>OLRI01002680.1_pt1 | contig 11842 bp, 12 predicted proteins | sample 1672871 | NCBI WGS metagenome assembly OLRI01 (sample SAMEA3136732, study PRJEB25190) | human gut metagenome
GCGGCATCCCTGTCGTTAGCAGGGATATCAAACATTTCGTTTACATCTTCCTCGGAATGGTCAAAGTCCTTCTGAACAAGGGAAATTAAAAGATAAACTCTAAGATTCTTCATGAATTGTCTCCTTAATCGCGTGAAGAAGCAACGGGCACGGAAACGGCATCTTCTTCGGCCTGCCTATATCCCCGTGGTCGGAGAAAAACGCAAAAACCGCCCCCTCCGACGACGGGGCTGTGCAACTATCGTGCGCGGTGCATATCACTCTTTAAATCTGATAGCAACTCGACGCTTTGAAAAAATTCAGCTAATTTTGGCTACTTAAAATACTTAAACTAAAACTCTCTTGTCTGCCTTATCTCTCTTGTTAATTCAAAAACCTTAAATATGTGGGCTATGCGGGCTACCAGGGCCAAATGCCTATTATTAGTATAGCCACCCTTGGATGAAAGTCAATGGGAACTTCGTAAATAAATTATGAACAGTTAGCGGTGCTAACTTAACGCCGCCAGCCGCCCCCCAAAAAAGAGTTAAGGGGCAAATCCGAAGATTTGCCCCTTGGTTGGTCCTAACTTAATAGTATTGCCCTTTCGGATGAGGACCTTTTTGGGAGCGAGCAACGAGGCTCGAACTCGCTTCCCGGCATCCCGCTGATGCCTCCGGCCATCAACAGGAACCCTGCCTCACCTCTGATTTTATTGCGCGCTTCGCGCGCCTCAGGTGGAGGCAGCGAGTTCACGGGAGCTTCTGCACAAAAGGAAATCCCCATCCTGTCGGATGGGGATTTCCTTTTGGAGCGGGCAACGAGGCTCGAACTCGCTACCTCCACCTTGGCAAGGTGGCGCTCTACCAGATGAGCTATGCCCGCGAGAACAAGGGATATTGTAACAAAGGATCTCTTCCTTGTCAAGTCTTACCTGATATTTTTTATAATAAATTTTTTAAGTTTTTTGAAGGAACCCACTTGACAGCAGTATTCAACTATGATATTCTAATCGTTGCCGACAGTTGCCGGTGTGGTGGAATTGGTAGACACAGGGGACTTAAAATCCCCCGGTAGCGATACTGTACCGGTTCGAGTCCGGTCACCGGCACCACAAGGCAGCTAAATATCGCGGGATAGAGCAGTTGGTAGCTCGTCGGGCTCATAACCCGGAGGTCGGAGGTTCAAGTCCTCCTCCCGCAACCACATTGTGCGACCAAAAAAGATATCGCACCGGAAAACCCCGAAGCCGCAACGGTTTCGGGGTTTTTTCGCGTCCATTTTTGACTGCACGAAAAAAAGATATCTTCCCACTTCTTCCACGTGCGGTGAGGACTTGAACTAAAACTGAGGGCTTTTGCGCCCAATTTTGAGTGAGCAACACGGAAAAATTTCTGTTTCTTCGAAAATTATTTTGTTAAATTTTTGTGAACAAAGTGGTTTGTGCTAAAATGTAGTACAAACCACTTTTCTATTCCACACATCTTGGCCGTCACTTTTTTAAGGTGACGGCCTTTTTTCTTTTCAGATATAATCAAAATGAGAGCCCAAAGGGCATTACGCACAGGAGGAAATTAACTTGGATCGAAAACAGTATTTTGAAGAACTACATATTGCGCTCACGCGGGGGGGGTTCACCTCCCAGCCTGAGCAGGACGAATTGCTTCCTGTGGAGTGGGATGGTCTCCCCCTCTGCCGGATCACAGCGGACGGAGGCGTTCGCTACTGGCAGGAGGATGTAGCGACGCCGGAACGGGAACGAGCCTGTGAGCGAGCCACCGATCTGGCCTGCACCGTGCGGGAGTACATGACGCTGCTGGAACAGGCTCCGCCCCTGCAAGCCCAAAGCCTGACCGGTGACTACCGCCTGCTGGCTGACTTCAATGGAGCCGTGCTGGCTGCCCATCCCACCCGGCTTGGCGTCCAATTCGTCACATGGGACTGGAGCTTCGACCGCACAGGTCTCAACCAGGGCAATTACTTTCAGGAAAACTATGCAGGTGCCAAACAGGACTTCGCCATCCGCGCCGGCCTCATTTCCAAACAGCAGATCTTCAATCAGGAGCAGCTTATCGAAATCTACCGGTGCTGCTCTGACACCTTGGACGCTGGTTTTGACTTGACTGCCGAGCAGGAAAAGTGCATCCGGGGCGTTCAGGAGCAGATTGCCATTGCAGCTCCCGATGCTCTGGATCGCATAAGGGAGCAGGAGCAGCACCCCATGGAACCCTACAACCAGGAACCGATCATGTAATATTCAGGCGCCGGAGTTTTAGAAATAAGACTCCGGCGCTTTTTTATTGCCTCAAACCAGACAGGAGGATTGAAGATTGGATCAAAAGAACGAACAAAAAGCGCCGCTGCGCATCAAAAACCTGGCTGAGTTGAAACGCTGTATCCGCCCCGGGACAGAGTTGGTGGCAACCAGCCATAGCAAGCACCCTGCCCTGGTCGGGCTTGTGCGGGTGGTGACTGAGGTTCAGACCAACGCTTACTATTCCGTGGTCAAGGATCAGCCGACTCATCAGTATTCGACCTGTAATTACGGGAAGGGATTCCGCTCTGATTTCGAAAAGGCATCCAACTATTTATTTGAGGGCACGACCATCAAGGTTCTTGACCGCAGAAGCGGTGATGGCAGCGTGCTTTACGAAATGGAACTTTATCCGGGCGAATACCTTGTCCTCGGTCAGAAGAACGACATGGAGGAGAATGCGGATATCAGAGAAGACAATGGCGAAATCAAGCAGGAAGGGATGAACATGACCTTATGACACGCTATTTCATGCGAGATACGCCGCTGTGCCAGCTGGAACAGCAGATGATGACCCCGCCCAATTTCAAGGCCAGAGGTCACGGCCGGTATTCTCCCGGTTTCCAATACAGCAGCGAGGACACGGAGTGCCCATACTGTATAAACTTCAGGCGCAATCAGCCTTGTCCGCTGAAACTGTGCATTTGCCTGGATGAACGGATCGCGGCCGGCGCACTGAATCTCAATGAGTTCGTCAGGGATTGCTTCTTCCCTGAAGCGGGGGTACAGCTTCTGGCCCGCTTAGAGAGGAATTTCACTTGCTGCTCCATCAGCTTTTTTCTGAATGAGTGCCATCGTGAGCGCTGGCAGCACTGGCGCGAGCGCTACTATCGAATGTCAGGCCGTAATCTGGCCGCGCTGTTTCTCCTCACGGCGTATGAGGATATCTGGCGCAGGATGATCTGGAAGTTTGATGCCCGCGGATTTGACTTCCAGTCCGTCCAGCTTTCCGGCATCCAGCCGGAACTGTACAGTGTTTATCAGGCGGCCAAAGCCATCTCCACCGGCAGCCGCAATATCACTCTTGCCGATCTCGCATCCCCCGAATTGGTCACAGATGAGGCGTTCCACCTGATTGTCTGCGCTCTGCTTCTGGCCAAGTACGGAGATGCGATTTTGAATTTTGAAGGAAAGTAAGGTGATGCAATGTGATGATGGAAGCAGTTCTGAGCAACGCCGACCACCCGGAATACGGTGTTGCGACGATCCCTCTTCCCATTCCCAGAAATCAATACGACCACTGCGTTGCGCTGTTGGAGGCACTGGAGATCGGCGATGCCTCTGAAGCCGACTGCCGCTTGGACTCGCTCGACAGTGCCTGGCCTGTGCTGAATCGGCTGGTATGCACCAAGGTCAACCTTGATGAGTTGGACTATCTGGCAAAGCGGCTGGACAGCTTTACTGTGGGCGAGTTTTCGCAATTTCAGGCGATGGCTGAAAAGCTGAATCTCACCAGCATGAAGGATCTCATCAACCTGACCTTCTGCTGCCAGCAGGCGACGGTGATCACGGACTTCACAAATTTGAAAGAGGTTGGCCGTGATCACTACATGAACATCCATGGCGGGTGTGCCAGCATGGAAGAACTGGAACAGCTGGACGGAGTGGAAACCGCTGTCCTGTTGATTGAGGACAATGAGGGGACTATCACCCGCTACGGAGTGGTCTATGACAACGGCATGCAGCTTTCACAGCTCTATGATGGGAAGCACCTGCCCTGCTATCACTATGAGGCCGATATGACTGCTGTCGGGATATCCTCTCGGTGGGAGCCGGAGAACAGCAGGAATGTGACCTGGATCTATCTCCCTGCATCCAAAGGACAAATTGAGCGTGCCATGCAGCGTTCCGGCATTACCGATCCAAAGGATATGTGTCTCTGGATAGCCGACAGCTCATTTCCGGAGGAAGTGGATGTAGCACTGGACTTCCGGTGCGATAACATCCACGAACTCAATGAGCTGGCGCTGGTTGTGGAGAAGTTTTCGATTCATGACCGCAAGAAGCTGGGGGCAGCAGTAAGCATGGCCAAGCCGGAAAACGCCAGCCAGATCCGCCGCCTGGCGGAGAACATGGATCTGTTTGAATTCGCCCCCGGTGCGCACACCCCCGCGGAGTACGGGAAATACATGATCCAGAAATCCGGCCATTTTGAGTATGACCCCAATCTGGACGAGTTTTATGACTACGAGCGGTATGGCCTGCAGCACATGGACTATCAGTCGGGCGTGTTTACCGACCGCGGCTATATCGCCTATGTCGGCACAGTAGATCTGGAGGAACTGATGGCGGAAGGCCCGGCGGATCAGTGCCAGCGGGAACAGGAGGTTCAGATGGGAGGAATGGCATGATCCAACTCTTCATGAAACGAAGTGGGAGTCCTGTCATTGTCCCGCTCAATTTCCCCGCATCCCATGACGCTATGACAGAAGCGGCCAGCCAGCTTGATCAGGCTGGTAAAACAGGAAAAACAGAGATCGTCGAGATCAAAAGTGTGATCGCCAATCTGCCGTCGTACCTCGGCGGACTCGACCCTGATTCCAGAACGCAGCTTGCACAGCTGAATCAGCTTTCGAGCATCATTGCCAAAATGGACTCCCGCGAACGAAATATCTATGCCGGCGCCTTGGATGGCAACAGCATCAATGATCTGAACGATATGATTCGTGTGGCGGAACAGGTGTCGGACTACATCCTCATTCCCAATGTCAATTCAGATGTGACTCTTGGCCGTTATGTCGCTGTTGCCGGTCAGATTCAGGGTAACCCCAGATTCCCCGAAGCAGCCTGGCCCTATCTGGACTTCGCAAAAATCGGCGCAGAATACTATGCCGAGCATGGCGGCGCCTATACCTATGCAGGCTATGTGCTCCGCAAGCAGGATGATGAGCTTGTCAGAGAGAAAAAATCGAAGATCCAGCTTGACCTCTCCTCTTCCCAAGCGCAAGTGAGTATCTGCCTTCCGGCAACGAAGGAAGAATTGGAGCGAGTAAAAAGAACACTGGGAATCGATTGTTTTGCAGAGGCAGCAGTAACCAAGGTGTCGTTTTCCGTTCCCTATATGGACGAGCACATTCCCACCACAGGGGTCTGCGTGGAAGATGCAAACGAATTGGCTTGGGCCATTGAGGGGATGCAGTGTGAAGATGGTGAACTGCTGAAATATCTGTCGGTTCTTTCTGTGGAACAGCCGGGGACTATGCAGGAGGCTCTCCGCTGTGCCATGAATCTGGACGACTATGAGCGCATTCCGGAGGACACTTACGAATACGGGCAAACCGTCCTTCGGCGCATCGGTGCTGATGACGAGCTGATCGATACCATCGACGGATATATGGATTTTGAGAAGCTGGGTGAGGATGCCATGGTGGAAGACGGCGTCCGGCGAACCGAGTTTGGCCTGATCCGCCGATGCAGTAGCCCCTTCGCTGAGGAAACCCAGGCAATGGAAATGGGAGGCCTTTCCTGATGCCCCGCAAAACCAATCTGCTCCGCGTAAAGCTGGTGGCGCACACCCTCCTCGATGTGCAGATCCAGGAAACGGCCCTCTCCCCGGTGATCGTCAGCCACCCCTTCACAAACTCCGGGATCTCCGCGCTTCGGAATGAGGATGGGAGCCTCTCCATGGTCGACCTGATCAACAATTCCGATGACTGCACAAGGTGGCGCAGAAAGGTTGGAGAGCAGATCGACAGTGCCGAAAATGTCCATCAGATCTTCGTACTGCTCAACCCGCCCTATTATCTGACTTTTATCAAATTTGCCGCCTCCGCTCTCTCGGAGAAGGATCTGGGGCAGCTCTTATCCACCGCCTGGACCCAGGAGGAATGCCCCAATCAGGACTGCAATGTGAGCAAACGAGAACTGGTGGCCTTGTTCCGATCCGTCCCTCCGGAGTCCCTGATGGATGAGGAGGAGCGCGCCGCACACCAGGCGCTGGAGGATACGGTGACGGTCTATCGGGGCGTTACCCCCTACAACGCCAAAAATATCAGGGCGCTGTCCTGGACACTGGATCGGAAAACGGCGGACTGGTTCGCCCACCGCTTCGGTGAGGAGGGAACGGTGTATGAGGCGCAGATTCGGAAGGAACACATCCTGGCCCTGTTCACCGGCAGGAACGAAAGCGAGGTCATCGTAGACCCGCAGCACTTGGAACAGATCATGGAGTCCCCGGAGCCGGGGTTTGATATGCAGATGACCTGAACGATATTATCCGATGATTGGGAGGAATGTGAATGAAGAAGAAAATCATGATCACGGTGGCATCCTTGGCCGCACTGGGAGCCGCTGTCGCCAGCTATCTCCACTTCTCCGGCAAGATGCCTTTTTGCCATAGCTATTTCCGCTGAGCTGTGGTATGTTGTGTAGCTATACCAGCACGAAGGGAGTGAGAAAATGAACAACAAAACGATTGCCGAGTTTTTGGAGCATCATAAACAATTCTGCCAATTCAGGCCCGCTTCTCGTGAGGAGGCGGGTCTCTTTTATTCGGAGCCGAACCATACACTGGATGAGGCGCTGGGTACGGTAGGACATCTCCGTATGGACTTCGGCTCCGGCGGGAAAGAATTTTTCCATACCTGGTGGCCTCATAACGAAGACCAATTCAACACTGGGGAATTTAAGGATGACCTTCAGGATGTTGTGGATGCCCTTCGTGCCGATGGCCCTCTAAAGGATCTGTCCGCAATGAGTACCTACTGTCATCAGAACGGCGGAGCAATTACGCAGGACGGCCGGAGTTATGGTTACATCGCAGAAACGAAGCATTACCGCTACTGCCTCCGCTGCACCCCTTCCCCCGGCGACTATCAGGGCTATCTCTACTGCTACGATCTGCGCCAGCAGCAGATGGTTCAGCAGGACAAGCCGGTGGGGCGGGTTACCTTCGCCAGCGGTGAACAGACGGAGTTTACGGATGCCACAGCATTCCTCCAGACCATCCGGGAGGAGCTACCGTATATGGCCACTACCGGCTTCCGCTATGAGCTCCTGACCGATGACCCGGACATCCGAAAAGCGGCGGATGATATCCTGCTGGACTTTGCCGGAGAAGATAACCCAAGGCGAGCCTGTAATTACGGCCTGACGGAAAAGGGCATCAAAGCCATGCAGGATGCCGCCGACCCAACTCTGCCCCACACCTACGCCTGGTTTGTGATTACTGACTGCAACACCTCCGGAGAATATATCTTCCGGGACCTGACCTTGGAGGAAGCCATCCACACCTATCTGGGCAGCGACCGTCCAGAGAAACGGATTGGCGTCACCAAAGACGGAATCGCCACGGTGGATCTGGTACGCTCTCTGGATGGGGAACAGCAATTCTTCACAGACCACTTGAAGCTGGACAGCTTCAAGTGCGACCCGGAGGTCGCCGCTGCAGTGGACACGCTCCGATTGGAGTTGGAACAAAATACGCCCCAGCAGGGCATGACAATGGGAGGATTATCATGAGAGAAATTCCGAGAGAGTGGTTGAGCTTTCTCCGTGAGCAGTTTCCCGCAGGCTCAAGGATCAAGCTCAGAGAGATGAAAGATCCCTATGCCCCGCTGGAGCAGGGCAGTACGGGGACTCTGGACTACATTGACGACGCTGGGCAGTTCCACATGAAGTGGGACAACGGCAGAACCCTGGCGCTGACCATCGGAGAGGACAGCTTCTCTGTCCTGCCGCCCGAGCCCACCACGCTGAAGCTGTATATGCCTCTGACGGCGGATCTCTACACCCGCAACGAGTATGGAGAGATGGAGGATGACTGCACTCAGTTGGACGGAAGGTCGCTGCGGGTCTATGAAGGCGAGATCCTCAGAGCTCTGATCAACAACCGGATGCCGGAAGAAACCGAGAGCGGCATCATGCACTGGTATGGCGAGGATGACAGCATCAACCAGAAGGTCAAATCTGTCGTGTTCACCGTCGAGGATCGAAACGGCCAGCTCTGGGGCGTTGCCGAGTGCCGTGTGGTCGGTACCCTCACACCGGAGGAACTGACTACCCTGAAGGAGTACATCTCCGGTCAGGCGTCGGACGGCTGGGGCGAAGGCTTTGAACAGCGGGAGATCTGCGCCGGTGATGACGAGCTGTATGTCCATCTGTGGAGCATGGAGGACGATTGGGACATCCAGACCGAGGCGGAACGCTTCGCACCCAAAGTGGCGGAGGGGGTACCGGAGATGTGCTTCTCCACTCTCAAGTCCACCGGTGATCTCATCTGTATCCGCCGGGGCGAGACTGGCTATTACCCCTCCGATTGGGACACCGGCGACAAGGAACAGAATGTGGAGCTGGCTGATCAGCTGAACGAACAGCTTGGCGTCAGCCCCATCCAGCGCCAGGCCATGGAGGTGGGCAGTATGTGCGGCTGGGATGTCCCCGGCGCTGATCCCGCCAAATACGAGGAGGACTACAGGCCCCAGATGGGAGGGATGACCCTTGAATGAAGTGTTCCGTGTGGAGCTGTTCGGCGAAAAAACGGATCGGTGGTGCGAGCTGGAGCTTCCGGCCAGCTACTATGGTCTTCAGGATGCGCTGGGCAAGATCCAGATGCCCTTGGGCGACAAGCCGAGGTGGGAATTTCTTGAACACCACGGCTTTCAGTTCCTCCATGTCCATCTGACCCATGAATGTGATCTGTATCAGCTCAATGCGCTGGCAACCTGCCTGGGACAGATGAACGGCAGAGAAAAAACTGCCTTCGAAGGGCTGTTCAACATGGAGGTGTCCAAAAAATACGGCCCCATCAGCGTTGCCACCATGATCGACCTGGCCTACAGCACAGACTGCTGCCATGTGATCAACGCCACAACGGACGAGCAGCTCGGCAGGTTCTATGCGGAGAACGATTTCATCCCTGCCCTGGAAAAAGTTCCGGATTCCATCTTTGAGTATCTTGACTTTGAGATGCTCGGAAGAAAAGCCAGATTTGAAGAAGGCGGCGTTTTCGCAAGCGGCGGTTATGTCACGCAGCACACCGAGCTGAAGCAGATATATGACAGCCTGGCCTTGATTCCCGAAGTGCCGGAATATGGCATCCGCCTGACGGTCGGCAGGTATCCCTTCCACTCCAATAAGCAATCGGACAACATGATGTACCTGGATCTGCCCGCCACGCAGGAACGGCTGGACGCCGTGCTGGAGGCTTGCGGAGGCACCTCCTGGTCGGAAATGGTCTTCCGGGTGGAGGACAGCGCGATGCCTACGCTTCTGGAAAACACGGACTGCGACGATATCCATGGACTGAACGAGTTGGCCAAGTGCTTCAAGGAGCTGAGCGCACAAGGAGAACTTTCCAAATTTAAGGCAGTTATCCTTGCGGCGGATTGTCACGATATCGCTGCCGCTGTCCAGATTGCGGAAAATCTGGATGACTACCTGCTCGAGCCTGATCAGCGAAACCCCGAGGAGGTAGCCATAGAGGAACTTCGCTTCATTGTGGATGAGCATTCCCGGTCCATTCTGCAGAAGCACGTCGTCCTCTACAACTATGGTCAGGATGTCATGGCAGCACACAACGCTCTGCTGACCCCCTACGGGCTGGTTCAGCGCAGAGATGGCGAACCGATCCACAGCGAAGAAACGCAGGCAGAGAATGCCGGAATGGAGATGATGTGATGGCGAGTCGGCAAACCAGGCAACTCCTGGATCTCCTGGATGGCTTTGAAATGACCAAATCCCAGCACGACTGGCTGGAACGGCGGTTTGAAAACATGACGGTAAAAGAAAGCCTTCTGTTCCGTGGAGCAATGCAGATTGAGCAGCCGAGGATGACCTGCGATGTGATGCTGATTGCAAGTCAATTGGATCACTATGATCTGTTCTATGGGGCCGGGGATGATGTTCAGCTGGGCAAATTCATCATGGAGCAGATCCAGCGTCCCTCTGATCAAGCGCGGGAGTTTCTTGACCCGGAAAAAGTGGGTGCGGCTTACCGCCAAAAGGGCGGAAACACTTTCTGCGACGGGCACTTTATCAAGGGCACCTCTTTAATCGATCCGTTTCTGGACAGTAACCCTTCGATGAATCCCGACAAAGGTGACTACGGCATCCGAGTCAAGCTGGCCAGCCGAACCAACATGGACGGCGTGTGGGTGGGCTTCCCGGACACCGGCGAGTACATGGACGCCGCCCATCCGGACGAGCTGCTTCTGGCGCTGGATGAGCTGGAAGCGGAGTCCCTGACCGAGTGCATCGCCATGGAGGTGGACTGTTGTCTGCCCCAACTGGAAGACATCCCCTCCCAGTATGACTCCGCCGCCCAGCTCATCCGCCACGCCATCGACTTCGGCTATGTCTGGGCGGAACAGGGGCAGGGAGAACCCCACTGGTTGGAAAAATGGATGTGTGTCATGGAGTTGGAAGACTGTCACCGCCTGGATTTGGCACTGGATCTCGCCCAAAACCTCCATTGCTACGAATATATTCCCCGCGGGGTTGATCTTGCGCAGTATGGCATGGACTTGGCCCGAAAGGAGGGTGTACTTGGCCAGGATCCGCTGCTCAACCAGTGCTTTGACTCTGTAGCCTACGCCCAGCATCATATGGCAAAATATGGCCTGTCCACAACAGACCATGGCTATGCAGCCAGGAATGGGCAAGAGGTCATCTACGAATACAGCCAGCCAGAACATGAACCGGAGATGACCATGTAACAATCTCACACCAAATTAGGGGCCGTTTTTCCGAAAGGGACAAAACGGCCCCTTCTTTTTTGCGCCCTTTTTCGGTAAAACGTGTCCGGAAAAGGAGGCATTTATGAGAGATGACAAGTTGTTGGACTATTTGAAAAGTTCCTGTCATGGCCGTGAAAACCGGAAAAGCGGCAGGGAGTTGGCTCGGACACTGGGGATCAATGTTAAGGATCTTCAAAAGTTGGTAAAACGACTGCGAAAGAAAAAGAACCCCATCGCTAGTGACCAGTACGGCTATTACTATGCCGCCACCGCTGCGGAACTCTGTGACAGCATGGATTTTCTCCAGGGGATGGCGGATGGCCTGATGGAAGATATCCGCAGTATGCGAGGGTGCCTTGATGGTTACTCGGAAAGGGACGGTGCTGCTAATGGCTAAGCCCTTCTTTCCGTGGATGGGGAACAAAGAGAAACTTGTTCCCTACATCCACCAGCTGATACCGCCCCATGTGAAACAGTTTACAGAGGTGTTCGGTGGAAGCGGTGCCGTCATCTTAGGTCTGCAGCCAAAGAGGGGCCGGTTGGACATTTATAACGACCTGAACGACGATTTGTTCAATGTGTTTTGCTGCGTCAAAGAAAAATCGTTCTCACTGGCCAAAGAACTGAAGTTTCTGCCGGTGCATGGCAGGACACCCTTCGCCTTCTACCGCGATATGGCCGCTCATGAGCCGGACTTCTATCGGCATATTGAGGAGGAGAAACGAGTTGTAGCGGAGTCCACTTGTTTTACCGAAGAAGAGATCCGCGAACTGCTCACGATCCTGGATGGCAACGCAAAACTTTTTGATGTGCGGCGGGCAGCGGCTTTTCTGTTCACCACTTGCGGCAGCTTCAGTGGGACAGGAAATTCTGT
>OLRI01002694.1_pt1 | contig 11782 bp, 9 predicted proteins | sample 1672871 | NCBI WGS metagenome assembly OLRI01 (sample SAMEA3136732, study PRJEB25190) | human gut metagenome
AGCTTTTTATACGAATTATCAACACATATCGCTCCAAAAGGTGCTGTTATTAAAATAGATATTACCGCAACCGTAAGGACAATCTCTCCACAAGACAGCCCCATCGCAAGCGGTACCGTTCCAAGCGCTGCCTGAACTGTTGCCTTTGGTGTATATGCAACCATACAGAATAGACGCTCTTTTTTATTTAGCTTTGTTTTGACAAGCGATACTGCTACTCCCATCATCCTAAATACCAACGCCAAAATTACTAACAAAATCACTACAACACCTGCCGCTAATGCATACTTCAAATCAACCGCAATCCCAACCAATACAAATAGGAATATTTCTGCTCCAAGCCAAAGCTTATTATATTTTACGGATAGACGCTTTGCCAACACATCATATTTTTGATTGATGATAATGCCCATACTCATTATTGCCAACAGCCCTGAAACCGGCACAATACCTTCCAGTCTATTTTGCAATTCAAGCAGTAGAAATGAAACACTTAGAATGATAAGCACCTTTACGGAATCACGTATGTGAAATCTTCTAAAAAACCATACAAGAATAGTTCCTACTGCTCCGCCTAAAAGAACTCCCAGCAAAATAGATGTCGGTATCTGTATGAAACTTATTGCAGATACTTCCCCTGTTGAAGCTAAAGTAGTAAGTGCGGTAAACACTACAATCACAAACACATCATCCACAGATGCTCCCGCCAAAATTAACTGTGGAATACTCTTGTCCGTACCATATCCATCCTCTATCAGTTTTATCATTCTTGGAACAACCACCGCAGGAGATACCGCAGCTATGACACTTCCTATGATTGCTGCATCCAGAATAGATACACCTAATAATAACGGTGCGAAAATTATTGTTCCCATCATTTCAATACATGCCGGTACAAAACACATTAGAATTGCCGGACGACCTACCTTTTTCAAATCAGAAAAATTTAAAGACAAGCCAGCTCTTGTCAGAATAATAACTAATGCAATCTGTCTCAAATCTCCTGATATAGTAAGTATCGAGTCATCTACTAAATTCAAACAATGTGGACTTAATACAATTCCCACGATAATCATTCCCAGCAAGCTTGGTAATTTCATTTTTGAAAATATCCATCCCACCAGTAACCCGAACAACAAAATAATAGCAATACTCGTTAACATATAATCCTCCTTATACCACAGGAACTAAAAAAGCTGACAGTTTCTGCGTGGTTTTCGCAGAAGCCATCAGCATAATTGCGGTTTAGGGGTTATTACCCATGGGAGCGCCTCATTCCCAATGTTGATATTATAATATTTTTTCTTCTCTTTCGCAACAGAAAATTCAAATTTGTCTTTCTCTTAATTTCCTATTATACACCAAAATTATGAATATTTCTACCCGCCGTCTATTGACCTTAGTTTCGAGGAAAATAGGCGGCTTTTTGTTATTTTCAAAAATTTTTTTCAAGATTTTTTGAAAAAACACCCCCCAAAAACGCTCTCCCATTTCAAACAAGTGAAGGGGTTAATTCCGAGCCACGAAAAGGTCAGCCCTTTCACTTGTATTTTGACAACTGAATAAACCATTCACTAAGACTTTAATTCTGATGATTTTAGCCACCTTATCGGGTACGCCGTGACTTCTGCATTGCAGAACAGCGAGAACTCCCGGTATAGGTAACAGGTTGCCCCTGTTACGGCGATGACAGTCAGAAGGATAATGATACTTCTCTACGGAGCTGGCGGAGTACCCGGCAGAGGTGAAATTCCTATGATACAGATTAGCAGTCTGTTCCTTAGTGACTTCCCGTGAGCTTATTGCTCGGCAAGGGGTGTTGAGAACAAATATTGCCCGACCGGTTAGGAAATGAGCCGGTCAAGTACATAGCCATACTGCGATGGCTATGAATTTCACGAAAGGAGGACGCACAAAGTGTCGAACTGCAAAACGATTGCGATATGCAATCAAAAAGGCGGAGTTGGAAAGACGACCACTACGGTAAACCTCGGCGTCGGTCTTGCAATGCAGGGAAAGAAAGTGCTGCTCATAGACGCAGACCCACAGGGCGACTTAACCACTTGTCTCGGTTGGCAGGATACAGACAACTTGGGTATCACGCTTGCAACGAAACTCACAGATGTCATAAATGAAACGATGAATGACCCTACGGTCGGTATTCTGCACCACGACGAAGGTGTTGACCTTATTCCGGCAAACCTTGAGCTTTCAGCAATGGAGTTTAACCTTGTCAACGCAATGAGCAGAGAGACGGCATTGAGAAACTATCTCAGCGAAGTGAAGGACAAATACGACTATATCCTTATAGACTGTATGCCTTCCCTCGGAATGGTAACAATCAATGCTCTATCTGCGGCAGACAGCGTTATTATCCCTGTTCAGGCTCAGTATTTACCGGCAAAAGGAATGACGCAGCTCGTGGGGACTATTTCACGAGTAAAGAAACGTATCAATCCGAGCTTGAAGATTGACGGTATGCTTCTCACTTTGGTGGATAGCCGTACCAACCTCGCCAAAAGCACGGTAGAAGCTCTGAGAGAGAACTTCGGTAGTCAAATCAAGATGTATCGAACATATATCCCGATTGCTGTAAAAGCCGCAGAGACTTCTTCCAAAGGCAAGAGCATTTTTGCCTACGAACCGGGCAGCACGGTGTCAAAGGCGTACACAGAATTTACAAAGGAGGTGTTAGCCGATGGCAGGAAGAAAGAGCGACTTCACTCTCACGAAGCTCGATGACTTATTCTCAACGCAGGAACAGAGAGATGAAGAAAAGCTTTCCAAAATCCGAGATATTCCCTTGACTGAGATTGACGATTTCCCCGACCACCCTTTTAAGGTGCGTGATGACGAGGATATGGCACAGCTCATTGAGAGTATCAAGGAACGAGGGGTAATCACACCGGCGACAGTAAGGCAGAAAGAGGACGGCAGATACGAACTCATTTCAGGACACAGACGAAAGCGAGCCTGTGAGCTTGCCGGGTTTGATACGCTCCGTTGTGAAGTCGTTGACCTGAACCGAGACGAAGCCACGATTTTAATGGTTGAGAGCAACTACCAAAGGTCGCAGATACTTCCCTCTGAAAAAGCCTATGCCTACAAAATGCGTTTGGAAGCGATGAAAAGGCAAGGAGAACGCACGGATTTAACTTGTGACCCACTGGGGGACAAGTTGGTGGGAACAAAATCAGTAATGTTGTTAGCAGATAAATCGGATGACAGCAAAACGCAAATTCAGCGTTATATTCGCCTTACAAACCTTGTTCCCGAACTTTTGGAATATGTTGATGAGGGGCGAATTAAAATGCGACCGGCGGTTGAATTGTCTTTTCTCGATGAGGACAGTCAGCGTGATGTGGTTGATGAAATCGACCTGAACGACGCAACCCCGTCCCACGACCAAACAATCCGTATGCGAAAGTTCTTTGAGGAGGGCAAGCTCACAACCGAAGCAATCCAAGCGATTATGTCGGAGGAAAAACCAAACCAAAGGGAGAAAATCGTTTTGAGGGGCGACAGGGTTCGACAGCTTATCCCGAAGAACATTCCCATAAGCCAAACGGAGGATTTTGTGTGCAAGGCGTTGGAGCATTACAACAAGTTCCTGCGAAGCAGAGCCGACCGTGACAGCCGATAGCCTTCCCCCTTTCTCACACTCTAACCCCTATATATACCGGCTATTAACCTGCTGAAAAATATACTCTATCTCCCTTGAGTATATCTATCTCAATAACATATAGCTGTCTATATAAGGGTTCGCACATTTAGAGCAAAAGCAAAATGTCTGCTACGATAAAAAGTTCAGCCAATCGCACCTTTGATGTTTTTTGCCTGATTGAGTACGATTAAGGCGAAAGGAGCGATGGATATGAAAAACAGGCTTATACCTTGTGTTCTTGCCTGCCTGATGATTTTTCTCGTAGGTTGTACCGGTAACACAGCCAAAGAAGCTGCACAGGAGATAACGAAAACAGAGACTTCTTTTCCGGCTGGTAATACCGAAACAAATTCTCAGGAAGATACGGCAGAAGAACCGGAAAGCACGGCAGTTCAGGAAGAAACACCGATTACGGCAGAAGAAAGCCAATCAACCGCTGAGAGTCAGACGGTTGCAACTGTTCAGACAAAACCGGCGGAAGATAAAACGGCTGAAACTCCTGTAACTGAAAAGCCAAAGGCAGAGCCACCAAAGCAGACAACCACGCAGGCTGAACCCGAAAAACAACCGGAGCAGCCAAAAGCACAGACAACTGCCGAACAAAAGCCGGTTGAAAAACCGACTGAAAAGCCGGCAGAACCGGAACCGACAGAGCCGCCCAAGCAGACATTCGATGTCAGCCCTTATGTGAGTTACGCAAAAGAGTATGCGGTAAGCATAGGGCTTTCTCTTGACAGCACGGCGACAGAATGTTGGGACAATCCCATATCCGCAAATCTAAACCGAAGCGGTATCAAGGCTGATATTGAAAGCAGACTGAACCGATACAAGAACAGCGAAGGTTTTACCGCTGTGTGGATATGGGCAGAAAAGCTATCCGATACGGAATACAACATCTATATCGGCTACTGCTAAAACAAAATAAATTTTAAGCGGACGCACTGAGTAAAATCGGTGCGTTTTTGCATTTCAAGGAGGAAAACGCAATGGTTAAAACAAAATTCAAGAAAGCCGTCTCGCTTATGTTGGCGGCGGTTATGAGCCTTACTGCTTTTATGGGCATTGGGGCAACGACAGCCTTTGCAGCCGTAGGCGAAAAAGCCGATGTGTACCTCGTCGATTATCCCCGAAGCGGAGATACCAATAACAACGGCGAATGGGGACACGGCAATCTCAACTATATGAATGGTTGGAAAGGTCTGTCCACAAGATATACGGGACTTCGTGCAATGGGTTCGTATTCGGGCAATATCGCCTACTGTATCGAGCCGGGTACAGGTCAGCGGACTGGCGATACCCTGACTGAAAAGGACGAAAACTTCTTTAACAACATCAGCCCGAACGGTACGATTTCCGGCGATGATATTCGCTTGCTTATCGGTCGTATCTTGCAGTACGGCTATCGTGGAGGTATTTCGACAAGCTGGAAGTCTCAGAATGAGAGCGACGCAAACTGCATCGCCCACGCTTATGCCACTCAGATTTTGATTTGGGAAACGATTGTCGGCGAAAGAGACGCAGGCTTTAATCACGTTTCTACCGGTGGGTACAATGCCGTGCTTGAATGTGTAAGCTCCGCACACCCACTCCGCAGTAAAATCTTGTCTTACTACAACAGTATGGTAACAAGCGTTCAGAATCACACCAAAGTACCGAGCTTCTGCACAAGGTCAAGCGGTTCTGCAAAGGTAAACGAGCTTGAATGGAACGGAAGCAAGTATGTTGCAACTCTCACCGATACAAACGGTGTGCTTGGCAATTATACCTTCTCGGCAAATATTGACGGAGTTTCCTTCTCTACCAGCGGAAACAAATTGACTGTTTCAATGGAAAAAGCTCCGAGCAAGGAATTTACTATCACAGCCGCAAAGAAAAACGGCGTCCGCAGAGGTGTTGTCGTATGGTCTGACGGTATCCATCAGAACGGCAACGGCATTCAGGATGTGGTTACTTATGCTCAGGAGGTCAGCGACCCTGTCAGCGGATTTGTCAAAATGAAGGTAAGCTACGGCTCTTGTCAGATTGTAAAGACAAGTGAGGACGGAAAGGTTGACGGTATTCAGTTTACTGTCAGCGGTAACGGCGTCAATCAGACTGTTACGACTGCAAACGGCGGTAAATTCCAGCTTGATAACCTTATGCCCGGTGTTTACACGGTGACAGAACAGTCTATTGACAAATATGTTCCGCAGGAGGTTCACAGAGTAACTGTTGTTGCCGGTCAGGTGGCAAAGGTCAATTTCAATAATGTTCTCAAAAGAGGTAATCTTCGGGTTATCAAATCTTCTGAGGATAACTTGGTTGAGGGCGTTACCTTCCATCTTTACGGCACATCTCTTTCCGGTATTGCTGTCGATGAGTATGCCGTGACAGATAAGAACGGTGTTGCTTCTTTTGATGATGTGCTTATCAGCGGCACTACCCCATACACCATTGAGGAAGTGGATACCGCAATCCGTTATGTTGTGCCTGCAAATCAGACCGCACCGATTAACTGGAAAGAAGTAACCACAAGAAACTTCACGAACATTCTCAAAAAGTTCAGCGTAACCGTAACAAAGAGCGACCGAGAGGAAGGCACACCGCAGGGCGACGCTACCCTTGCCGGAGCAGTTTACGGTATCTATAAAGGCGAAACCCTTGTGGATAAGTATGTTACGGATAAGAACGGGCAGTTTACCACAAAGGAATATGTCTGTGATAATGACTGGACAATCCGTGAAATCACGCCGTCCGAGGGCTATCTGCTTGATACCACAATCCATAAGGTCGGTGCAGAACCGCAGCTTTATACGGTGGAACACAATCAGACCGCAAATGATGTTACCGAACAGGTTATGAAAGGCAATATCGCTATCATCAAGCATACCGATGACGGCGAAACAAAGATTGAAACACCGGAAAACGGTGCAACTTTTGAAATCTATCTGAAATCTTCCGGCAGCTTTGATTCAGCAGAGGAAGATGAAAGAGATGTAATTGTTTGTGATGAAAACGGCTTCGGTCAGACAAAGGATATGCCTTACGGCGTATATACCGTTCATCAGACCTCCGGTTGGGAGGGGCGTGAGTTAATGGACGACTTCGATGTGTTCATTTCTCAGAACGGACAGACCTACCGCTATCTCATCAACAACGCAAACTTTGAAAGCTATATCAAGGTGGTTAAGGTGGACGCAGAAAGCGGTAAAAACATTCCTTATGCCGGTGCTGGGTTCAAAATCTTTGACCCGGACGGCAATCAGGTAACAATGACCTTTACTTATCCTACTCCGACAACGATTGATACTTTCTACACCGACGCAAACGGACAGCTTGTTACACCGGAGAAACTGGAATACGGCAAGGGATATTCTCTTGTTGAGGTTCAGGCTCCTTACGGATATGTGCTTGACAGCACACCGGTGTGCTTTGATGTGGCAGAGGAACATTCTTCCGATGAGGGTGGTATTACCGTGATTAAGGTCGATAAGCCTAATATGGCACAGAAAGGCACAGTCAACATTGAAAAGACCGGCGAGGTATTCTCCGGGGTGAATGTCTCCGGCGAGGAAAATACCGATGTTATCTATCAGCCTGTGTATGAAGTGAAAGGTCTTGCAGGTGCGGTATATGAAATTACCGCAGCAGAAGATATTATCACTCCCGACGGCACACTCCGTTATGCAAAGGGTGAGGTTGTAGATACCGTAACGACAGATGAAAGCGGTCTTGCCAAGAGCAAGGAGCTTTATCTCGGAAAATATACGGTGGTTGAAATCACCGCACCGGAGGGTATGGTAATCAACAAGGAAGCACACGAGGTCGAGCTGACCTACGCAGGTCAGGAAGTCGCTGTGACGGAAACCGCAACCAGCTTCGTAAATGAGAGACAAAAGGTTACGGTAAGTCTTGAAAAGGCTATCGAAAAGAATGACATTTTCAATATCGGCTACGGCGATGAAATGAAGAATATCAGCTTCGGACTTTTCGCCGCCGAGGAACTTGTTTCTGCAAGCGGTACTTCTATCCCGGCAGACGGACTAATTGAGATTATCTCTCTTTCCGAGAACGGCAAGGCTGTTATCAAAACCGACCTTCCTTTCGGAAGCTACTATGTAAAAGAGCTTGCAACTGATGAGCATTATATCCTTACCGACGCCAAGTATCCGTTCACTTTCAGCTATGCCGGTCAGGATACCGCAAATGTTGAGATTGCGGTCAATGACGGCAAGCCGATTGAAAACAAGCTCATCTACGGTTCTGTCTCCGGTAAGAAGATTACCGAAAACGGCGAAGCACTGGGAGGTGCTGTAATCGGTCTGTTTAAGGCTGATGAAACTGAATTTACAAAAGAAAATGCTTTGATGACTGCTACCTCTGAAAAAGACGGTAGCTTTTCTTTTGACAAAGTACCGTATGGAAACTGGCTTGTAAAAGAAATCGAGCAGCCGGAGGGCTTCGTTCTTGATGAAACTTCTTATGAAGTTAAAATCTCCGAGGTCGGTCAGGTCATTGAGGTTGAAATCGTCAATGAATATGTTCACGGCAATATCAAGTTGACTAAGGTCGATGAAGATTACCCGGACAACAAACTGACGGGTGCAACCTTTGAGGTTTACAAAGATGTGAACGGCGACGGTAAACTGGACGACGGCGACGAGCTTATCGGTACGCTCAACGAAACTTCTACGGGTATTTACGAGATGAAGGAGCTTCTTTACGGAAAATACCTTGTAAGAGAAACCAAAGCACCGGAAGGCTTTGAACTTGATAAGGGTGTGTACTCCGTATTCATTGAGGAAGATGAAATGACCTATGAGGTTGAAAACAAAGCGGGCGTCGGTTTTATTAACACGGCAATGAAAGGAAGCCTGAAAATCGTTAAGACTTCCTCTGACGGTAAGGTCGAAGGTTTCACTTTCAGAGTAACAGGAGTAAACGGTTACGACCGAAGCTTCACGACCGATAAGAACGGCGAAATCATTATCGAGGGACTTCGTATCGGCGATTACACCGTTTCCGAGGTTCAGGATACTGTTTCTGCTTCCTATGTGCTTCCTGCGGATAAGATTGCAACCGTAAAGGTCGGCTCTACTACCGTTGTGGAAATGCACAATGAGCTGAGAGACACACCAAAGACCGGAGATAACAGCAATGTCGGCTTGTGGACTGCACTTGCGGGACTTTCTGCCCTCGGTATTGTAGGCACAGCCGTTGTTGCGTACAGAAAAAAGAAGAAGGAGGACAATGAGTAATGGACGCTAAAACAATCGTAGCAGTTGTATTAGTCGCCTTTATTATCGGCGGCTTTATCTTCTTGCAGATTAAGAACAGAAAGAAATAAGGAACGCTTATGTGGGCGGAGTGAAAACTTCGCCCACCGTTCTTTTACGGAGGTGCATTATGAATAAGCAAAAGACGGTTGACAGCAAGGTGCTTGCAATACTCAGAGAATGCCCCGAAACGAGGTATGATGATATGCAGCTTATCCTTTGCTATTACAACCGATACAGCTATATGAGAGTCGGAGATTTACCGCTTGAGGATATAGTCAACAACTATAAAGGCTACGGCTTGCCGTGCTTTGAGACTATCCGCAGAGCAAGACAGAGAGTGCAATCCCTATTTCCCGAACTGTCAAGGCAGTGCAGTGGCTGCGACTGCGGAAACATCAGAATTGTGATTGAAGTAAGCTGAGGTGTGGATATGAACGAGGAAAAAAGAAAAATCGGTGAATACACTGTTCTTTGCTCGGTCAATGTGGGCGAAAAGGAAGTTATCTTGGCTTCCAATGAGCAAAGCACAAACGGCGATAAATATATGTGCGGCTTTGCAGAGCGAAACGACCTGTTTGAACTGTGTTCGGAATGTATGGTAAGCGATGACTATATCGAAATCGTACACCTTTTCGGTAGCCGTGTGGCGAATGAAGCGGAGCTTTTCAAGGAACAGGTCGAAAAGCTGGATATTCCAATCACACTCATAACAGAAGCCGATTGTATCCCCGACCACTATTCCAAAGACATCAACGGCAAAATCATAGCTATTGACCCCAAGGTATTAAAGCCCGAATTTCAGAGAGCCGACAGACAGCTCTACTATGTTACGGGAGGTTTCGGTGCGTCGGCAAATAGCCGTGGAAGTGCTGTGTTTTGTACCAATCTTCACACCGGCAAATCAACCCGATATGAAAGAATGGATGTTATGGGCGAGGTAAAGCCTGAGCGTCTGCCTGAATGGGCAAAGGAAAAGGCACAGGAGCTTTCAAACAAGAAGCGAAACAAAGACAAAGAACGATAAGGAGGACAAAGCAATGAAGGAGAAATTCACTTTTCAGCAGAAAACAAAGCTTCTTACGAAACTGTTTGACGCAGGTTGCAATACGGAAAAGAAATTGCAGCAGCTTGATATGGAGAGCATTTTGAAAATTCCCGGTATCACTATTCCGGATATGAGCCTGATTATCGAGCTTCAGAAGCAGACCAAAGCCAATAAGCTGTTCTCTTATTTGGGAGGTGGCACTGATGAGCAGTCAGGAACAGAATGACCGCCATATCATTTGGAGCGACATTAGCCTTGACCTTGATGATTGGCGAGAGTCGTTAGAGGAACTGTACCCTGACTACCCCGAAGATGAACTGTACGACATTATGGTAAAATCCAATGCCGAAAACCTATATGATGAACGAGTAAATCTCAATATTCAGCTTTCACAGCCGATTATCGTAATCGGCGACCTCGGCAGATGGAACGGCAGAGTGTCGGGATACAAGATGATTGATTCCGGAAACATTAAGGACTGCCTTTATTCCGACACCGATTACACCGAATGGTATGTGGATAAGTACGGCGACCTTCGAGCCGACGCAGTTCATCACGACGGCACAAACCATTATCTGTACCGTGTATTCAAAGACGGTGTTACCGATACGCAGATTGAAAACCTGCAAGATAAAATCTATAGCGGAAAAGCCACAAGAGCCGACATAACACGAGTTACCAAAAGACTCGGCGATGATATTGCCGGTGTATATGGCTTCTCTATTCCAAAGCAAAGACAACCAAACGAACAAGCGAGGTGATGAAAATGGATTACAGAGTATTGACCGAAGCGGAGCGAAAGTACACCTTCAGCCAAAGTCAGCAGCTCTCTATGCAGACCGGTCTTATCGGATATTTGCGAGCCGACTTCGGTTCTAACGGGAACGAGTTTTGGACGACTTGGAACGATTTCAGAAAAGACTTGAAAACCGATGAATTTAAGTCTGAATTTGACGATGTGATAAACGGATTGCGTGACGGCGATGTTTTGTCCGGCAGAAAGTCTATGTCCTCTTACTGCTATTCCACTCCCGACAGCTCCTTTAATGATGACCGCAACCACTACGGTATTCGTCTTGATACGGAAAAGTACAGCTATCTTATGAGGTTTAACCCCAACAGGGGCGAATACAATCTGTACTGCTATTGCTATCAGAAAGAGTGGCTGAACAGCCACTTGAAAAATACCGAGCGTGGTATCCGATTTATTGACCCGCACTATCAGGAGCAGTTTCGCATTGCGGACGGAGAGAAAATTTCAATCAAGCTCAGCGACGGTAAAACAATGGAGAGGACTTGCAGATATATCGACGACTACCATTTGGAGGTCGGCACTAATCTCTACCACATCTGCGAATTTGCCGAGCTTTGCGAGAGAAACGGTCATACCGTAGAACCAGCCGCAAAAGAAAATACAAAACCTGCAAAGGACAAAGAAAAATCACGATAAGGAGGTGCAGACGAGGTGGCAAGAAAATTTGACCTGATTTCGGAGCTGTATGAAAGAACCTGTTTTGCAGTTACGGATAATCCGGTAAACTGGCAATCGTTTCTGAAAACAGCAGGCAGAAATTTCAGGCTCCGATTTGATGAACAGCTTCTCATATATGCCCAAAGACCCGACGCGACAGCCGTGCTTGAAATCGAACGATGGAACGGCACTTTCGGTCGTTGGGTAAACCGAGGGGCAAAAGGTATTGCCGTATTTGAGGACGCAGACAGAAGCCGTCAAAGGCTGATTCACTACTTTGATATATCGGACACCCACGAAAGCCGATATTCCCGACCTGTGCCGATTTGGGAGATGAGACCCGA
>OLRI01002695.1_pt1 | contig 11780 bp, 8 predicted proteins | sample 1672871 | NCBI WGS metagenome assembly OLRI01 (sample SAMEA3136732, study PRJEB25190) | human gut metagenome
CCATGGCGAACGCGCGGGACTCCTTGGCGATGTCGTCGGCCACGATCGCGTAGTTGTTGTCGTCGAGGATGCGGCTGATCTCGGGGATGTCCTCGTAAATGCCCGAGACGACGATGGGCTTGTACCCCGCGAGGCTGCTCGGAAGCGCGCCGAGCGCGGCGTTCAGCGCGCGGACCATCTCAAGATGCTCTTCTTTGAGCAGGTAGTAGCCGGCGTTGATCACCTTCACGCGCTCCTCCACGCTCACCTCGGCGGGATGCTGCCCGGCCAAGCGGACGAACTGGCGCATGGCGCTGCGCCACTCGTTGTACAGCTTGATGGAGGACCTGAGGGCGTCGTCTTCGATGATGGTTCCCAACGACTCCTCGACATCGCGCTTGACCTCGGTGTAGGAGTCGATGGCGTACTGCCGCCCGCCCGGGAAGAAGCGGTTCTGGGGCTGGGACACGAAGATCATCGGGATGCGGTTGCCCACGCCCGCCTTCCAGTTCTGCGAGAAGGGGCGCAGGTTGTCGCACAGGCCCGTGATCATCATCGCCGAAAGCCTGTCGAGCTTGCCGGTCAGCCCCATCTCGAGCGTCATCTGGCAGATCGAGCAGAAAAACGGCGGGAAGTACTTCTTGGCCTCGGCGGCAGGCCCCACCATGCCCCACACGCCGAAGGGAACGCCCCCGCCCGCATGGACGAGCTCCTCGGGAATGTAGTACGGCCCCACGCCGATAATGCGCTTGCCCTCGGCAAGATAGCGGTCGGCCTGGGCGGACGGATGATCCGCCACCTCGGCGAAGGCCGCCAGAAGCTCCTTCACATCGCTCATCGTCTATTCCCCCCTCTTGTCCTTCTTGTTGCTGTCCATGATCTCGATAAGGCCCTGCAAGCGCGTCTGGTACTGCGCAGCGCTGAAGTTGCGCGGATCGGACTGGTCGCCGTCGAAGAGCACCACCGGGACGTTGAGGTCGCGCTGGATGCGGCGGCCCATCTCGGGCATGAAGCCCGACCACATCTTGCACGAGCGGTTGATGTGGATGAGCGCGCCCTCGCACTTGCCGTCCTTGATGAGCTTCTCGCGCGATTCGGTCGCGCGCTCGAGGTTCTGGCAGTTGGGCACATCCGAGCAGGCGCGCATCCATCCACGAACGTCCTCGTACACGCCCGCGAACGCCGGGCAGTACACGCAGCCGGTCACGTTGACCCCCTGCATGATGAGCGGCCCCGCCGTCGCCTTCAAGTACGGCCACACCGCGATGCCCTCGTAGAGGATGCGGTACTTCTCATCGGGCTTGAAGGTGGACTTGTTCTCCTTGACGTAGGTTTTGCACTCGTCGATAAGGTAGTTGAAGGCGTCGACCGCCTCCTTCTTCGGACGGGCGGTGGTCGCCACGGCCATGTGGTTGAACATGTCGAAGCCGTTCATGGGGGAAGGATCGTACTGCACGTAGGAGGTCGCCTCGAGCCACGCCTTGGACGCGGCCACCGAGATGTCGCACACCTCCTTGAAGCGATCCTCGTCCCACGCGACGCCGGTGATCTCTTCAAGCTGCTCGACGATGTAGCGGAACTGCGCCTCCTGGTACTTGAGGCGCTTCTCGTCCGGCTCGTACTTGTCGTTGTACGGAATGTCGAAGAACACCATGGGAACGTCCAGGTAGTAGGCCAGATCCTCGTACCACGGCATCATGGTCTCGCAGATGGACGTGGCGCCCAGCACGACGTCCGGCAAGGGCATCTCGCGCTCGCCGTTCGGGCACGCGCCCAGATCGGCGTAGGCGAGGTTGATGCGCGCGTAGGCGCAGATGTCGTTCGAGAAGCCCATCTGCCCTTCGGCGTGCTCGATGAGCGGAAGGCTTCCGCCCTTCGCGGAGATCGCAGCGGCCTGCGACTCCGGATAGGTCACGCGCAGGCCGAACGTCTCGGCGATCTCGGGCGGGAAGTTCGACGACGACCAGCCGATCTTCTCGCCGCGCTCCTTGGCCTCGAAAGCCTGCTCGTACATGGACTCGGCCAAGCCGGCAAGCACTTTGATCGCAGGGACGTGCTTGGGCTTCTCCGGTGCGGCCTCGGCGCTTTGGGCGCGCTGGGCCTGTTCGTCCGTTGTCATAAAGCTAACCCCCTTATGGTTTCCCTTCGGCCGCCCTCGGGCGCCTCGAACGAAAGCCCGCCGGCTTGTCGTCCTCGGCCGATCCTCGAGAGCGGCCCGAACGTGTTCGAGCGTCTCTCCCGCACGCGGCGGCGCGCAAGGAGAGGGAGGGATCTAGGCGATCCCGAAGTCGGCGAAGACCCTCTCGTTGTCGGCGCCCACCGGCTTGCCCTGGCATGCGACGGGATCGTCCATGTCGTTGAAGCGCAGCGGAGGCTGCGCGAGCGTGGTCTGCTTGCCGTTGGGATAGGTGATCGGCGCCATGAAGGCGTTCGCGAGGGCCTGGGGATTTTCGTGGTTGTCCTTGAAGTCGGCGAGCTTCGTCACCACGATGTCGGCCTCGCGCAGGCGCTTGACGATCTCGTCGGCGTCGAACTTCGCGAAGGCGGCCTCCAAGTGCGCCAGCGCCTCGATCTTGTTCTGCGGGTCGTGGATGGCGAGCTTGGAGTTGTAGCGCTCGTCGTCGATGAGCTCGGGGATGCCGAGGGCCGTGCAGAGCGGTCCCCAGTAGCGGTCGTACTCGTTGATGGTGATGGACACCCACTGGCCGTCCTTCGTCTTGTAAGGCGAGGAGTTCGGCGGGCAGGTCTGGCGCGAACGCGGGTACTCGTAGCCGTTCACGTTCAGAGCGGAGAGGATCGAGGTGAGCCACACGCCGGTGCCATAGAGCGACGAGGTCACGTAATCCCCCTTGCCCGTCTTCTGACGGCGGTAGAGCGCCGTGCCGATGGCGCCGGCCAGCATGGTGCCGCACGCGATGTCGCCGAATCCGTAGGCGGCGCCCACGGGATAGGACTTCTCCGTGTCGATCATCATGCCCTTGGAGAAGCCGGTCTCGGCGAACAGCGCCACGAGGTCGAACCCGGGCGCGTCCTTGAGCGCTCCCTTGTCGCCGTAGCCGGAGAAGGTCGCGCAGATCAGCTCGGGATAGCGGTCCTTGAGGCTTTCGTAGTCGAGCCCCATCTTGGCAAGCGCCTTGTTGCGGTTGTTCGTCAGAAAGACGTCGGCATGCGCCAAAAGCTTGTGGAACCTCTCCAAGCCCTCGGGATCGCGCAAATCGAGGCTCACGAACTCCTTGCCGCCGTTGATGGTGTCGAACAGCATGTTCTCCTCGTCGGAGCACGGCACGCCGAACGGCGTGGCGAAGTAGCGCTGCACGTCGCCTTTCGGCGGCTCGACCTTGATGACGCGCGCGCCCTGCGTGGCCAGCACGCGCCCGCACGCCGGCACGGCGAAGTAGCTGCTCAGCTCGACGACCGTGACGCCCTCCAAAGGTTTCATACATTCTCCTCTCTCTGATGCGAACGTTTCTTGCGCACTCCATGCTATGCGCTTCGGCGAGCATGGTGAAAATGCCGATTCGACCGCGCCCGCCCTCCAACCGGAATCGGAGGGCGGCGCTTTCGGCATGCCCCGCGAAAGGTTTCGGCATAGGGGCAGATGGCGGCGGTTAGATGGTCGCCAAGACGGGGAACAGCGTGTAGACCACGCCGCCCAAGACGCCGCAGATGACCACGGTGACGATGGGCGTCGCCTTCGCCTTGGTCACCAGCAGCAGGCCCACGCCCACGAACAGGATGCTCGAAAGGCTGGTGAGCGCGGTCTCCGCAACCGAAAGGCAGGCGGCCGCCACGATGCCGATGGCCAAAGGCCGGATGCCGGCGAAGGCCTTGCGGACGGTCTTGTTGTCCTTCAGCTTGTCGTAGAACACCGATATGATCAGCGCGAGCACGAACGGGATGGCCATGGTGGCGATGGGGCACAGGATGCCGCCGGGAACGCCGCACAGCGTGTAGCCGATGGCCGCCGAAGCGTTCACGGCCATGGAGCCGGGCGTCATCTGGGCGATGGCCACGAGGTTCACGAACACCTCGGGCGTGATGAGCTGCTGGGTGACGATGAGCTCCTTCTGGATGAAGGCCAGCACCGCGTACCCGCCGCCGAAGGCGAACGCGCCGATTTGCAGAAACGACAGGCACAGGCTAAGCAGCATTGGAATCGCCCCCCTTCTTGGACGCGCGCCCATCCATCGCCTTCACGACGCGATCGCGAAGGAAGAGCCCGTACAGGGCGGCGGCGACGACCAGGATGACCGGATGAATGTCGAACAGCGCTATGCCGGCGAATCCGACGACCGCCAGAAGCCAGTTGAAGTACTTGTTGAGCTGGGCGGGCTTGGCCAAAAGCCAGATGGCGTTCAGCACGATGGCCACGACGGCGGGCCGGATGCCGTTGAACACGGCCTGCACCACCGGGTAATCCATGATCTGCTGGAACAGCATGGTCAGAAGGATCACGATGATGATGGACGGCGTGATGACGCCCAAGAGCGCCGCAGCCGCGCCCGGCAGCCGCTTCACCTGGTAGCCGGTGAACGTGGAGACGTTCGTGGAGATCGGCCCCGGCAGGCAGTTGATGAGGCCGATGGCGTCCAGGAACTGCTCGCGGCTCAGCCATTCCCGCTTCGTGGCCTCCTTCAGGACGACCGGGATGACCGCGCTTCCTCCGCCGAGCGTGAACAGGCCGATCTTGAAGAATATCCCGTACAATTGCAGGATCACTTTCATATGCAACACCCTCCTTCTAATGCAACTCGCACACTTCGTTCAAAACGACTCTCGCATGTCAGCGTCCTCTCAGCAGCGCCAGCAGGTCGACAAGCTTCGGGTAGGCGTAATCGAAGAACCCTCGGTACGCCTCGCAATAGCGGTTCTTCGGCGCTTTTGCATCACCCCCTTCGATCGGCTCCCAGTACCGACGGCACCCTCCCCTGCACAGCCCTTCCCATCGGCAGCCGGCGCACTCCTTCTTGATGGCGGCCGACATCTGGATGAACCCCAGCTCGTTTCGCGCGCGCTCGATCTGTTCGAGCGAGTCGGTGGCGAGATTGCCCAACCGGTACTCGTCGAGCATGTAGAAGTCGCAGGGATACACGCTACCGTCCGCCTCCACCACCAGCTGCCGTCCGCACACGCCGCACATGTCGCACGCCTCGGCAGGACGGCCGTCCAAGATGTTGAGCAGGTTGACGAAGAATCGGTGGTAGCGCAGATCCCCTTGCATGGCGTCGCGATGCCAGCCGTTGAAGCTCGCCTTCAGATGCAGCTCGAAGGCCTCGGGCGAAAGCGACCACGCATGCCCGCCCGGCTCCTCCCCCAAAGGGTCGAGGCAGGGGATGAACTGGCGGTAGTCGATGCCGCGGCGGTCGAAGAACCGGCAGATGCTCTGCGTGCGCCTCGCGCTCTGCTCCGTGACCACCGACAGCGCGTTGAAGCGCACGCCGTGCCTCTTCAGCAAGTCGATGGAGGCCATGACGCGATCGAACGTGCCCTTGCCCTCAACATCGACGCGGTTGGCGTCGTGGATGTCCCGGTCGCCGTCGATCGAGACGCCCACGAGGAAATCGTGCTCTGCGAAAAACGAGGCCCAAGCGTCGTCGAGCGCGTAGCCGTTGGTCTGCAGGGCATGGGAGATGCTCGCGCCGTGCACGTTCAGCTCGCGCTCGAGCTCGATGAGGCGACGGAAGAACGGCAGTCCCGCCAACGTGGGCTCGCCGCCTTGAAACGCGATGGTGCATTCGTCCGTGGCGTAATCCAGCACGCGAGCGAGCACCGCCCGCAGCACGTCCTCGCTCATGATGCCGTAGCAGGCCACGTCGCGCGCAGCAACCTCGTCGTCGTAGAAGCAATAGCGGCACCGCATGTTGCACAGCCCCGAAGCCGGCTTCAGCATCACGGCGATCGACGGCATGGCAGCCCCCTTACTCTCGTGCGCAGCTCTCGTCTTGCCCCCTGCCTTGGCGGGCGGCCCGCAGCCGGGCCGCCCGCTGCGGCTCCGTTACTTCCCGTCGTCCATACCCAGGCCCTTGGGCACGGCGCTGAACGGCGTCAGGCCGCGCGCGGCCACGGCCTTGAGGCCGCCGGCGGAGTCGAGCAGCTCCTTCTGGTCGACGAAGGACTGCGCCGTCACCTGCTCGGTGTCGCAGATGTTCTCAAGGTCGGCCAAAAGCTCGGCCACCTTGTCCGCATAGGCGGGATCGGTGCCCAGATCGTGCATCTCCTTGGGGTCGTCCTCGAGGTTGAACAGCGAGCAGTCGTCGTAGGTCATGTACTTGACGAGCTTCCATTCGTTCTTGCGCACCATGAAGATGCTCGAACGCCAACCGGAGCAGTGGTACTCGCTGAAGATGACGCGATCGGGATCGGCTTCGTCGTTGGCGGCCTTCACGAGCGAGACGCCCGGCAGCGCGCGCTCCTCGTCGGTCATCTCAACGCCGTGGAAGTCCATGAGCGTGGGATAGATGTCGAGGATGGACGCCGGCGCGCTCGTGCGCTTGCCGGCGGGGATGTCGGGACCCGACACGATGAGCGGGATGCGCACGGAGCCCTCGTACATGTTCGACTTGAAGAAGATGCCGTGGTCGCCCGCGGAGTCGCCGTGGTCGTCCAGGTAGATGACGCGGGTGGTGTCCTTGAGGCCGGCCTCCTCGAGGGCGTTCATCACGACGCCCACCTGCTGGTCGAGGAACGTGACCATGGCGTAGTAGGTGGCGATGGCGCGCTGCAGCTCCTCGGGCGACACGTGGTCGTCCATCTGCACGCGCTCTTTGTACGCCTGGACGGCGGGGTGCAGGCTGGAGGGGTCGTACCACTGCTCGGGGATGGGGAATTGGTCGAACGGCTTGTACAGATCGAGGATCTCCTCCGGCGCGATGAGCGGGTAGTGCGGCGTCACGAAGCCCACGTACAGGCACCACGGATCCTCGGCGACCGCGGCCTCCTCTTTGAGGTAGCGCGCGGCGTGCTCGGCGATGTTGCGGTCGTAATGCAGGTAGTCGGAATCGCCGGCGCCGGCATGCTGCACATGCTCGCGCAGACGCGTCGTGCCCGTGCCGCTGTTGCGCGCGGCGGTCATCATGTCGCCCACGCCGCCCTTGGCGTTGAGCGGGATGCGCTGCCCGGGGAACACGTATTCGGAATCGTCCTTGAAGTGCAGCTTGCCGATGGTGGTCACGGACACGCCGGCTTCCTTCAAGCGCCTTCCCCACGACATCTGGTCGCCCGTGAAGGGATGGGCGTTGTCCCAGTACCCATGGCGATGCGCGTAATCGCCGCACGCCAGGGAGGCGCGGGCGGGCACGCAGATGGGCGTGGAGGTGTAGGCGCAGTCGAACACCATGCCCTCCCGTGCGAGCGCATCGAGGTTGGGCGTGTGCACCTTCGCGTTGCCGTAGCAGCCGGTGATTTCCGGATTATGCTGGTCGCAACAGATGACGAGCGTGTTCATTGGCTTTGTGCTCATGCGGTTCCCCTTTCTCATGATGGGCGCCTCTTGGCGCGACTCATCCTAGACAGGAGCGAACGCATGGGAGAAATAGCCATTTGGAAAGGAGGTGTGCGCAATCAGAATGGCGAGGCTCATAATTGGAATGGATTTATGCCGGCGGGCATAGTAGACTTTGGCAGGAGGCCCCGTCCGAGAGGAACGTATGCAGATCGAGACGCTTCGCGAATTCATCGCCATCGTGCAATACGGCAGCTTCACCGGAGCCGCCAAAGCGCTCTACCTCTCCCAACCGACGCTTTCCAAGCACATCGCCACGCTCGAGAAGCAAATAGGCTACAAGCTGTTCTTCGATGGGCATCCGCTCATCCTCACCGAGGCCGGACGCATCACCATGGAGTACGCCAGCGGCGTCGTCTCGCAAACCGACATGATGCAGCTGCGCCTCGAGCGGCTCAGGCGCCAGAAGCCCGAACTCGTCCGCATCCAGGACCTCACGTTCTTCGAGCACCTTTCGCTGCGCTCGCAAGACGTCAAGAAGGCGGTGCGCGAGCGCTACCCCAACATCACGTTCGAGACGGTGAAATGCAAGACGCATCAGACCTCGCGCGAAGCGCTCGAAACCGGCACCATCGACGTCGGATTCCAGTTCAACATCACCGAAACGCCGCTTCAGCCGCCCGTCGACATGCCGGGCACCGTGTGCGTGCAGCCGCTCTACGGCTCCCTCGGGCAGTTCCGCCTCGGCGTGCCGAAAGACTCGCCTTTGCTCGCGCAAGGCAAGCGCCTGCGCCTGAAGGACTTCGCCAACCAGCGCTTCTTCATCGTGGCGAACCGCAACTACGACGCCTTCATCCACGATTTCCGCTCCCTGTGCCTGCGTGAGAACTTCCTTCCGCAGATCGAGTTCGTCACCGTCAGCAACAACCGTGACTTCTGGATGCGCGACTACGGCGACGGGATCGTCTTCCTCGACGCCACCGAACGCGCCAGGTTCACGTCGGCCGACGACTTCCTCGCCGACCGGTACAAGCCCGTGCGCCCGTTCGGGCACGAGCAGACCCTTTGGGTGATGATCTCGATGATCACCCGCAACGAGAAGCACGGTCCCGCCCTGCAGGCTTTTTTGGACATCGTGCGCGAAACCGAGAACGCCAACCTCGAGCGGATGAAGGGCGAGGGGCTGGACTAACCGGCAGACGAAGGCGCCTGCTGCCGAATGCGATGCGCATCGCAAAGCTCCTCTACTGCTTTTCTTGCGATGCCCTGTTTTTCGGTATCGCCGAGATACCGCGCTGCTTGCGATGCGCTCCGTGTCGCCCGCGCGGCAAGATGTGGGCGCGCGGCGCGAACCCAGACGCGCTCGACGCGAACGCCTCATCCGTCGAAAGTCAAGGAGGAACAATGGCAGATTACCATGGCACCGACACCGTCGTGTCCGAGCTGCGCGAAGACGGCCTGCTCATCATCCGCATCAACCGCCCCGAGGTGGCCAACGCCCTGAACGGCGTGACCTCCAAGGCGATGGAGAACATCATGAACAACGCCGAGACGGATCCCGCCGTGCGCGCGATCATCGTCACCGGCACCGGCAAGGTGTTCTGCGCTGGCGAGGACCTCTCCGAGCTGTCCGAGGGCGGCGAGTGCCAGACCGTGACCGAGCACGGCTTCGGCGGCCTGACCGCGCGCCTGTGCTCCAAGCCCGTCATCGCGGCCTGCAACGGCTCCGCGGCCGGCGGCGGCATGGAGATCGCGCTGTCCTGCGACATGGTGGTGGCCTCCGAGCGCGCCAAGTTCGGCTGCACCGAGGTGGGGCTGGGCATCATCGCCTCCACGGGCGGCCTCGTGCGCCTCGCCCGCGACATCAACCGCAAGGACTGCATGGAGCTTCTGCTCACCGGCAAGAAGATCAAGGCCGACGAGGCCAAGGCGCTCGGGCTTGTCAACTACGTCGTGCCGGCCGAGGAGGTCATGGACAAGGCCATCGAGCTGGCCGAGCAGTGCCTGAAGAACGCGCCTTTGGCCCTGAAGTGGACGAAGTACATCGTGCACGCCGCCGACCAGATGTCCGAGGAGGACGCCATGCGCTACTCCGACGCCGCCTACCGCTTCCTCGAGAAGACCGCCGACGGCATCGAGGGCCCGGCCGCCTTCGTCGAGAAGCGCGACCCGGTCTGGCAGGGCCGCTAAGCCCTTCCCGCCCGCATCCGGCCTTTCGGTGGCGCGTCGTCGAAAGGCGCTCCGCCACCCGGCCCCGGAGCATGCTCCGGGGCCTTTTCGCGCGCGGCCGGCGCTTTCCGACGCCGTACGCGCCCAGGTGTCCGGCACGGCCCCCATTCCCCGCGCTTTCCCCGCGCTTTCCGCGCGCGGCCGCCAGACCGCCGTCGACGCAAGTCCGTGTCCCCCGGATCCTGAGCCGAGCCATCCGCGATCAGGCGTTTCGGGCCCCCTACCCCATCCGTCGGGCGAGGAGGCTGCCGACGCGCCGGCAGGGCCTTCCGAAATGCCGACGGGGCTTTGCCCGACGGGTCGACCCGACATCTATCGATCCCGGTTCAACAGAGAGGACGTTCGCGCTCGGATGCATCCGAGCCATGCGCGGCCCGAATTCGGGCATGCGTCGGGGCGCGCGGGCCGATCGCGTCCGAGCCCGCCCCGCCCCCATGCGCGAATCCGGCGCGAAAATGGCCATGGAACCGCGTTCTGGCACGGAATTCGCCATGCGAATGAGCGTTTGCCAGAAAAACCCCAGTTCACGTGAATCGGTCGAACGTACGCACCCCGATTTCGACCCGATTCCGTGCCAGAACGCGGTTTCGCGGCCATTTCGGACGCTTCTCTCTGTCGAACCGGGATCGACGCGAGCCGCGCTCGCCTCGTATCGAGCGAGCCTGCTGCGACCGGACGCTTCGGAAGCCCCTCCGCCCACCCAACGGGCAAGGCCTTGCTCGACGGGATCTCGAAAGCACCGGCGGACCTTGCTCGGCGAGCCGATCCGGCCTCCGTCGATCTTGGCTCAACATAGACCGACGAAGACGGTAGCACGAAATCGCGGTTAAGAACGATTTTTCTGCTCCTTTCGAGACTGTTTTTGAAGAAACACCAGGTCGTGAAATTCTGCTCGGTCGAAAATCGTTCTTAACCGTGATTTCGTGCTGAAGAGGCGCCCTCCTCTATGGTAAACCGGAATTGACACGAACCCACGTTCGCCTAGTATCGAATCGAGCTTCCCCTGGCCGGGCGCTTCGGAGGGCCCTCCCCGCCTGACGGCCGCCCCCCGAAACGCCCGGCCAGAGTAAAACCTGGCTCAAGGATCAGCAAACGTAAGCTCTTATCAATTCTGGTTCAACAGAGACGATGCCCTCTTCTCCGTTAAACCGTCGTTGGCAGAAGAGGGGAAAGGGACCGCGCGAAGGGCTCGCGGGCGGCACGCGCATGCGGGAACCGCATCGCACGCGCAACGCGCAGCGCACGGCGCGCGCGGCACGGCCCCTCGCGGGCGCGCTCGACACGGAAAGACGACCGGCGCCGCAAGCGCGGCGTACCCGCGACCGATCGGGTGCGAATCCGCAGCCCGCTCACTCGGCGCGGTAGCGCCACGTGGCGCACCCCTCGTCGGGCAGCCGCCGCACGCGGCCCTGGGCGCAGAGGTGCTGCACCGCCGCGAACGCCTCGAGCAACGCGTAGTAGCGCGCCATCGGGCGCAGGCGGCGCCACGTTTCGGGCGCGGCGCGCAGCACCGCCGTCCGCGCAAGCGTCTCCAAGCCGCACTCAGGCAGACGCGCGACCGCCGCGCGCACGTCCTCGCAGCGCTCCTCCTTGCGCCGGGCGATCTCGGCAGCGCGCGGCCCCAGGCTCCCGAAGATCGGCTCGCCATGGCCCGGCAGCGTCGCGCGCACCGGCAGATCGGCCGCCTTGCGCAGGTTCGCCAAGTACAGCCCCAAGCCGTCCTCCGAGCCGGGAAAGGCGTCCACGGAAGGCGCCGCGCCCATGAGCACATGGTCGCCGCCGAAGAGCACGCCGCAGCGAGGCTCGTACAGCGCCAGATGGTCGGGCGTGTGGCCTGCGGTTCCCACCACGGAAAACGAATAGCGCCCCACCGACAGGACGTCTCCCTCACGCACGAAGCGCCACGGCCGCGCCCCCGGCTCGAACGCGACGGCCTCGGCGTTGGCCGCCGCGTAGCCCCGCGCGTCGTCCTCGGAGGCCCCTGCGGCGAGCATGCGCCTGAGGAAGCGGTCGTGGACGGCGGCGCGCAGCGCAGGTTGGCGCAGATCGAAGGCGGCCTCGCTCAGAAACGCCTCCACCCTTGCAGAAACGGCCTCGGCAAGCAGCCCCGCATGGTCGAAGTGCCCGTGCG
>OLRI01002701.1_pt1 | contig 11761 bp, 10 predicted proteins | sample 1672871 | NCBI WGS metagenome assembly OLRI01 (sample SAMEA3136732, study PRJEB25190) | human gut metagenome
AACAGCCATGCCGGGGGGGTTCTTTTACTCTGCATCGATGCGCCGCAGAACTATTTTTCCGTCGCTGTCATTGATAACGAGCTTGCCGCTCCCGGCCATGTGCCAGGAACCGCCCGCGAGTGTGACGGTACATCCGTCCACATCCTCGGTGCAGATGTCGACCGCCGCGTTATAGTGCCCATAGGTGCCGAGCTCGACCTCGCGGTATTCGCCGTCCACGAGCATGCGCATGTCGTATTCATACCAGTCTGCGGGCCCGCTCGGCGTGTCCGAGACCTCAAGCACGATGGAGCCGTCGTCCGTTGACCAGATGGTGCCCGGCTGAGTCAGAACGAAGTGTGAGAGATCATACTTCACGCTGAACCCCGCAACAGACATTGCGGCCACGGTAACGAGCACCACTGCGCCGAAGAGGTGGATGTGCCGGAATCTTTTCAGTTTGCCCGCCCGGTGCAGCCCCATGAGGACGAGGCTGAGCACGAGAAAGGCGAGAAAGCCGAGCGCTATGAGTATGGGAATGATGAACATATCTCACCCTCCAGGCTCACGCGGCGCGCTGAGGCTCACTCCGCAGCGTCGGCGGGGGTTTCAGCGGCTGGGGTGGTCTCGGCGTCGGCGGTGTCGCCGGCGTCCTTGACGGCGGAGTCGAGATCCGCGCCGAAGAACTCGTGCACGGCGTCCAGCGCGTCCTTCATGTCGCGGTAGACCTCGTCGGTGATGAAGTCCCAGGGACTGCCGGACTCGTAGGAGTTGATGGCCGCGTGCAGGTCCACCATGCGGTAGTGCCAGCCGTAGTCGTTAATGCCGTAGTCGTAGAGGTCGGCCATGTAAATGGGCTTGTAGCTGACGTCGGAGATCCAGGTCTCGCCGGTGTCGGTGTCCTTGGTGAGCTGGATGTTCACGAGGGCAGAGATGTCCGTGTACTCGTCGTTCTGGCAGGAGAGCATGTTGCCCAGGCTGTAGCAGATGAAGCCCGTGCGCTCGTTGCCGTCGGCGTCCGTGACGGTGCGCAGTTCCATGGGCTGGGGCACGCGGCAGTGGCCGCCGATGATGATGTCCGCGCCGTTTTCAAAGAGAAAGTCGGCGATCTCGTACTGCTGGTCCGTGGGTTGGGTGGCGAACTCCGTGCCCCAGGACATGAACACGAACACGATGTCGGCGCCCGCCTCCTTCGCGGCGGCAAGGTCGCCCTTCATAAGGTCGTAGTCGATCTCGGTCCCGCCGCTGAGGTAGTCCACGGCGCAGACGCTGGCCGCGTACTCAAAGCCCGCAATGGGTACGTTATTCGTGTCGCAGGTATAGGCGAGGAAGGCGACGTTGATGCCGTTGATGTCGGCCATGAAGCGGTTGCCGCTCTCGTCGCGCTCTTCCTGCGTGCGATAGGTGCCGACGTGGTCGAGACCCGCGGCGTCAAGCGTGTCCAGCGTGTAGTCGATGCCGTCCTTGTAGGAGTCCACGCAGTGGCTGGTCGCCGTGTTCACAAGGTTGAAGCCGACCTCGGCGATGGACGTGGCCAGGTCGGTCGGGGACTTGAAGAGGGGATAGGCCGTGTAGTTGGTGCCCTCGGAGAAGGTGGTCACGAGGGAGCAGACCGAGTAGTCCGCGTTTGCGATGAAGTCCTTGAGTATGCCGAAAATGGGGACATAGTCATAGCCCGTGTCGCCCGCGGCCTCGCCGTTCAGGCCCGTGTGCATGACGATGTCGCCGCCGACGGCGAGAGTGCTCGTGACGGTGTTTACGTGCTCGGGAGTTTCGTCCGGCGTCTCCTCGGGTTCTTCCGAGGGGGCGGCCGTGTCGGCCACGACCGGCGGGGGAGTGACCTCCGTCTGCTCGGCGGGTTTAACAAGAGAGGCTATCACGATGGCGACTATGACGAGCACGATCGCAGCCGCAATAGTGATGAGCACTATTTTGAGCTTTTTGTTCATATCAGACCTCCATGCGCCATCCGGCGCGGTATACAGCTAAAATATGATAGCATATGGAGCCTTGAATTGCAAATTTTTTGATATCCGTTGAAGAGCACGCCGCCGCGTGTTACAATGCGCACATGGACGATTTGAAGAAAAACGAAATATACGAGGCCGCCATGACCGGCTTCACCTCCGAGGGCGCGGGCGTGTGCCGGATAAAGGGCCGCGCCGTGTTCGTGCCGCGCGCCCTGCCCGGCGAGACCTGGCGCGTGCGCATCGTGAAGGTCACAAAGACCGCTGTGTTCGGCAGGGGGGAGGAGCGCCTCACCACCTCGCCCGAGCGCGTCGAGCCGGATTGCCCCAACTTCGGCCGCTGCGGCGGCTGCAACCTCATGCACATGAGCTACGAGTGCGAGCTGCAAATGAAGCTCGACCGCGTGAACGACGCCCTCCGCCGCATAGGCGGCACCGAGGTGCGCGCGGAGCGCATCCTGGGCTCGGAGCGCGTGGAGGGCTACCGGAACAAGGCCATCTATGCCGTTGGCGAGGGCGAAAACGGCCCCGTCGCGGGCTTTTACCGCACCGGTAGCCACGATATAATCCCCGCGCCGAATTGCCTGCTGCAATCGGACGAGGCGTCAAAGTGCGCCGGGGCCGTCGTAGACTGGATGCGCACAAATGGCGTCAGCGCCTGGAACGGCCGCTCCGGCACCGTGCGGCACGTCTATACCCGGCGCGCAAGGGACGGCGCGGCGCTCTGCTGCGTAGTGACGGGCCGGAGACTGAGCCCGTCGCTCACGCGCTCGCTGACCGAGGTGCTGCGCATCGCCTGCCCGGCGCTCACCGGCGTGGTGGAGTGCGTGAACCGCACGGAGGGCAATACGGTGCTCAGCGGCGACTTCCGCACGCTCTGGGGCTCCGGTACGCTGAGGGACCGGCTGTGCGGCTTTGAGTTCGAGCTCGCGCCCCAGGCGTTCTATCAGATAAACCCGCCCCAGGCCGAGCGGCTGTACGCCCAGGCGCTCGAATACGCCCTGCCTGAGCGCGGCGGGACGGTGCTGGACCTCTACTGCGGCGCGGGCACGATAAGCCTGTGCCTCTCGCAGCGGGCCGAGCGCGTAATCGGCGCCGAGATAGTGCCCGAGGCCGTGGAGAACGCGCGCGCCAACGCCGAAAGGAACGGCGTTACCAACGCCGAATTCATCTGCGCCGACGCCGGCGAGGCCGCGAGGGAGTTCAAAGCCCGCGGCATAACGCCCGACGCCATAGTCGTGGACCCGCCCCGCAAGGGCATGGACGCCCCGGCTCTGGAGGCCATAGCCTCCATGCAGCCCGACCGCCTGGTCTACGTCTCCTGCGACCCCGCCACCCTCTCCCGCGACATCTCCCGCCTCCGCCCCCTCGGCTACACCCCCGCCTCCGCCCTCGCCGTGGACATGTTCCCCCGAACAGCGCACGTTGAGACGGTTGTTCTACTTTCCAAGGGCATTATCGTCTCAAAGAAGGTGCGCGTGGAGTTCTCACTTGAGGGCATGGATATGTCCGGCTTCCGGAAGGGCGCGACATATCAGCAAATCAAGGACTACGTCCTTGACCATACCGGCCTGAAAGTCAGCACCCTGTATATCGCGCAGGTGAAGCAAAAGTACGGCATCATCGAGCGCGAAAACTACAACAAGCCGAAGTTCGAGGACACCCATCAGCCCCAATGCCCGCCGGATAAGGAAGCGGCAATTGTAGAGGCGTTAAGGCACTTCGGGATGATTTAATGCTCCAAAATAAAACACGTCCGGACCTGCTCAGCGATGGGCCCCGGGCGGCGTTTTTGTATTCACTTCGGCCCGGACGGCGGCTCGGGCGTGCAGCCTGAGTAGAGCAGCGTGAGCCCCACCCGGCCCTGCGTGCCCGTCTTCTCGTAGATGGAATTGAAATACCGCTGCACGATGCGCTCGGAGATCTGCAGGTCGTAGGCTATCTCCTTGGGCGCTTTGTCGTTGAACAGCGCGGCGGCGAGCACGTCCGTCTCCCTGGGCGTGAGGCCGTATTTCCCGGCGAAGAGGGCGAGCGTGTCCTCGTCCCGGGTCTGGGCCTGCTTTTCCGCGCGCCCGGGCGAGAGCTGGCCGCCGGCGAAAAAGAGCGCCAGCACCGCCACCGTCGCCGCTATGGCCACGCACATCATCGCCGCATGGCCCACCGCGCCGTACAGCCGGATGAAGGGCACCGCCGTCGCCGCCACAGAAAACGAGCGCAGCACGCGCCCCATGCCCGCCCAGAGCTCGGGATGCGCCGTGCCGGGCGCGAGCTCCAGAAAGGCGACCGTGAGATACACGACGCTCGAGGCAGAGAGTATGTACAGCAGCACCGCGTTGACAGGATAGGCCTCCGGCCCGTCGAGGAAGGCGAACATCAGCGTGGAGCCCGCCAGCACGCAGGCCGTCAGGAAGGGGAGATAGGCCCGGCCCCGGATGTCCGCCAGAAAGCCGAAGAGCAGCACCGCCCCGGCATAGGACAGGCGCACGACGCCCGTGAGGTCCACGCTGCCCTCGGCGTCCAGGAAAACGGCGATGGTGTCGTCCAGCGAGATGACCACCGACATGAGGCAGACGGCAGCCCCGGCGATGGCCAGGCTGCGCCCGGCGGCCTTGCCGCCCTCGCCGACTTGCCGGGCCGGGCCCGGGCCCAGGCCGCGCAGGATGAGCGGGATGGCCGCCGCGCATACGGCCACGGAGGCGGCCAGCAGCGGCGCTGAACCGAAAAAGCCCTGGATCAGGAATTGCAGCAGGCTCTCGCCCGCAATGGCGAGCCCGACGACGCGGCCCGTCCAGCCAGAGCCCCGCAGCCCGAGCGCCAGCAGATAGTGCGCCGCGCCGCCGAGATACCCGGCGCTCAGCAGGCCCAGGAAGGCGCAGGGCAGGAAAAAGGCCCCGGGCGCGAGCATGAGCGCCGCGGCGCTGCCCGCGACGAGCAGGCAGTCCAGCGCCAGAGCCAGCCGCCTCGCCCGCACGCCGCGCACGAGCCTGTACACGAGCGGAAAGGCCAGATAGCCCAGCGCCGTGCAGCACAGCCCCGCCGAATACACGCCGTTCACGCCCTCGGGGCCGTACAGCAGCGCGGCCCTGTCGTTCACGGCGAACTCTATGAGCATGAAGGCTAGTAGATATAATGCGAAAACGAGGCCGAGAGCAGCGCTGTCAGTCCTCCTCTGGTCCATGCCCGCACACCGCCTTTTGAACATTTGAATACGTATCGCTATATTATATAACACCCGAGGCCCCGCTTCAAGGACTTCGCCGTGTCCGGGGCGGGATACAGGGGGTTCGTAATCCGAACATAGGCCGCCGCAGCCGCCGCGCATTACGAACTGGCGCGCTTTTGGCTTTGGTTATATACTCAAGTGGGGAACGTTTGAGCTCCCCGGCCCGCTCAAACCGGAACGATAGGGAGGACGACATGAAAAAGAAAAGCCTAGCACTTGCCCTTGCGCTCGTGATACTCTCCTTTGCCCTGAGTGCCTGCGGCGGGACCGAGCCGCAGGACATAGGCAGCGCCCTGGGCGATGTGAGCGGCGTCACTGCGCCGCCGACACCTGCCGCCGCGCCCTCGGCTGAGCCCCTGCCCAGCCTCGCACCGTCCACGCCCGATACCCAGCCCAGCGCCCAGCCCACCGATGACGGCGGCGGTCAGAATACGGAGCTGGACGATTTCCTCTACGACTGGCTCGACTTCTCGGGCTTCCCGCTCACGCCAGACGAGCTCATCGAGTTCTTCGGCGAGCCCCAGGACCGGGTCGCCGTGGAGAGCGAACTCGACTACTCCACCTGCGGCCTGCCGGGCTATGAGAACGCCGGCACGGTGCAGACGGAGATACTGTCCTACTCGAACGTGCTGTTCATGTTCTTCGTGGACCCCTTTGACGGCAACTGGACGGTGCAGCTCGTGGCCGTGACCGACCCGACATCGATAATCAAGGTGGGCGGCGCGACGGTGGGCATGACCCTCGACGAGTGCAAGCAGGTGCTCTCGAGCAACGGCTACACCTTCGACTCCAGCATCGTCTCCGAGCCGAACTACTACTATTTCACCTACACCGACGACTACGGCTGGCCCTGCCTCGTGGAGATAGAGCTCGACGCCGCGACGGGCAAGGCCCTCTACGTGCGCGGCATCTGGGGCGCGATGGCGCAGATAGTCGTGGACATGTACAAGGTCGCGTGACATGGGCTATTGTACGAAATGCGGGGCGCGGCTGCCCGAGGGCGCGGCCTTCTGTACGAAATGCGGCGCCCCGGTGAGCAGCCCGAAGCGGGGCAGGCCGAGCGGCAGCGAGATTTGGGCCGCAGCCAGCGCCGAGGTGAAAAAGAGGTGGCGCAGGAAGGTCGGCAGCCGGAACGCCCTCATCGCCTGCGCGGCGGGGCTCATAGTGGTGGTGCTGGTAGTCGTGCTGGCCGTGGCGCTGGGCGACAGGGAGGGGCGCGGCAAGGAGCCCGGCCCGGCCTGGCAGGGCGCGCAGAGCGCCGCGCCGCAGGAGCAGGGCGGAGGCTCGAAGCCCGGAACAGTCCCAACGCAGCCGCAGCAGCAGCAGGATACCGGCGGCGCGGCGCTCAGCGAGGCCGAACTGCGCGAGCGCGGCACCTTCATGCGCGTGAATCAGCTCACGGACTCGGGCCTCAACATGGTCGTCGGCCAGATAACGGCGCCGGACGACTGGCAGGTGTCGGAGCAGGTGCAGTGGAGCAGCTTCGGCAACTATCCCGGCATGACGCAGCTTAGCGCCGTGTCGCCCGACGGGCTGCGCAGCTTCCAGCTCATCAGCACCATGAGCTACTTCCAGACGGACAGCATCTTCAGCTCGCTCGGCGAGAACGAGACCGACCCGACGACCTACAGGATACACCGGCAGTACCGCACGGCGGAGCAGTTTGTCGAGATGATGCTCTCGAGCATAGGCTGTACGGGCGCGCAGAAGCTGAGCTCGAGCAGCATAGATTCGCAGAGCCTTAGCGCGCTCAAATCCACCGCGGAGCAGCACGCCTATCAGACGGGCTATTCGCTGGTGCAGTCCCTGGCGAACCTGGGCATGAGCGCGAACCTCGTCGGCTATGAGAGCACGGTGGTGGACAACAGGTACGCGGTCACGACGCAGAGCGGGCAGACGGAGTACATCGAAGTGTTCACGCTGGTCTGGGCCTACCAGACCTCGTGGGTGGTGCAGAACAGCTCCATCACGGTGAACGAGATATACTGGTGCGTGCCCTTCACCTATATCTTCACGGCCGAGAGCGAGCAGGCGCTCACGTCGATGCAGAACGAGTTTCTGACCTTCGTGTCCAACAGCAGCGTATCGCCGGAGTTCTACTACCTCGTGGAGCAGTACCGCGCCTACATCGAGAACCTCCTGGCGCAGCAGCTCACGAACCAGATACAGGCGGCGACGGAGATACAGAGCCAGCTCATGAACGACTACAGCAGCAGCTCGGACACGAACGACCGGGTCACGGACATGTGGAGCGACTATATCTATGACCGCGACGACTATACGACCTCGGACGGCAGCACGGTCAAGGTGCCGACCTATTACGACCACGTCTACGAGACGGATTCGGGCGATATCTACGTGACGAACGACAGCCTGAACGTGCCGACAGACTGGCAGGAGCTCTATACATAGCGAGGTGGAATGTGAGACGGATAATAGCTGCGGCGATGATACTCTGCCTGCTGCTGACGGGCTGCGCCTCCGCCGCGCCCGCCGGGTACAGCGCCGAGCGGGCGAACGTCGAGGGCGTCAGGGACCGCGTCGCCTCTACGGCGCAGATGATAGGCAGCGTCAACGCCATAATTGAATGGCAGGTCACAAATTCCGAAAAGAACATAGAGGAAAACGACGCCGCCCGCCAGAACGGCGAGACCTACGTCCCCGAGGACAAAACCGAGGAGGTCAGGCAGAAGCAGGCGGAGCTGGCGGGCTATCTCGAGACGGTCGCGGCTTACTCCGCCTGGGCCTCGTCCCTGCGCCCCTGCGGGCAGGAGAGCGTTGACCTCACCTACGAGGCGGCGGCGAAGTATTTCTCCGAGGTGGAGAGCGCGCTGGAGGATATGGCGGACATCATGGACTTCTACTTCGCCTTTAACGAGGTCGCGCAGCCCCTGTCCTCCTTTGACGCCTCGGCCTACGACACGGACAAGGACAGGATCTACGACCTCTACTACGCCGTGGACGAGGCGAGCACGGCCATGTCGCAGCTGGACTGCCCGGCCTTCATGGCCGAGACCTACAAGCTGTACATCAGCCGCCTCTCCCACTTCATGGCCATACTCAACGAGCAGTATATCGGCGTGCAGCTCAACGACCCGCTGCGCCTGAGCGCGGGGCTGTATATGCTCGTGCGTGTGGAGCAGGAGCACTATGACTACGGCGTCATGCTGACGCGGGACTTCAACCTCCAGTACGGCAAGGTGGGCGAGCGGCTGGGCGGCTGGGTCGGCGAACTGGGCACGGAGCTTGCGGAAAATTGCGCCGCGCTGCTCCGGGCGATGTGAGGAGGGGCGCTGTATGAAGTATTGCGGCAAATGCGGCGCGCCGCTGCGCGAGGGCAAGGGCTTCTGCCCCCAGTGCGGCGCCGAGGTGCGCCACCCCGAGCCGGTCGCGGAGCCGATAGCAGAACCCATCCCGGAACCCGTCGCGGCGCCAGTCGCTGAACAGCCCTCTGCGCCGGCCGCCGTCAAGGAGCGGCGGCCGAGGCGCGGGCTGAGGCGGCTCGTGACGGCGCTCATCGTGCTCGTGCTGCTGGGCGGCCTGGGCGCGGCGGGCTGGTATTGGGGTCTGCCCTACATCGAGAGCCTGCGCCCCGCGGGCGAACTTCCGGCCGTGAGCTACAGCTACATGTCCCGCGAGCCCGAGATAGAGATAGACTACGAGGCCGTGGACTCCATCTACCCCTCGCTCTACAACACTACGGACTACATCCTCCTCGTGCGCGCCACCAGCGAGGGCGGGGAGCGGGACGTGATGATAAGGGCGGAGGTGCCGGGCTTCACGCAGGTGTACGAGCAGAAATTCACCCTGGGCAGCCAGCTGACGCAGTTTTACATCCACCCGCCCGTGCTGACGGGAGAGCTGAGCCTCGGCTCGGCCAAGCAGGCGCAGATAGTCTTCTCCGTGACGGACATCGACAGCGGCAAGCCCGTCATACAGGACACCCTGCCCATCCAGATAATGAGCAAGTTCGACATGATAAACTACGACCCCGTGCTGGGCGTGTCCAGCTGGGACTACTACCTCTCCTTCCTCACGCCGGAGTCGCCGGGCGTGCTGGAGCTGAAGCGCAACGCGGTGGACTTCATTACCGGCTACACGGGCGGGCAGTTCGACATGATGCAGGGCTATCAGGACTCCGGCCTCTTTGGCAGCAACATCGAGCTGAACACCTATTACCAGGCCCTGGCCCTGCAGGGCGCTATGAGCGAGATGGGCGTGCGCTACAACAACGCCTGGTATTCCATGAGCCGGAGCGGGGACAAGATGCTCCAGCGCGTGCAGCTGCCGGACGACACGCTCTCGAGCAAGAGCGGCGTGTGCATCGAGACCTCGCTTGCCATTGCCAGCGCGCTCCAGTCGGCGGGCATGAACGTCTTTCTCATCTTCCCGCCCGGCCACGCGCAGGTGGCGGTGGAGGCCTGGCCCAACACGGGCGAGTATTACCTCATCGAGACGACCATTCTGCCCGTGGACGGCGAGAACGTGAACAGCGTCGTGAGCTATCTGACGCAGCAGGAGTGGCTGGACTACATACAGAACGGCTATGGGGACGGCAGCGGCGGCTGCTATGTGCTCAATTGCGGCCTTGCGACGGCGCTGGGGCTGCTTCCGCTCACGAATTAAGGAGGAAAGATGATGTCAAGGATATGTCCCAAATGCGGCGCAGAGCTTCAGGACGACGAGCTATTCTGCTGCGAGTGCGGAACGAAGTACGAGGAACCGACCCCGCCCGAGCCTGAGACCGGCGGCTTCTGCGCGAAATGCGGCACGGAGCTGCGGCCGGGCGCGGCCTTCTGCCCGAGGTGCGGCGCGCCGCGCGAGGATGCCGGAGCCGGGCGGGCTGCCCGCGAGCGTCCCGAAAGGCTCGCGAGGCAGGGCGGAGTCAACAGGAACACCATCGTCATAGCGGTCATAGCCGCCTTCACGATAGTGGCCGTTGTGTTGGTGCTCTGGGCGGCGGGCGTGTTCAGCGGCAAGGACGATTCGCCCTTTGAGACGCCGCAGGGCGTCGTAATGACCGGCACGGACGGGGACGACGTGATAAACATAGGCGGCGGCGACCTTCCTGGCGATAGGCTGAGCTTTCCCACGACGGGCCATGCCGCGCTGATACCTGCGCCAAATGTAGGCGCGCTCAGCAGGGTAGAGGACCGCGGCGGCGGCAGCTGGGCGGTGTACTATGCCGGCGTCACGGCGGAGCAGGGCAGGAGCTATTACGCCGGGGTGAGGACGGCGGGCTTCACCGAGGACGAGGTCGTGGACGACCAGACGGCCTCCGGCGGGCGCTATGCGGTTCGCGCGTTCAACAGCAGCGGGGTGATGTTCGAGCTGGTCTGCCAGGGCGGGAACATGGGCCTGTACATAGGCGAGAAATACGACTGAACCCGGCAAAGCCCCAAATTGCCAAGAGCCCCCGCGGGTCTTACCCGCGGGGGTTCAGTCTTTTCGATATTGGCCGCTCAGGCTTCCCTTTCGCAGTCGGGGCGGGCTTTGCGAGCCGCGCCGTGCTTTGCGGCCATGAGGCCGGTGACGCTCTGCCTGCGCTTCACGTGCCCGCCGCCAGCTCGCTTGACGCCGAAGTATGGCTCATTCCTCGTATATGAGCAGTGAGCCGTCCTGAAGCTCAGCGCCGCATTTGGGGCATTTCCTTGACATCCTTCTTACCTCCTTAATTCGTCAGCGGGAGCAGCCCAAGCGCCGTCGCCAGGCCGCAGTTGAGCACGTAGCAGCCGCCGCTGCCGTCCCCATAGCCGTTTTGTATGTAGTCCAGCCACTCCTGCTGCGTCTTATAGGTCACGACGCTGTTCACGTTCTCGCCGTCCACGGGCATGATGGTAGTCTCGATGAGGTAATACTCGCCCGAGTTAGGCCAGAGCTCCACCGCCACCTGCGCGTGCCCCGGCGGGAAAATCAGGGCCAGTCAGAGTTATCGTGCAGCCCTCGTTTTTAACCGTGACATAGATGGTGCCGGCGGAAGATACATCGGACACATCAATGACAGTGTCTGTGGTGCAGTTAATATAGTCGCCTCCATATTCAATCTCAGGCTTCACCACAACAGTGTCGCCCTCCGCCGCCAGCGCCGCAGTGGGCAGCAGCGTCAGGCAGAGCGCCAAGGTCAGAAAGATAGCTGCGGTACGTTTCTTCATTTGTTTACCTCCTCGGAAGACGCCGGATAGCCCATATCCAGAATGTTTAGATGCACATCGTTTGGTGTTTCACCAAACGGCAACAGGCGTACGCCTGTTGCATGGTCACTTATTTGCAGCCTATTTTACCACATCCCGCACAGGGATGCAATGAGGTTGTGAGATATTGCGGTGCGTTCAGAGGTGCATTGTACCCTGTTTCAATACCACCACGGCAGCTCGAGCCACAGGTCATCCATCGACTGTGCGTGGAGATTTTTTGCGCGGTGTTCGCTCAGGTGGAAGTGCTGCGCGGCGGCGGTGAGCGGGTGTTCTGTGCCGTCGGTGAAGCCGTAGCGGTATAGCAGCCAGGTCTGCTCGCGGGCGGTCAGGCTGTCCAGCCCGGCGTACAGCTCCGCGAGCTGTTCGCGCCTAAGAACGACCTGCTCCGGCGTCTGCGT
>OLRI01002710.1_pt1 | contig 11711 bp, 8 predicted proteins | sample 1672871 | NCBI WGS metagenome assembly OLRI01 (sample SAMEA3136732, study PRJEB25190) | human gut metagenome
GCCGCACCTCGCTCGCCGTATCGGCACTTAGAATTATGCGGTATTGCCCTTATTGGCTTAATTGGTTTGCTTTTGCGTTTTTGCCCACGCAATGGTGGCGCGGATGCCATCGGCAAAGGCGGTGCGCGGCGCAAAGCCGGTATCCGCCGCAAGCTGGGTGATATCCGCCTGCAAAAACATGACCTGCTGCGGCCCGTAAGGGATTTTGCCCAGGCCAAGCGGCAGGGCCAGGTCGATGGCATCACGCAGGGTCTCAATATATTCCCGCAGGGGGCGGGCGGTGCCGCTGCCCACCGGGTACACGGCACCGCTGCGGCCATGGCAGGCCATGCGGTACAGTGCATCCGCAGCATCGGCGGAGTAAAGATAATCCCACTTCTGCTCCCCTGCCGTCAGGTCCGGGCACTGCCCGGCCAGCAGTTTTTGGATGGTGGCGGAGATCATCGTGTTGGGGCCGTCATGCGGGCCGTAAACCGAAAGGATACGCGCCCACACATGGTCCATGCCCAGAGCGGCGGCCTCGGTACGGCTCATCTGGCCTGCACACAGCTTGGCCATGCCGTACCCGTTTTCGGGGTTTGTGGGGGTATCGGCCCGCAGAACACCGTCCACACGGCCATACTCTGCCTGGCTGCCGGTACCAACAAACACACGGCAGCCCATTGCCGCCGCGGTGCGCACGGCATCAATGGTATAGCGGATATTCTCAATCTGAGCCGGCATATCATTGCGGCCCGCGCCAATGGTGTGCGCCCACGCCAGGTGGAAAAAGGCATCCGCCTGCACGGGCAGCCCGGCTGCGGCCATGCACTGCGGCAAATCCGCCAGGTTGGCGGCATCGCAGGCAACTACATACAGGTTTGCATCCTTGGGCAGCGCTACGGCCCGCGGGCTGCCGGGGCGGCAGACCGCCACCACGGTACACCCGGCCTGCAGCAGCCGGCTGCACAATGCTGTACCCACGGCCCCGGTGGGGCCGGTTACGATTACGGTTTTAATGTTACGTTCTATCATCATTCACTGCTCCGGCACCAGGGGGATAAACATCTGCTTTTCCAGCTCTTCCCGCGGCAGGAACGGTGCCAGGTCCTCCAGCGGCGGGCTGACCAGTGTGCCGTCCGGCAGGCGCTTGGTGGCGCTCTTCGGCTCCCAGACCTGCTGGGTATCGGTAAAGATCTCGCAGAAAGTCGGGCCTTCTGCGGCAAGGGCGGCATCCACCACCTGTTTCATCTCAGCGTTGGAATGTGCGCAGGAATACGGGTAGCCGAACGCTTCGGCAATTTTGCGGAACTCCGGGAAGGACAGATCCCCGCTCTCCGGCCCAATGCCGATCTTGCAATGGTCTTTGAACAGGTTGTTCTGGGTCAGGCGGATAGAGTGGTAGCCGTTATTGTTGATGAGGAAAATCTTGATCGGCAGCTTATTTGTCAGGATGGTCTGCAATTCCTGCAGGTTCATCATGATAGAGCCATCGCCTTCCAGGCAGATGGTAGTACGGCGGCCGCCTGCAATGCAAGTGCCAATGGCGGCGGGCAGGCCGTAACCCATGCTGGCAATGGCGCTGTTGTTGGCCATGCGGCTGCCTTTTTGGATGACATACGCCTGATTGCCCACCACGCAGCAGGCGCCGTTGGAAACTGCGGTCAGACTGTTTTCCGGCAGGCGGGAACTGAGGTAGCGCACAAAGGCGTACACATTGGCGGTGGTGCCGTTTTCTTCCCACTGGCGCGGCAGCACGGCGGGGTAATCTTTTTTCCATCGCTGGCAGGTTGCCAGCCAGTCCGCTGCCTGGCTGACAGGGGTCAGCGGCGCTGCGACGGCATCCAGCTTTTGCAGAAAGTCCTTGGCATCCGCCCACACGGGGTGCTCCACATGCAGGGTGTGCTTTTTCATCTCGGCGCGGTCAATATCCACCATGATGACTTCCGCCGCGCGGGCCCAGGTTTTCCAGTTATAGCCCACCTGGCGGATGGAAATACGGGTGCCCACAGCCAGAATCAGGTCTGCGTTCTGGATGGCCCAGTTGCCAGGGCGGTCGCCCATATTGCCGGCACGACCGCAGTAAAGCGGGTTTTCGTCCTCGATCAAGTCCACGGCGTTCCAGTAGGTCACAATGGGGATGTTCAGCTTTTCCGCCACGGCGCGGAACGCTGCGTACCCGCCGGAAAGCCGGATACCGTACCCGGCGTGGAACACCGGGCGCTTGGCGTGGCGGATTTTTTCCAGCACCATCTGCACGGTGGCATCGTCCACCGGGGGCGGCAGCCGGGCATCGTCCTGCGCCGGGTCATAGCCGGGCAGGCTGTCGGTTTCAATGTAGCCGCCCTGATAGTTGACCGGGATATCGATCCACACCGGGCCGGGGCGGCCGGTGGTTGCCAGGTGCCAGGCTTTTTCCAGCACATAGCGGATCTGGTTCGGGTCTTCCAGCATGGTGGCGTATTTGGTCATGTGGGCAACAGATTTGGTGATATCGTATTCCTGGTCGCCCACCGCGCGCAGGGGCAGGCCATCGGTAAACTGCGCGGCATAGCGGGCCGTGGTATCGTACCGAACCTGGCCGGAGATTACAAACATAGGGATAGAATCCAGCCAGCCGCCCACCACACCGGTCAGGGCGTTGGTGCCGCCGGGGCCGGTGGTAACGCACAGGGCGGCAATTTTGTTATCAATACGGGCATATGCTTCCGCCGCAATGGCACTTGCCTGCTCGTGATGGTTATAGGTAACATGCAGCGCCGGGTGGTGGCCCAGTGCATCATTCAGATGCATGGCGCCGCCGCCCACCACGCTGAACACATCCGTAACGCCGTGCGCCGCAAGAAAATCGGCCACATAATCGGCCAGACGCTGTTTCATTTTAATTTTGCCCCTTTCCGTCCCACGCCTTACTTTTTATCTCTGCTTATTTTGCTTGTAACAAGAGAAACGCATTCTTTCATCAGCGGGTTTTTAAGCAACAGCAAACCGCCCCCGTACAAAAGTACGCAAATCACAATTTGAACAATCATGCCAGCAAACGCGGAAACAGCCAGACTTTGCACGACTTTTCCTGCGATTGGCACTGCCAGCGCTGCCACCAGGAGGTACTGCCACAAATAGCGATACACTACACGGTAGGAAATCACATTGCGGCATTGGAACGTGCACATAAGGAAAACCACAAATTCCGAAATTACCGTTGTTGCCGCAGCGCCCACTGCCCCCCATCTGCTGATGAAGAACAGATTTAACACAAAGTTGACCACTGCCCCCGCTGCGGTAGAATAAAACACTTCTTTTTCGCGGTTATACGGAACCAGAATCTGCCAGGCAAAAACGCGGTTCAATGCCGAGAAGATAACGCTGAACGCAAGAACACTCACGATCCTGTAAGCCTGGGTAAAACCGCTGCCGCCAAACCATGTTACAAGCGGTTCACTGATGCTGATCAGCCCAAGACCGCTGGGGATTGCAAGCAGCAGAATAAAGTTCAGTGTTTTATAAATCAACGCATCAAATTTATCTTTCTGCCCTTGGCCAAGGTAATAGGTAACGCGCGGGAGAATGACTGTTGAAATGCAGGCAAACAGCATGGAGATCGCACGCACAATGCGCACCGCCACGGTATAAAGCCCAACTTCCTGCGTGTTGATCATATAGCCTAGCATTACGGTATCCAGGTTGAGGTAAATCGTTGATGCAAGGTTGGTGCTGAAAATAATCAGGATTGGTTTGATGTGCTGTTTCAGGTGCAGCGACTTGAGTGGTTGGAACTGGACATGCCTGCAAAGATAAAAAAAGTTTATAATACCAGAACCTGCCGTTGCAAAGATATTAACCGCTGCGTAAAATATAACATCCTGTTCCGTTTTTACAAAGCAAAACAGCATAATCAATGCCAGAACCTGAAAAATCACTGCGCGGACGGTAATATACAGGTAATTTTCTGTGGCGGTAAAGTACCACTCTGCCCCCAGAGCATTGCACAGGATAATACTGCTTTGCACCCAAAGCAGCGCCGCATAAGTGTTGAAGGATGGCAGCTGAATAAATACTGCCAGCGCTGCATAGGCAATCAATGCCGTGACCACGTTGATGAGCATCAGCTCGCTGATCAGCTGATTCGCCTGTTGTGCATCCTGCCGCTTTTTAGCAAGCTCTCTTGTGCCGTAAGCAACAATTCCAAGCGCAGCAAACAATGCAAAATAACTGACGATTGATTCAGCATAGGTAACGTCCCCCAGCCCGCCTTTGCCCAGTACCCGTGTGGCATACGGTAGCGAAATCAACGGGAAAAGAATCGTTGTCAGCGTTTTGATTGCATTCAGAACCAGATTTTTTTTTGTAGAAAGCTTTTTGGCCGTTGTCATGTAACTTAAGTCCTGTTCTTTCCTATTTCTTTCCCCCCTGGTAGTCTTTCAGGGCATCAATCAGGATTTTCATGGATTTCACTTCATTCTGAAGGGTAAAAACGCGCTTTTTAAACTCCGTTTTTGCCACCGCGTTGGTTGCTGCATCTTCCAGGTGGATAATCTTCAGTTCCGGATCATAATAGGTGTACAGTCCGTTCTTTTTCAAACGGATAAACAGCAGCTGTTCCTCCCGGTAAAGGAAGGTCCTATCGTCCAGGCCGTCAAAACGTTCTACATAATCTGGCGAGAATATCCAAAAGCACCCACGTAGCATAATATCTTTTTGTGGCTGCAATTTACTTTCACCCGCTGTAGGTGCCTGCTTTTTAGGCTTTCGGAGCTTACCAACGCAGTTTTTGACTGCATCCACAGCATCAAAAAAGCCAGGGATAAATCGGCACAGCACCAGCTGGCACTGGATCAGCCAGCGGTGCACAATATATACCGCCCGGGGGGCGATTGGTTCCATCAGCGATATTACTTTTTGATCTTTTGATAAGATTTGCGGCCCCAGCACGGCAAAATGGTGTTGCTGATAATCTGCACAGATCCTGGACAAAAAGTCATCCTGCGTTAAAAGGGTATCGTTGTTGATCAGGCAGATGAAATCACTGTTGAGTGTTTTTTTTGCAAATTCAAATCCGACATTATTCCCCCGTGCAAAGCCCAGGTTTTCCGGGTTCAGGATCACATAAATGTTTTCTGCCCCCTGGTATAGTTGCTGCAATTCGCGCCCGGTTCCATTTGCGGATGCGTTATCCACAATCACGATAGAAACCTTCATCGGCTCCGCTTTTGTTTTTTCCAGGATAGACGCAACGCAGTCTATGGTCTCCTGCTTTGCCATATAATGCAGAATCACAAATGCAAATTCAGGGTATTGGCTCATCAAGGTTATCCCTTTCCATTTTTACTCTTCCCGGTACAGTCTATAATAAATCACCGACCCAGATTCTCCTACCGACACAACATGGCGCGAATCAAAGGAATAGTACTGCCACAATTCCGATGTAGCTTCCCATTCATTATCCAGAACATGCGGGGTACAGATCAGTACCGCCCGCTGCGGGATGTTACCTTGTTGCAGCAGCTCCTTAAAGTCTGTCTGGTACAGCACTTTGATTTCGCAGGTGTTTTTGCTTTCTTCCATCACGCGCTTATGCTGCTTTTTGTCCCAATAATAGGTGTCCCGGATGCCCTGGATCGCAGCGGCCCGCGTTCCCTTTTCATACGATCCCCACATAATCAGCACGGTGTTTTCATCATAGCCGATATTGGAGAGTATTTTATCATATGCCTTATCCAGGTAGGTATATTGATTGTTGTAAACCGTAATATCTGCCTGCAGCGAAGGATAGCCGGACCAACCGGTTGTCACCATCGGAAATGCTGATTCTGTGTTTACCTTCGGGAACACAGCCTTGGTAACAGGGTCTACTGTGTAGTACGACTGAACCAGCATAATAACGCACAGCTGCCCTATCACAAGGTTGCATACCGTTTGCTCTGTTATGGTCCACATAACAAAAATCACGCAGACAAGCGCCAAAATGTATTCAACAACAACATTGTAACGCGGGTTATTATATGTCAGATAAATACAGCTAAAAACAATAAATGCAGCCGCAGCCCCGATTGCGCAGCAAATTTCCTCGTTTTTCAGCAACAGGTAGCGCAGCCTTTGCTTTTTGCCAAAAGCAGATGCCAACACGCAGTACAACATCAAAAGTGCCAATACCCAATAAAAGTTCAGCAGGAAAAAAGTTTGCAGTTTCAGCAAAACATAGTCCCACTGCCATTTGAATACGTTGTGCAGCCCGCTCTTGCTGATGCCTGTGCCCCAACTGGATTTACCAAAAAGGAGCTGCAGGGCACGCATCAGCAAAAAGGCTCCACCGCTGCCCAGCAATATCCACATGGCTTTCTCTTTCAACAGTGCCAGTCCCCTATCACGGAAGCTGCCGTGCTGGTGCAGGAATTTTTGCAGCACACACATCACACCGTAGCCCGCAAGGCAGATGACCCCTGTTTCCTTTGTGGTTGCCAGCGCCAGTGCCCAAAAAAGCATCAGCAGATATTGCTGCTTGATATGGCTGTACAGCAGGAATACCAAAAAGAGCATAATGCCATAATCCAGACTTATACCGGAAAAGGTCCCCAGGGTAAGCGGCATGCACCAAATCAGGAATGCTGCAAGCAGCAGCTGCAACGATGTTTTACGCTTTACCGCATGGCGGAGTATCCCCCAGGTGCAGCAGAAGCCCGCAAACGACAGAAGCAGGTTTACAGCATAAACGCCCTGTGCCGCATTCGGCCAGATAAAATACCCCATGGCCAAGAACAGCGCATACCCCAGGCTGACATGCCCTGCAAGGAAAAAGTTATTGATAAGTGATGGAAAATCATACTCATAATTTTCGCAGGCTTTGCGCAGGGCCGCAAAGTATGTTTCAGAGTCCCAGCGCGGCAGAGTATCAAACTGCGCCAAACGTATGACAATAAAAACGATTGCCACCAGCAAAAAGGCTTTATCGATCGGCAGGGTAAGTTTGCCTTTGCCTTGTTTCAGTCTGTTCCATACAGCCAGCCCCAGCATTACTGCGCACAGGATTGCAAACATCACGCTGACGGCAATATAGGGGGCATTCCTTACATTGGTATTGCAGGTGGTAAACAGTGCCGTCATGCAAAAGGCCGTCAGAATCCCCGCAACAAGCGCAAGCTGCCCCCATACTGCGTTCTGCTTCATGAAATCAATCCTTGTCTTTTTAATACTTTAGACCGGTTATTTTATTATGCCTTGCCCAGTTTTGCCGCCTGTCTGCTGGAGTTCAGCAGCATGCGGTCCGATGCGATTTTGAATACATGCACAAAAACATCGTGCGGCAGGCAGCGGTAAAGAATTTTTTCCACCTGGAACTGGAACGCGTTTGCTTTGCACTCCTGCTTTTCGTAATTGCTCCAAGGGGACTGCTTCAGGTAGCTGTCAAACATTTTGGTGCAGGGGTTCACAGAATTTTTGTGCCAGGGGGACATACTTGCAAATTTCTCATAATGTGCAATGGTCGGGTGTTTGCATGCTTCCTGAATTTCATCAAAGCCATAATAGGGGGCAACATTCTTAAAGCAATTTGCATACCCCTTGGCGCTGCACAAAAAGTGAATGCACTGCACGTTATACTGAAGCGGCAGTGTATAAACGTTATCTTCCAGCACGACGTTCAGATAATCCTGATCCACCGTACCGAACACGCGCCCCTGCTGGGCAAAGGCAACAATTTTTTCAATGCAGTGCTGTGCTTTCCACTGTTCCGCATCAAACAGAATAATGCCGGAATTGTAATAATAGGCGCTTTCTTTCATTCCGATGTCCAGCTTATATTCGTTGGAGATGATGGAGTCTGCCACCATGCCGATCGGCCGGCCCTGCATGTTTACTGCGCACAGGCCCGCCAGTGAGCCAGCAATAATTGTATCGCAGTCAATGTACAGCACAGTTTCTTCCGGGATATCATCAATTGCAAAAATCTTCATCAGGGACATATTATTTTTACGGAATCCCTGATATTCCGGCATCCCCGATTCCTTGATTTTACGCCGGATCTTTGCTGCATCAATCAGAATCAGCTTCCGGTTAAAGCCTTCGCACTGTTTTTTCAACTTTTCAATGTTTTCCTGGCTGATATCAATGTTGACTAGGTAAACATTCAACTCTTCCAGCGCCGTATTGTTTGCCAGCAGGGATTGAAGCGAGGTTCCCAGATACGGTGCAAAGGTATCATTGCTTTGGTAAAGCACATTCAGTTTCTGCATGTTTACTCCTTCACAGCCTCAAGAATCACCTGTGCCATATAATCGATCATCTCATCGGTCATGCCGGGGTACACGCCGACCCAGAAGGTGTTGTTCATGATAAAGTCAGTGTTGGTCAGCTCCCCTGCCACGCGGTAGGCGTCGGTGCCGCGGATCTGGTCAAAGCAAGGGTGCTTGATCAGGTTGCCGCTGAACAACAGGCGGGTCTGGACATTGTGGTCCTCAATATAGCGGGTCACGGCGTTGCGGTCCAGGCCGGATTCCGGCTTGACTGAAATCAGGAAGCCAAACCAGGACGGGCGGCTGTTGGCGGCCGGTTCCGGCAGGATCAGCTTATCGGCGACCGGTTCCAGGGCTGCGCGCAGGCGATCCCAGTTATGGCGGCGGCGCTCGATAAAGCTGGGGAACTTTTTCAGCTGTTCGCGGCCGATGGCGGCCTGCATATCGGTCACTTTCAGGTTATAGCCAAAGTGGCTGTAAACGTACTTGTGGTCATAGCCTGCGGGCAGTTCGCCATACTGACCGTCAAAGCGGTGGCCGCAGAAGTTATCATGGCCGGACGGGCAGATGCAGTCGCGGCCCCAGTCGCGGTAGCTCTTGATCAGGCGGTTCAGCAGCGGGCTGTTTGTATACACACAGCCGCCCTCGCCCATCGTCATGTGGTGCGGCGGGTAGAAGCTGGAGGTGCCGATATCGCCCCAGGTTCCGGTAAAGCGGGTTTCGCCGTTGATGGTGTACTGGGTGCCCAGGGCATCGCAGTTATCCTCCACCAGCCAGAGGTTATGGGCATCGCAGAAGGCTTTGACGGCGGACAGGTCAAACGGGTTGCCCAGGGTATGGGCGATCATGACTGCCTTGGTCTTGGGGGAAAGAGCGGCTTCCAGCTTGGTCACATCAATGTTGTACTGCGGCACGGTCACATCCACAAACACCGGCACAGCGCCATACTGCAGCGCCGGGGTGACAGTGGTGGGGAACCCGCATGCCACAGTGATGACCTCATCGCCCTTTTTGATCTGGCGGTCGCCCAGTTCCGGGGCGGTGAGCGCCATAAAGGCAATCAGGTTGGCGGAGGAGCCGGAGTTGACCAGGTTGGCGAACTTTACGCCGATCCACTTGGCAAACTCTTTTTCAAATTCATCCGCAAAGCGGCCGGTGGTCAGCCAGAAATCCAGCGTTGCATCGGTCAGGGCGCACATTTCTTTTTCATCAAACACGCGGGATGCATAAGTAACGCGGTCGCCGGGCTTGAAATCCGCCTTTTTCTCCTTAAAGTCATGGTAATATTCTGCCACCAGCGCCTTGATCTGCTCGCGGGCTTCGGCCTCATTGCTCCAATTTGCCATCGTCTGCTCCCTTACTCACTCAAAAATTCCTTGATCTCTTTGTCCATCTCCGCCGGGATATCCCCGCCGGAAAGCCATACCTTGCTGAACGCAACAGTCTTTTGCATGCATTCCGCCATATGCCAGCGCGGTTTCCAGCCGAAGGTAGATTTCAATTTGCTGCAATCCAGCTTCAAAAAGTTTGCTTCATGCGGGGCGTTTGCCTCAGCGCGGTTTTCCCATGCAGCACCATCGCCCCACGCCTGGCAGAACAGGTCTACCAGGGTGCCGGTCGTCACACAGTCGCAGTCATCCGGGCCGACGTTATAATAGCCGGCGTACCGGTTATCCTCATACTGGCGCTGGGCGATCAGCAGGTACGCCGCCAGCGGTTCCAGCACATGCTGGTATGGGCGGGTGGAATACGGGTTGCGCACACCGATGCTCTCCCCTTTTGCCATCGCACGCACACAGTCCGGGATGATGCGGTCATTGGCAAAATCGCCGCCACCAATCACATTACCTGCGCGGGCAGTGGAGATGGCCACGCTGCCATCCGCAAAAAAGCTGTTTTTATAGCTGTGGGTCACCAGCTCCGAGCAGCTTTTGCTGTTGGAGTAGGGGTCGAAGCCGTCCAGCGGTTCGTTTTCGCGGTAGCCCCAGCACCATTCATTATTCTGGTACACCTTATCTGTCGTCACGTTCAGCACAGAGCGCGGTGGGGTTTGGGCGGTGCGCACGCATTCCAACAGGTTCACGGTGCCCATCACATTGGTTTCATAGGTATAGCGCGGGTCCTTGTAGCTGTCCCGCACAATGGGCTGGGCCGCCAGGTGCAGCACAATTTCCGGCTGGGCGGCATCAAAGGCCGCTTTCAGGCTGGCAAAATCGCGGATGTCGCCGATCACGCTGGTCATTTTGCCTTCCAGCCCTGCCAGAGAGAAGAGGTTGGGGGTTGGGGGCGGTTCCAGGCTGTAACCCGTTACCACCGCACCGATCCCCACCAGCATGCGGCAGAGCCAGCTGCCCTTAAAACCGGTATGCCCGGTTACAAACACGCGTTTGCCGCGGTAAAATTCCAAGTTCATTGTTGGTTCCACACTTCCCAGGGCGCACAGCCGGACGCCCACATTTTTTCCAGCATACTTTTTTCGCGCTCGGTATCCATGCACTGCCAGAATCCGCGGTGCACATAGCTCATCAGCTGGCCTTTGGCCGCCAGCTCGCGCAGCGGGGTCTGCTCAAAAATGGTATCATCGCCGCTGATGGTATCAAACACTTCCGGTTCCAGCACCATATAGCCCGCATTGATGATAGCCCCATCGTTGATGCTCTTTTCGCGGAAGGCCTGTACAGTGTTATCCTGGCCGATATCCAACACGCCTTTCTGCTGTTCCTGCACCACGGCGGTCAGGGTGGCCAGCTTGCCATGCTGCTTATGGAACTTGAGCAGTTCGGCAATGTTCACATCGCAGACGCCATCACCATAGGTCATCATAAAGGTTTCGTTGCCGATATATTTCTGCACCCGCTTGATGCGGCCGCCCGTCATCGTGTTCAGGCCGGTATCCACCACCGTCACGCGCCACGGCTCGGCGTGCTGGTCATGCACGATCATCTCGTTGCCCTGGGTGAAGTCAAAGGTCACATCGCTGGTATGCAGGAAATAATCCGCAAACCACTCCTTGATCATATGCTGCTTGTACCCGGCGCAGATCACAAAATCATTGAAGCCATAGTAAGAATACTCTTTCATGATATGCCACAAAATAGGCATACCGCCGATTTCGATCATCGGTTTCGGCTTGAACTTACTTTCTTCCGAAATGCGCGTGCCATAGCCGCCGGCAAGAATTACAACTTTCATATTTTTCACTCCCGTAAGCCTGCAGCGGAACCCTGCTTGCAGTCCCGCAAAAACTGTCCGTCCCATCGCCGCCGGACAGTTTGGTACACACCTACCCTATTTTATTATCACTATAATATTAAAGTATATCATTTTCGCGTATTCAGTGCAACCGTTCCAGGAAACTTATCACACCTAGTAGGCTTGCTTTTTATTTCGCGTTTTGCTCTTTGTTATCACATTTTAACGCCGCTTTTGTTGCCGCTGTGCAAACAGTATTCTTTAGGCAACACCGCACAATTCCCGCCTTGCGGCTTAAGCACCGCTCCGGCA
>OLRI01002722.1_pt1 | contig 11622 bp, 10 predicted proteins | sample 1672871 | NCBI WGS metagenome assembly OLRI01 (sample SAMEA3136732, study PRJEB25190) | human gut metagenome
CGGGGGGGGGGGCATTGCCTGAATGCTCGGATGCGGAGGCTGCGTGTGGATTGCGCGAGCGGATTGTTCCGCGTCGGGGCTGAGGATGCGACCGCAATCGCGTGATACGGCCTCTATCGGGGGAAGGCGCGTTTGGAACGCAAGGGTTCCGCTCTTCTTCTGTGGCAAAATCCAGCATTCGCCAGGTTGGACGAACTTCTTGGGGTACGCGTTGCCCGCTTCGATGCGCTGACGGCCTTCCGTGCGCGTCTCCGAGGCGTTTCGCAGCCGTAGGTGGCTGGTGGTCGCATGCGTTGGCGGGCGTCTTTAGAATGGGGTTCCGAACAACGGCGGGGCGCGAGCCGTCCCGGGAAAGGAGCCACCATGAGCAGGATCGACATACTGGAAGAAGACGTTGTGCTTGACGAACGAACGGGCGAGGCCGATCGGGCGCGCATGGCCGCCGATGATTTGCGGCGCATCGAGGAAGAGGTGAAGCAGGAGGCCGAGGCATCGGTGGAGGACTTCGACGAAGAGGGCGACGAGCGGCGTTCAGTGGAGGCCGCCGAAACCGCGTTCGACTTCGATCAGGCCGAAGGCCGGACGGAGAGGATCGCCGACGATGCCGAGGCCCGACGGGAAAACGGCAACACTCAATCGTAGCCGTTTCGTTGCCCCATGTCATCCGAAGGGCGCGGGCCCTTCTTTAGAATGGGACGCGGCGAACGAGAAGGCAACCTCGAATCGAATGCGAAAGGAGCACTGCGATGGCTGATCAGGCTTTCAAAACCGGTGACGCGTCCGTCGATATGAAAGCGGGTGCGAAGGACATGGCGCACGACGTGAAGAACAACGTCAAAGACGCGTATCACGAGGCCAAGGCCGGCATGAGCGAGCGCAAGGCCGAAACCGAAGCGGCCAAGCGCGAGCACGAGGAAGCTCAGCGCACGGGCGACGCGCAAGCCGCCATGCGTGCGCGGCAGCACGAGATGCGCGCGGATGAGAAAGGCGAGGGCATCCTGGGTTCGGTGAAGGAGTCTTTGGGCAAGGCGGGCGAGGCCATCAAGGAAGCCGCCATCGATGCGAAAGACAACGTGAAGCAAGGCGTCGACAACATGCGCGAAGGCCGTTAGCCCTCAAGCGGCCCTCCGGGGCTGTTTCAGGGCGGGCGCGCTTGGCAACGAGCGCGTCCGGCATCCTCCGAAAGCCCGCGGCGTACGGTCGCGGGCTTTTTCGTGCGCGAGTGCGGCAGAAGGCGGCTGGTGCGGCGGCATGCGATAGGCGGGCCTTTCTCCGCACGTCGATCTCGCGTGATTGTCACCTCGCGAAGGGACGGGGCGCGGCAGATGTGGCATACTTCCTGCATGCGCATCGACGTCAGCTCCTACATACCCGGCTCCTCGCCTGTCCACGCATGCGATGCGCGTGTGAAGGTCGTGCTGCTCGCCGCCTACTCGGCGATGCTATTCTTCGTGCGTACGTGGACGGGCCTCGGCCTTGCGGCGCTCGCGTTCGTTGCGGTCGCGGCGGCATCGGGCATCGCCTGGCGGCGGTTCTTCGGGCTGCTTGCGCCCGTGTACGCGGTTGCGGCGCTCGCCGTGGCGTTCAACGGCTTCTCGCTTGACGTGTGGCAGGCGGTAGGGGGCGCGTCTGATGCGCCGGGAGGGTTGGGCGACGTGTCGGCGGGCGTGCTGGCAGACGTGCCTCCAGTGGTGCTGATCGGGTCGTTCGGCTTGGTGCCTGCGGGGTTCGCGCGCGGATGCTTCTTCGCCGCGCGCATCGTGCTCTTGGTGACGGCCAGCCTCGTGGTCACCTACACCACCACTTCCACCCAGCTCACCGACGCGCTTTGCGCGTTCATGCGCCCACTGCGGCGGTTACGCGTGCCGGTGGACGACGCGGCGATGGTGTTCTCGTTGGCCTTGCGGTTCATTCCCGTGACGGCAGAGGAGCTGGCGCGCGTGCGCGACGCCCAATGGGCGCGCGGCGCCGCGTTCTCCGAGGGAGGCTTGAGGGCGCGCCTGGGTGCGTGGCAAACCGTGTTCGTCCCCTTGTTCGTGGGCCTGTTCCGACGCGCCGATGCGTTGGCCGTGGCCATGGACGCGCGCTGCTACGGGACATCCGACGTGCCGCGCACGTCGTTGGCGCGCCGACGGCTGACGGCGGGCGACGTCTGTGTGCTGGTGGCGGGCTTGGCGGCATGTGCCGCGCTGGCCGCGTGGCTGTAGGGCGGGGAGCGAGGTGGTGTCGGGCACGAGAAAGCGCGAGGTGGCTGCAGAGCGCCGGGCGCGAGGCGCGGACGCGGTATGCGAACGGTCGCTGCGATCCGTTCTGGCGGTTTTAGGCTGTGCGGGATTGCGAGCTGAGGCGTGGCGGGCATGCTGCACGTCGTGCCGGTCGCGCGGCTTCGGTTTCGCCGATCGCGCTCCTTGACGCCTCTCTTCATGACGCGATGCCGCCTTTTTCGTTTTCGGATTGCCAGACAGGGCGAAGCCCGAACGCAGGGAGGGAGGGGCGTTCGGGCTTCGCGTTGCGCAGAACGGGCGTTTCGGGCCCGCAGGGAGAGGGCTATTCGGCGCCGGCGAGATGACGGCCGGTGACGTAGCCGAAGGTCAGGCACGTGCCGCCCAGGTTGTGGCCGGGGAAGTTCGTGGGATAGCAGTTGCAGTACATGTCGCCCACGGTGGAGCCGAGGCAGTACAGTCCTTCGATGACCTCGTCGTCTTCGTTCATCACCTGAAGCTTCTCGTTGCAGCGGATACCGCCGGTGGTGGTGAGGAACCATGGCGTGCACTTGATGCCGTAGAACGGGCCGTTCTTGACGGGCAGCAGCAGGTCGGCTCTCTTGCCGAACTCCTCATCGACGCCCGTTTCGCAGTAGCCGTTGTACGCCTCGATGGTCTTGAGCGTCTCGTCCGCGGGCAACCCGAGTTTCTCCACCAGCTCTTCCACGGTGTCGGCCTTGATCATCTTCACCTCGATGTCGCCCGAGCCGTTCATGTTGATGGTGCCGGGGCCGTCGACCACGGTTTGCCAGTAGGCTCGCACGTCGTCGGGCGTTTCAAACACCTTGGGGCCGTCCACGTAGCGGTGGTTCTGCCACTGCGGTTCGTTTGCGTAGTCGTTGTCCCAGATGGCGTACGCGCAGTGCCCCTTCTCGTGCATGAGCGCCAGGCCGCCGTGGGAGATGACGTTGTCCTCGTTGCCGTAGCGGCGGCCGTCCGTGTTCACCATGAGACCCTGGAACGCGCGCACCTGGCGGGTGATGGAGCGCCACTGGAAGCAGAAGATCATCGGAGCGGGGGTCTCGCTGCGGTCGATGGCCGCGCCGGCCCAGTAGGCCATCTGATGTCCGGTGCCGTTCCAGATCCCGCCGAACTCGGTCTGGTGCGCCGCCCAGGGGATGAGCTTCTCGAGCATCTCCTTGTTCTGCCCGAAGTCGCCCGTGGCGATGACCACGCCCTTCTTCCCGTTGAAGCGAACGTAGCCGTCTCCGCTCTTGGCGACGACGCCCACCACTTTGTCGCCGTCTTTCACGAGTTGCTTCGCCTCGGTCTCGTAGCGGATGTCCACGCCCTCCTTCTCGCAGTACAGCGCCATGTTGTCGCACACGTCCTGCTGCGGGTTGTCGTCGGGCCCCTTGCCGTTCGGGCCGTCGAGGAACTCGTGCGTGCCGGGGAACTCGCCGTTGATGTTCTCGGGGTCTTCGTACCAGTGCTCCATAACAGGGGTGAGGTCGTAGCCGCCCACGCTGCTGCCGACCGTCATGCGGTCGATGAGCCAGTCCATGGCCTCGCCCGAGCGGTTGAAGTGCAGCATCCACTTGCGACCGTCCACGCGGTAGGAGTGGTAGCCCATCATGCGCTTGTAGCGGCGGGCGATCTCCTCGATGGAGCACTCGTAGCCCTTCTCTTTCGTGAGCTTGGAGTTCATGGCGTAGATGGAGCCGCCGCGTCCGCTGACGTGGTCCATGCGCTCGAGCAGCGCCACCGAGGCGCCGTTCTCGGCGGCTGAGAGCGCGCAGCACAGGCCCGAGAAGCCGGCTCCGATCACGACGACATCGGCGTCCACCGTTTCGGCGATGTCGCTGTCGGGGATGGGGTCGGGCGCGATCTCGAACTCGTAGACGGTTGCGCCGTCGGCCTGGCCTTTCGAGGTGCTGTCCGCGCTCCCTTTCGGCTGTGCGGCGCATCCGGCGAGTGCGCCCGCGCCGGTGACGGCAGCCGTGGCCACGGCGCCGGTGGCGAGCGCTCCCTTCAAAAAGCTGCGGCGGTTCATGCTGGGGCTGTTCTTCATGGCGATCCCTTCCTCCTTTGATGTGCGTTGCGCGCGATGTTCGCGCGCGGAGCGTCGATGCTCCCCTGCGTGCTCTGCCTCTTCTCGCGTGCCGCGGCGTCTCGGGCGCCTTGGCCTTGGGCGCGATCCCACTGCGCCTGTGCGCCGGAGTTCGATGCCCGATGCCCGGCGATGCGGCTTGGAGAGGCAAGGCGATGGCCCCACCGTAGCATGGGGCGTGGGGGCGTTTCGTCGCCCGCCGCAGGGAAAACGCCGCATCGCGTGTTTTCACCCCGGAGGGTGAGGCCCGATGCGGCCAAGAGCGGTATCCTGAACGCAAGGAGGAAGGAGAAGGGATATGTCGAACGAGCATGTGCGCAACCTGTTCAACGCGGCGGAAGAGCGGCGAAGCGTGGCCTTCGGGGTGGGGAGATCCGCCGCGGGCCGCGGGTGCATCGCGCTTTCGTTCGCGTGCTACACGGCGTGGATGATGGCGTGCTGTTTGGGGCCTGCGGTTGCGGTGCCGGTGCCGCCGGGCTGCTTGCCGTTGGATGCGGGGGCGGCAGCGGGCTTGGGGTCGGCTGCGGCGGTGAGCGTGCCGGCTTGGGCGGGGCCGGTGCTTGCGATGGCCGTGTCGAGCGTCGTCATCGCCGCGCGGTTCAGGCGCACGCGTCGCGTGCCGAGCGGTTCGTCGCAGCTTGTGGCGCTGGCCTCTATCATGACGTTGGCGGCGGCGCTGCACCTGACATGGGCGCTCGATCGGTCGCTGCCGGAAGTGGCGGACGCCGTGCTGTACGGGGCCGCCAGCGCGCTGACGGGCATCGGGGCGGCGCTGTTTCGCGTGGAGATTGATCGGGCGTTCGGCTGGGTGGGCACGCAGCAGACGCTGTATCAGGGCATGTTGGGCGTCGTGGCGGGGACGGGTCTGGTGGCCTGTCTGGTTTTCCCGACGGGGGGGGGGTGCTGAAAGCCTGGTGATCCTGCAGGCGGGTGCCGTGGCGCTGCCGTTTGCGGCAGCGGCGCTCTTGCGCAGGGTCGTTCGCGGGTTTCCCCGTTACGGTGCCGACATGCCGCTGCCCTTTCCTGCCAAGTTCGTGGCGACGTCGGCGGTTCAGGGCGTTGCGGCCGGCGTGCTGCATGCGATCCTGTTCTTGCTCGGAGCGTCTTTCGCTGCGGTGCCAGCCCTGGTGATCGGTCAGCTGATCGCCGTGGGTCTGCTGTTCGCAACGCTCGTGTTCGTGCGGCTCGACTTCAATCGGTTCATCTACAAGGTGGCGTTTCCGTTCGGATTCTTGCTGCTGGCCGCCGCTCCGCAGGTGCCTTGGGCGGGCGTTACGGTGTTGTTCGCCGGGTTCTGCTACCTCGATCTCGTGCTGTGGAGCCTGGGCGCGTGCCTCATGAAGAACATGGGATTGCCCGCCACATGGGTTGCCAGTTGCCCGGGCGCGGCGCTGTTCTTCGGCGTGCTGGCGGGCGGGGCGGTGACGTGCGTGGCGCTCGGCGGGCATCCTCGCGAGGACGCGGCGATGCTGGCCGGGTTCGTCGCATGCCTTTTGTTCGCGTGCGCGCTGTTCCTGTCGAGCGGCAGCAACTTGAAGCACGGATGGGGCACGGTGCTTCCCGGCGAGGGAGGTCTTGAGGCGGGCGACCTCGAAGGTGTCGTGCGGTTCATGGCGACTGAGCGTGCGGTGACCCAGCGCGAGACGGAGGTCATGCTGCTTTTGGCTCAGGGGAAGTCGCGCCGCGCCATCTGCGAGGCGCTCACCGTGTCGCCCGACACGGTGAAGACCCACGTGCGCGCTGTCTACCGCAAGCTTGACGTGCATTCCCAGCAGGAGCTTGTTGATCGTATCGTGGCGGAGCGCGAGCGGCTGGTGGACGACGCCGAGGAGGTTGCGCTGGGATAGGGGTGCGCGGCGATATGGAGGGAAGGCGGCCGTTGCGTCCTTCGCGAGCGACGGCTGGTCTGAAGCGATGGGGGCGCGGCGAGGGGACGCCGCCCATCCGAGAGCGATGCCTGTGGGTGCGTTCCGAACGCGTCGGCGATGCCGGAGCGGGATCCGCAAGAGCCAGGACGCAGGGGGGCGGCGCGTGCGAGGGCGAAGGTTGGAGTGCGGGGGAGGGTGCCGCGCGCGGCGCGCGGTGCGCTCGGGATGCGGGGTGGGGCGCGCGTTGTTTTGGCGTGTGGGCGGCGCGCGGTGCGGGCAAGGATCGGAGTGCGGGGCGCTGAGTGCGGCGCGCGGCGCTGCCCGCGGGTCGGGACGCAGGCTGCGAAGCCGCGGATTCGACGGCGCTCCCAGCGCTTCGCGCAAACGGCCGCTCATCGACAAAGGCTGGCGAACGGATGGAGGAACCTCTGCCGCACGCGCGACATGGTATGATGCAGAAAGGTGCATCCTCGTCGCGGATGCGGCGAGGCGGACGAAAACGTGCTAGGAGGCATGCATGAGCGTCATCATCGATGTGTTCGGTCGCGAGATCCTCGACTCGCGCGGCAATCCGACCGTGGAAGTGGAGGTTGTGCTGGAGGACGGCTCGTTCGGCCGCGCCGCCGTGCCGTCGGGCGCGTCGACGGGCGCGTTCGAGGCCGTGGAGCTGCGCGACTGCGACAAGGGCCGTTACTTGGGCAAGGGCACGCTCGATGCGGTGGCGCACGTGAACGAGGACATCGCCGAAGCGCTCATCGGCTTGGAGGCCGACGACCAGCGCACTGTCGACGACATCATGCTGGAGGTCGATGGCACCGACAACAAGGGCGCGCTTGGCGCGAACGCCATTCTGGGCGCGTCTTTGGCCTGCGCGAAGGCTGCCGCCGAATCGGCTGAGCTGCCGTTGTACAAGTACGTGGGCGGCGCGAACGCGCATCTTCTGCCCACGCCCATGATGAACATTTTGAACGGCGGCGTGCACGCCGACAACAACGTGGACTTCCAGGAGTTCATGATCATGCCCGTGGGTGCCGAGAGCTTCGCCGAGGCGCTGCGCTGGTGCGCGGAGATCTACCACACGCTGAAGAAGGTGCTGCACGACGCGGGCCTCGGCGGCGGCGTGGGCGACGAAGGCGGCTTCGCGCCGAACTTCACCACGAACGAGGAGCCGCTTGAGTACATCGTGCGCGCTTGCGAGGCCGCTGGCTACAAACCCGGCACGGACATCATGTTCGCGATGGATCCCGCTTCCACCGAGTTTTTCGATGCCGACAAGCAGCGCTATGTGCTGGCGGGCGAGGGCCGCGAGCTGACGAGCGCCGAGATGGTGGACTACTGGGCCGCGCTCGTGGAGAAGTACCCCATCATCAGCATCGAAGACGGCATGGCTGAGGAGGATTGGGACGGTTGGAAGGCGCTCACCGAGCGCATCGGCGACAAGGTGCAACTCGTGGGCGACGACCTGTTCGTCACGAACTCCAAGCGTCTGGCCAAGGGTATCGAGATGGGCTGCGCGAACGCCATCCTCATCAAGGTGAACCAGATCGGCAGCCTCACCGAGACGCTTGAGGCCATCGAAATGGCGAAGCAAGCCGGCTACGCCTGCGTCATGAGCCACCGTTCCGGCGAGACCGAGGACACCACCATCGCCGACCTGGCCGTGGCGTGCAACACCGGCCAGATCAAGACCGGCGCGCCCTGCCGCTCGGATCGCGTGGCGAAGTACAACCAGCTGCTTCGCATCGAGGAGGAGTTGGACACGGCCGCGCGCTACGCCGGCATGGACGCGTTCTACAACATCAAGCGCTAATCGCGCAGCGCGCGGTCGCCACATGGCGTGCTGCGCGCAGCGCTTTGGCTGCTACGGGCGGCGCGCGGTGCTCGCGTGCTGGCGATCGATGCGGCGGGTTCCCGTGTTCGGGGATCCGCCGCGTTGCGTATGGAGAGGGTACTGAGCGCATGCCGTTTGGCGGCGGTCGCGATGCTCGGTATTTCGACTTGCCGGAGCGTGCGTGGAAAAAGCGGGCGAATCGTGCGCGTTTTTTCGTTTTTGCGAGCGATTTCCCGTTGTTCTCGGTTGCTTTTCGGAATTGCGGCTGGAAAACCCCAGATGGCGAAATTCCCCTCCTTCTTTTCGTTCCCGAAAACGAAAAAACGTGCTTCCCAAGACGGTTTCGGAGTGACCGCGCGAACCGCAAGAGGGTTGGCGCTGAAGCCTCGCGCAAGGGAGCGATCCGTGCTCATGGGTTATGCGTCATGGGTTGTGCGTTCGTATCGCGCCTGTCTGATCGAATGCGACCCGTGCGCACGGAGTCTCGGGTCGCATTCGCGGGTTGCACGAGGGGACGCGTTCGCACGCTCGCGACGCACGCTCGCGTGAGCCAAGCGCCCGCCTTACGCCCCGAGCTGTATGACGAGGTCGGGATCGGGGTGGACGAGGACGCCCTCGCGCAGCATGGCGGCTCCCACTTCCACGTACTCGTCGGCGGCGTCCGTGCAGAGGCGTTCGACCTCCTCGTCGCCGAGCGCGCGCACGGCGCGTGCGGGCATGCCCATGATCATCGTGCGCGGTGGGAACTCCTTCCCTTCCGTGACGAGGGCTCCTGCCGCTACGACGCACTCTTCGCCGATCTTCGCGCCGTTCATGATGATCGCGCCCATGCCCACGAGCGTGTTGCGCCCGATCTCGCATCCGTGCACGATGGCGCCGTGGCCCACCGTGCAGCGGTCGCCGATGACGACGGGGCAGTCGGCTTCCACATGCACGATGGCGTTCTCCTGGATGCTCGTCTGCTCGCCGATGACGACCGGCGCGTCGTCACCGCGGATCTGCGCGCCGGCCAGCACGCACGATTCGCTGCCGATGCGCACGTCTCCCACGATGCCGGCGGCGGGGGAGATGCGTGCGTTTGGGTGGATGCGCACGCGGTGGTACAAGGTTGTTTCGCTGCTCATGGCCGTGTCCTTTCGCCTGGTTTCCCCTCCATTATACGAAGATGCGCGCCCGAGCGCTTACCCAGATGCGAAAGACCGTGGGGCGGGGAGTATGCTTGACGCGCTATAATGGCATGCGACGTGTACGCGGCTGAGGAGCCGCGGAGAAGACACAGCGCACGAAGACGCATTGACGCATCGCATGCTGCGGGAAGGGAAGGCTATGTCGGAGATGATCTCGCTCGAGGAGGCGCGCGCGCTCGTGCTGTCGCACGTTCGCCCGCTGCCGGTGGAGACGGTGCCCGTGCTGGAGGCCGTGGGACGCGTGGCCGCAACCGATCTGGCAAGCGACATCGACATCGCCCCGTTCGCCCATTCGGCCATGGACGGGTTCGCGGTGCGCGCGTCCGAGCTGGCCGAGGCATCGACGGAGTCTCCCGTGGAGCTGGACGTCATCGCCGAGGTGGCGGCGGGCGACGTGTTCGAGGGCGTCATCGGGGCTGGAGGATATATCCCCACATGATCCCAATAAAGGCAAAAAACGTGAGCGGGATCATGACGGGAGCGCCGCTGCCCGCCGATGCGGACGCCGTGGTGAAGTACGAGGTGGTGGACGCGGTGTCGGGCGACGGCAAACCCGGCAGCCGCGTGGCGTTTCGCGCGCCCGCGGACGCGCGCGCGAACGTGCGCGAAGCGGGCGAAGAGGCGCGCGCGGGCGAGGTGGTGGTCGGGCGCGGCGAGGTCGTCGGCACGGCCGGCGTGGGCTTTCTCGCAAGCTGCGGCATCACGGAGGTGCCGACGTATCGCCGCCCGCGCGTGGCGGTGATCGCCATCGGGTCGGAGCTGGTCGCGCCCACTGAGGTGCCCGCACCCGGCAAGATCCGCAACTCGAACAGCTACGCGTTGGCTGCCTGCGCGCAGGCAGCAGGTGCCGTGCCCGTCGTCCTGCCCATCGTGGAGGACACGCACGAGGCGCTTGCCGCCGCCGTGCGCGACGCGGCGGCGTCGTACGACTTCGTGGTGACGAGCGGCGGCGCATCCAACGGCGACTTCGACTTCATCAAGCCGGTCGTCGAAGAGCTGGGGCAGCTGCTCATGACCACGGTGAATATGCGTCCGGGCAAGGCCCAGACGTTCGGCCTCGTGGACGGCACGCCCGTGTTCGGCCTTCCCGGCAACCCGGCGGCGGCTTACGTGGGCTTCGAGATGATCGTCCGTCCGGCGCTGCGCAAGATGCAGGGCTTCTCGCGCTTCGAGCGGCCCGTCGTGAAGGCGCGCCTGTCGACCGACGCGAAGAAGAGGGACCCCCGTCGCATCTTCTTGCGTTCGACGCTTTCCAAAAACGAGGCGGGCGACTACGTGGTGACGCCGGCGAAGAACCAAAGCTCGGGGCTGTTCGGCCCCATCCAGCGCAGCAACTGCATGGCCATCCTGCCGGAGGGTTTGGAATCGCGCACGGCGGGATCCGTGGTGGAGTGCGTGCTGCTTGACGTGTCCGAGGAAATCGTACTGTAGGAGGGTCGTATGTCCGAGAATCCCATCACCTTCGCCATCATCACGTGCTCCGACACGCGCGGCATGAAAGAGGACGCGGCGGGTGCGGCGCTCGAAGCGCTCATCGCCGAGAACGGCTGGGAGTGCAAAAGCCATGTGGTGGTGCCCGACGAGCGGCCGTTCATCGCGTCGGCCATCGTGCGCGCGTGCGACGAGGCCGACGTGGACGTGGTGCTGACCTGCGGCGGCAGCGGGCTTTCGCTGCGCGACGTGACGCCCGAGGCCACGATGGACGCATGCGAGCGCAACGTGCCCGGCATCGCCGAGGCCATGCGCGCGCACTCGCTGGCCATCACCCCCTACGCGATGCTCTCGCGCGCCGTGTGCATGCAGCGGGGGCGCCACCTCGTGATCAACCTGCCGGGAAGCGAGAAGGCCGCGCGCGAGAACTGGGACGGTGTCGTGGCCGCGCTGCCGCATGCCGTCAAGATGATGGCCGGCGGCGGGCACTGAGGCTTCGGAAGGGGCCTTTCCGGAGGAGTCGGAAGGGGCGACTGAGCCTGCGATAGGGCGGGATGCCGCGCGGCGTGTGCCGTGCGGTGTGCGGGCGGGGGCGATTCCCCGGATGACCGGGACGGGAGTGGGGCGGATCCTGTCACGACGGGGCGGGGCACCGTGCGGCATGCGTCGTATGGGAAAACGACACGCTTTCTATTAAACCAGAATTGGCACGAATCCGCGTTTGCCGAGTTCCGAGCCGCGCTCGTTCTGATCGGGCTCGATATTGGGAGAACGCAAGCCGCATCGATCCCGGCTCGGCGCGGACATCGCGCCGAAGCGGCACGGATCGCGTCTTGTGCATAGGCCGCCGAGCGCCCTCCCGTTCCGGCGAGGGCGTTTTCCCAGCTCGGGATCTCCCCTAGAGCCGCCGCCGGCTCCTCGGAGCGCTTTTCCGGGGGGAAACCTATGCACAAGACGCGGTCTGCGCCGTTTCGGGCCGAAGTCCGTGCAG
>OLRI01002723.1_pt1 | contig 11620 bp, 8 predicted proteins | sample 1672871 | NCBI WGS metagenome assembly OLRI01 (sample SAMEA3136732, study PRJEB25190) | human gut metagenome
GTCGTGTTCACATTGTGCGGTCCCGATGGCGAGGCACCGGCCGAGCCGACTGAGGATGACCTTATCACGGTGTTCACCACGCGTCCCGACACGCTGTTCGGCTGCTCGTTCTTCCTGCTCGCGCCCGAGTACCCGGGCCTCATGGAGCTGGTGGCCGGCACCGAGCACGAGGCCGCCGTGCGCGAGGTGGTGGAGCAGGCCGCGAAGGTGAGCGCCGTGGAGCGCGCGCAGGGCGACCGCGAGAAGCACGGCGCGTTCACCGGGCGCTACGTGGTGAACCCTGTGAACGGCGAGAAGGTGCCCGTGTGGGTGGCCGACTACATCGTGAGCGACTACGGCACCGGCGCGGTGATGGCCGTGCCGTGCGGCGACCAGCGCGACTTCGAGTTCGCGCGCAAGTACGATCTGCCCATCATCCCGATTATCTTGGGTGAGGACGATCCGCTGTTCCCGCAGCTCGACGGTGTGCAGGAGCGCCGCGTGACGAGCGTGGATTGGGAGCGCGCCTACGATGCGGAGGGCGTGCTGGTGCAGTCTGGGAAGTACACCGGCCTTGTGGGCGGCAAGCACAGCCCGGCCGTGGACGCCATCATCGCCGACTTGGAGGCCGCGGGCAAGGGTCGCAAGAAGGTGGAGTTCCGCTTGCGCGACTGGCTCATCAGCCGCCAGCGCTACTGGGGCAACCCCATCCCGGCCATTCATTGCCCGGAATGCGGCCTTGTGCCCGTGCCGGAGGAGGATCTGCCGGTGCGGCTGCCGGAGGATATCGACCTTGCGGCGGGCGAGACGCTTGCCACGCATGAGGCGTTCGCGCAATGCACGTGCCCGCAATGCGGCGGCCCCGCGCGGCGCGAGACGGACACGATGGACACGTTCACCTGCTCCAGCTGGTACTACCTGCGCTACACCGACCCGCACAACGATACCGCGCCGTTCGCGCCCGAGAAGGCGAACCGTTGGATGCCGGTGGATCAGTACATCGGCGGCATCGAGCATGCCATCCTGCATCTTTTGTACAGCCGCTTCTTCACGAAGGTGCTGCGCGATATGGGGATGCTGGAGGTTGGCGAGCCTTTCAAGAACCTCTTGTGCCAAGGCATGGTGAAGGACGAGCACGGCGAGACGATGAGCAAGTCGAAGGGCAACGTCATCGCGCCCGAGGACATGATCGCCGAGTACGGTGCCGATGCCGTGCGCGCCTACATCCTGTTCATGGCCCCGCCCGACAAGGACCTCCTGTGGGACGAGGGCGGCTTGGCCGGCATCTACAAGTTCATGAACCGCGCGTGGCGCATCGTGTGCGACCTCGCGGGCGCAGCCGACGAGGACACGCTCTTCGCGGGCGGCGAGCCGTCCGTGGAGGCGGCGCACAAGGCGTCGAAGACGGCGCTGCGCGAGCGCCATCGCGTGGTGGGCAAGGTGATCGATGATTTCGACCGCAACAACTTCAACACGGCCATCGCCGCCGTCATGGAGCTGTGCAACGCGACGAGCGAGTATTTGCGCACGGTGCCGCTCGCGATGCGCCGCTCGTGCGACCACGCGCAGACGTTCGACATCGACTTGGCCGAGACCATCGTGAAGCTGCTGGCGCCCATCGCGCCGCACTGGGCCGAGGAGCTGTGGCGCGGCGTGCTGGGCCACGAGGATTCGGTGCATGTGCAACCGTGGCCCCAGTTCGACCCTGAGCAGGCGAAAGCCGACGAGGTGGAGCTTGCCGTGCAGGTGAACGGCAAGGTGAAGGCGCGCATCCCCGTGGCCGCCGATGCCGCCGAGGACGAGGTGAAGTCCGGCCTCGCCGCTGTGGAGACCGCGCTTGCCGGCAAGGACGTGAAGAAGGTCGTCGTGGTCCCCGGCCGCCTGGTGAACATCGTCGCGAAGTAACGGCTCAGTGGCGCGGCGGCGACTGGATCCTACTGCGCTCAGAAATGAAGGAGGCTCGCGATCAGATAGATCGCGAGCCTCCTTCTTTACGCGGCGGGTTCGGTCGCGTTGGCGTGTATCTGCCGTATGATCTGGACGAGCCGCTTTTGCCTGCCGTCGTCGAACAGCCGGAAGAACGAGGTCGGCCTGTCGAACGGAGCCTTGGCGAGGGCGGAGGGCTCCATCGAGCCATTCTCTTCCACGAACTCCACGACCTTTCGGACGAAGGCCATCTGCTGCGGATTCAAGGCCTCGTCGTTGATGAAGTCGGCGAATGCGGCCATGACGGCTTCGTGGTCGAGTCCGGCGATCTTTCGCACCAGCAATCCGAACGGAGTGTCTTCGTAGGCGGTTCGATAGTCCCTCTTCGTGCCCAGCTCTTCGGTGAAGATGCGCTCGAGCTCGTCGAATTCGACTTGGGTCATGGGCAGGTTGTTGCGCAGCTTGTGGATGATGAGCTTGTCGCCGTTCTCGTTGATGTAGCGGTTGACCTTGAGCTTGTAGTCGGCGAACTCCTCGCCGAAATCGAGCAATTCCCCTTCTTGCCGCGACGTGACCGGATCGTTCAAGCTGGTTGTGACGATGGCGCGCGGGTTTTGGTCTGTGATGAACTTCACGAGGTCGCGCAACTCTAAGCGCAGATCGTCGAGCTCGATCATGCCCGCCGTATCCAAGACGCCCTCGGCGCTCACTCGCTGGATCGTCGGCAGCTTCTCTTTCACCTGGGGCACCGTCGCCTTCCCTTCAAGCGCGACGGCGATATTGACGAGTTTGCGCCGGTGCATCGACGTGCTTTCTCCGCGGATCGCCGCAATCATGTATCCATACATCAAAGCGTCGAAACGCAGGGCGAACTGGTCGTCCTCGTCGATGCGGACAAGCGGCGCCACGTCGTTTTGGAGCTCTCCGACGTCGGTGTCGCTCAAGGACGCGAACGCGTACTCGTAGCCGAACTTCTCTACGGCGTGCATTTTGATCTTGACCGAAGCCTTGATGGGCTCCTCCTTCAGGCTTTTGGTCAGGCTTACCACTTCGTACACCATGCGGGAGCGGCGCTTTTGATGCTCGTCGTCGGCGAACGCGCTGTGCTGCAGGGCATGCACCAGCTCCACTTCGCGTTTGAATATCTTCTCCGAAAGCGATTCCGGGTTCGCTCCTTCGGCCATGTTCTTCCCTTGGCGGAAGAATTCGAAATTGCCGCAGTAGTCGAATATGAAGAAGCGCTGTTTGCCGACGTACTCGCCATCGAGTCGGTCTTCGGCCACGATGTCGGGGCAGAGGCGCGTGCCCCGACCGATCATCTGCCAGAACTTCGTCTTCGAGCGAACCTGCTTGAAGAACACCAGGTTGAGTATCTCGGGAACGTCGATGCCGGTGTCCATCATGTCGACGGAGACGGTGATCACGGGAAGCTCTTTGAGCTTGAACTGATCGATGATGGTGTGCGCGTAGTCGTCGCCATGCACGACGCGCCTGATGAACCCGCCCTTGGCCAACTTCGGATACAGCTTGTTGAAGCGCTCCACGATGTATTCCGCATGAAGCTTGCTCTGAGCGAAGATGATCGTTTTACCAAGGCGCTCGCCGCCATGAACCTTGATGCCGTTCTCCATGAGATCTTGCAGCACTGTGTCGACGGTTTTCTCGTTGAAGACCCACGAGTTCAGCTGCGACGAGGGGGTGAATTCCGGGGCGTTGGTTCCGTAGGCTTCTTCCCAATCGTCGTCATAGCGCTCGCGGTCGCTCTCCGACAGGTCGTCGTAGGTTATGCCCTTTTCCAAAAATTCGGTGCCGACCTCTATATTGAAATAGGGAACGAGGTACTGGTCCTGGTAGACGGCGGTGCGGTATTCGTACACGTATGTGGGAACGCCGCGCTCCACCTCGAAGAAATCGTAGGTGTTCCTATCGACCTCATCTTTGGGAGTGGCGGTGAGGCCCACCACCTTCGCGTCGAAGTAGTCGAATATGGCGCGGTATTTCCTGAAGATGGAGCGATGCGCCTCATCGACGATGATCAGGTCGAAATGCGCTGGCGTGTACAAGCGCTCGCCCTCGTCGTTCTGCAGGTTGTCGATGGCGTTGAGGATGGTCGGATAGGTGGAGAACACGATGCGCGCGTCTTTGTTTTCCTGCTTGTCCTTGGCTTCGCAGAGGTTGCACAGGCTCATGTGGGGCAGGTACTCCTGAAACGAGTGCTTCGCCTGGGCCACCAAAGCGACACGATCTGCTAAGAAGAGCGCATTCGTCACCTGATTGGCGCGCGCGAGCACATCGACGAGCCCGGCGGCGGTGCGGGTCTTTCCCGTGCCGGTCGCCATGACGAGCAGGCTTTTGCGGTGCCCCTCTTCGAAATGGGAGCAGATCGCCTTGATGGCCTCTATCTGGTAATAGCGTCCTGCTATCTCGTCGTCCACGCGCACGGTTTCGAGGGGGAGCGTGCTGTCGCGTCGATTCATCAGGCGTTGCAGGTCGTCGCGGGAGAAGACGCCGGAGCAGGGCCGTTCGGGCGCTGCGTCGTGGTCGCAGAAGTACGTTTCGAAGCCGTTCGAAAGGAAGATGAACGGTTTGTACCCGTAGCGCGCTTCGAGGCATTCCGCGTAGAGCCGCGCTTGCTGCAAGCCCTTTTTCGGATCGTGCATGGTGCGCTTGGCTTCAACGATCGCAAGGGGTTTGCCGTTCTTGCCGTTGAGGACGTAGTCGATGTACCCTTTGCCTTCGCTGTTGGGCATGCCGGTCACCTCGACCTCGGTTTCGATGGCGTCTTCGGGCCAACCGGCGTATTGAAGATCGAAATCGATATAGCGTCTGCGCGTTTCGCTTTCGGGGATTTCGTCGGGGTTGAACGGCTCGGCGTCGGCGGCTTCCGCTTTCGCAGTTGCGAATTGCGACCGGAGGCGGCGAACCTCTTCCTCCAGCTTTCGAATCTCGTCGTCTTTCTGCTCAAGGAGCGATTCCCGCTGCTTGATGGCTTTCACATCGAGGGCAAGTTTGACGGCGGGGATCTTTCGTTCGTCGAAGGTGCGCTGCTCGTAAGCCGATCCGTAGCAGTAATCGAGCCATTGCACGAAATCGAACAAGCTTCTCAATGTGATCACGGCATCTTGAGGCAGCAGCTTCTTGTTCGTGTGGACGGAGGCGTTTCCCATCTTCACCAAAAGGGGAAGCCGGCTCCAAACCGTGCGGTTGACGGCGAAGCGGAACGTCGGTTCGTGCAAAAGCGATTGCAGGTTGTCCCGGTAAGGCTCCTTCATGGTTTCGTCGGCTGCATAAACCCATTTCACTGCCAACTCAAGCGCTTTGCGGCAGCCTACGACGCACATGGCGGGACTGGTGGTGAACGTGCGCTCTGCTTCGATGCACGCATCTGAGAACAGCGCGTACTCGGGTTTGGAGGCGAGGAAGCCGAAGTTCATGGAGCGTCACTTCCGATCGGGGTTGGCAGAGGAGTTCTTTTTAGGTGAATGCGGAGGGTTTCCCTTCCGCTTGAGCACCTCGTCGGCTAGGTATTCGGCAGGCAGGTACTGGATGCCCAGCTCCCCCTGCTCGATTTTTAAAGCCAGGTCGCTTGCGTAGTACGTCAGCAGCGCTTCGTCTGCCGTCGCGTTCATTTTCCTTGCGAGGACGGCGACGATGTCGGCTTCTTGTCGCTCGATTAAGAAGCTTCCGAGCCTTTTGACGGTGTTCTCGTTCACGTTCATGGGCGCACCTCGTACGATGTGACGAAGGCAAGGGTCTCGTCGATGGCCTTCTGCGTCACGAAGCAGTACTGGTCGTTCACTTCGTAGAAGCGCAGCGCGTTGAGCGTCGTCTCCATGTCCCACAGCCCTTTGAAATACATGCTGACGGCTTCGTACACTTTGTCGTCGGCCACGCCCCCCGTGATGAGATCGTAGTCCTTGTATCGAGATCCGCCGCGTCTGCAGTGGCAGACGAAATCGACCCAGTCCGCATCGGGCTCTTTGAATTCCAGCGTTTTCAAAGAGGCGAGATCGCCCAGTTCGAATTCGCTGACGATGGCGGTGTCGCTGCCATCTAAGAAGGCTTTGCGTTTGGCCCAGCGTTCGGCTTGGGTTCGTATCGAGGTTGCGTAGAACCCTCGGCCGAAATCGAGATTGGCTCGCGAGAAGCCGATGCGCGGTTCGGAGACGACGATGCTGGAGCCGTGGAAAAGTCTCATAGGGTCACGCCCCTCTTTTTGGCAAGCTCGGTTATGTCGTTCACGAGGCGTTCCTCGCCAAGGGTGTGCAGCACGTCGTAGAACGGCACAATGTATTCGGAGACGATATTCGCATCATCGAGCAGGCGAAACGTTTCCGAGGGGGTTTTTCGCCAGCTTTCGGCAACGCGGTGGATCAGAAAGACGCTGAAGTCTATTTCGCGAGCTGTCCGTTCGGTCATGCTGGCCTCCTGGGCGGTTTGGCGGGAGCGGATTGCCTGTTTCTGTGCGCAATGATGCCCGGCATGGTTCACCCAAAATACTCTTGAGCAAGACTATCGTAAAGCGTTTGCAGCTTTTCGATTTGCTGCTGAGCGGCAAATTCCAATTTGGCGGCCCGCTCCGCGAAGGCCGCGAACTCCTGCTGCTGTTCAATATCCGGAATAATAAGTTCGTATGCTTTAATAATTTTTAAGCTTAGATTCTTTTGGTTGCCTCCTAGGCTTTGTGATCGTAGATCCCTATATCGCAGGTTGAGTTGGGTGAGGATAAATTCGGCATTGCACGTGTCATTCAGCATGATTGCCGCACATGCTTGATTGGTCGCAGCTGCTTGCCGAAGAATGGCCGCTTTGCCTCGCGTATCGCCTTGCCCGTACATGGCTATTAAAATGGTGCCAGCGGGGAAAAGTTTGCAATTAGTTTCCTTTAGGGCGAGTTCCGTTATCGTTTCTTCGGGCTTTTTTTTCAAGCCTGCTGCGACTTCGCCGGTCTTAATCCATGGGATTTGACCGTTGTAGTATGCGGCATTGCTTCGCAAGGGGGTTGCTCCGGTTTGAACATCTGCAATTGTTTCGATGCGCATCATGGGAAGCTGTCTAGAATTGCTAATTGGATCCCCGAACATCTCGACAAACTGCGATTTGACCAGGGATTGGAGGCGGGAAATGGTCTTTTTTCGGCGTTCGATTAGGTCAAGTGATTTGTCGAGGGCTGCACAGATTTCTGCTTGGCGAGGTGCGGAGTGAGCAGGGAAGCTGGTTTCCTTGAGCAGCTTGAAATGCCTGCTGTAACCGAGGTTTTCGATGCGAACGCTTCGCAGGGCGTGATACCAGTAGCGATCATTGCCGGAGAGGGCGGGTTTCAGGATCTTCACTCCGTCTGCGCCCGCGAAGAACGGCTCCTCGATGTATTTTACGCATCGCGTGTGATCGCCGAACACTATCGCGGGTACGTCCGTAAAGAGCCCTTCCTCGCTATCGGAATAACCGCCTACGAGAAGTTGGCCTTGGTCTATGATTGGATGCGGGCCCTCATTCAGATAATCTTTCTGCTTTATCCGTGCCACGCCCCGAGACACCTCTTTGAATGCGGATGCAAAAGGAATCCGCTCCCCGCTAAACGCGGGTTTGCTGTTTTGGTCGGGCTTATTCATTTCGATCGCCCTTCAGCATGAGCTCCAACTCTCGCAGGCCTTCCGACATCTCCTTGTTGAGCCGGGCGAGGTCTGCAAGGATTTCGCTGGTCGGCGGGTACTCGATACGCTCGTATTCGGTGGCGGTGTACTTGTTGAAGCTGAAATCGTAGCCGTTATCGGCGATTTCCTGCTTGGGGACCAAGAAGCTCTTTTGGTTGCGCTCGCGATCTCGTTCTGTGTCGAGATGGTTCCAGCGTTGAAGAAGGTCGGGGATGTCGTTGCGCGTTTCGTCGGGGTCGCGCTTGTCGTCGAGCGTGAAGCCGTCGTGTTCCATGTTGTACAGCCATACGTTGTCGGTTCCACCTGCGTTAGTTTTGGTGAATACCAAAATGGCGGTGCTCACGGGCGAATAGGGTTTGAACACGCCACTCGGCATGCAGATGATGGCCTCGAGTTTTTGGTTTTCGATCAGCTCACGCCGAAGCTGCGTGTAGGCTTTGGAATCGCTCCGGAACAGCACGCCATTTGGCACGATGCAGGCGCAGCGCCCTCCGATTTTCAACATGCGCAGGAAGAGGGCGGCGAAGAGCAATTCGGTTTGTTTGGAGTCGCAAATGGCTTTCAAGCTGGGGTCGATGTCCTCGGAATCCACGCTGCCTTTGAATGGGGGGTTCGCCAAAATAAGATCGTACTTGTTTCGGATGGTGTTGTGTTTGCTGATAGAGTTCAAATAACGGATGTCGGGCATGTTCACCGAGTGCAGCATCATGTTCATAGTGCTGATGCGCAACATGGTTTGATCCACCTCGAAGCCGCTGAACTGCTGTTTGCTGCCTCGCTCTCCCGAGAACGCATCCCAATCCGATTCCGACATGGTTTCCTCGTGTTCGCTACGCAAGAACTCGGCGGCGCTGATGAGGAAGCCCGCTGTACCCATGGCTGGATCGCAGATAAGCTCGCTCGGCTGCGGCTTCACTAAGCGCACCATCATGTCGCGTATGTGCTTGGGCGTGCGGAATTGGCCGGCGGCACGGGCAGCGGATAGCTTGCTGAGCATGTATTCGTACAAGTCGCCCAAATCGCCGATGTGCTCATCGAAATCGCGCATGAGGTTGTCGATGCCGCTGACGGCTTTTTGCAACGTGCGCGGGTTCTGAATGCCAAACGTGGCGCTTTCCATGCAGGTGGAGAAGGGCGTCCCGTCATTGAGCGCTTTGATGTAGGGGAACGCCTCGTTTTGGACGATGTTCAGCATGGCTTCGGGCTCGAGGTCTTTGAACCTGTTCCAGCGCATTTGCTGTCCCTCGGGCGTTTGCGGGAAGATGTGGCTTTGCGGCTCCTCGGTGAGCATTTCGATGCGCTCGATTTTAAATTCCTTCTCGTCGAGCGAGCGCATGAACATGAGGTATGTGAGTTGACTTATCACCTCGATGGGGTTGGTTATGCCGCCCTCCCACATCTTCTGCCAGACATCATCGACCTTTTTCTTTGCCGCGCCGGTTATCATGCGAACATCCTCCATTAAATAAAAACTTGTACGGGTATTGTACCAGAGCGGCAAATTCCAATTTGGCGGCCCGCTCCGCGAAGGCCGCGAACTCCCGTTGGAGCTCCAAAGGCGGTATCGGTATCTCAAGATTGGCGAGTATTTTCTGATTGAGGTTTTGTATATTCGCACCCCGACCCATCATGGCCGATCTCATCGAGCTTGTTTTGAGCGTGCTAAGAAGATATTCAAGATTGGTTTTGTTTGATGTTGACCTGAACCTTATGCAAAAACCGCTGAATGTTACCTTCTGGGACTTAGGAAAAATCGCCAAGCATCTTCCTACAAGCTGTTTATTGCCATTGGAGCGGACGAAGATTACGTCACCATCTTTCAAGACCTGCGAATCGCCAAGTTCGTTATCAATTCGAATTCTAGAAATAAGGCTCATGTCGTCTATCCGCGACCTGTTTTTGAAATCGCTTACACCTAGACAAGGAATTTCTTGGCCGGATTCAGTGGATCTGAAGTTAATTCCGTTCTTTAAATTTCCGAGTGTTGATAACTTTTCCACGGGCCAGTTGTGTGGGTTGTCGACCGGATCCCCGAACATCTCGACAAACTGCGATTTGACCAGGGATTGGAGGTGGAAAACCTGATTGTTCGTAGCGTCAATTTGTCTTAAAACTTTGTCTAAAATATCGGCGATTTCAATCTGCTCTGCCAAGCTTGGGATTCGAATAGTCGAATCTCCAAGGGTCTTTTTGTTCAGAGTTTTTCCCATGACGGCCGTGTTCGTGCCTACGGTCCAGTCTTTGGAGCGAAATTGGTGCCACATATAGTCGAGGTTGATTTCATGGTTCCCTTTTTCAAGGAAGGCCATGATGGCTTCGTTTGTGTATGTCTCCTTTGTGGTTATGGCAGTCTTGCCTAAGGAGAGTTTAAAGCTCATGATCAGCGTGTTTGCCGGAACAGGCTTAATGCCCGACTCTGCGCGCCCCAGTTCGCTGATCGTCTCCTTGGTCGAGCCCACGTACTTACCGTATGTGCCTAGGTCTTTGATTGACACCCATTCGTGGTCGCCGTTATTCCAATAGGAGGAGTTGTCGCGCGAAGGCGTTTTTCCCATTTGCAGGTCGAACGCATCCCCCAGCCTCACCCGCTCCCCGCTAAACGCGGGTTTGTCGGCGCTAGCTTATATATCGGTGGTGCGACTGCTTCACATTCTGCTGATCGACCATAGCGTAGCAGAGCGTCGTGTCGATCTTGCTGTGCCCAAGCAGCACTTGCACCTGTTCGATGGGCATTCCCTTGTCGATGGCCCGCGTCGCCAGTGTTCTCCGGAATTTGTGGGGATGAATTCTCTGCTGCCGCGCCATTGATCCGAGCTTTCTCAGCCGTATTTCGACGCCGCTGATCTCAAGGCGGTTGAATGGCGCATTGAGCGATGCGAAGAGCGCCGCGTTCTCATCCTGCCTTTGATCGAGATACGCTTTGAGGTGCACTTTCGTGCGCGCGTCGAAGTACACTTTTCGCTCCTTGCCGCCTTTGCCGCGCACAACGCATTCGCGACCTTCGAAATCTATGTCGTCCCGGTTGAGCTTCACCAATTCGCCCACGCGCACGCCGGTTGAAGACAGCATGTCGATCATCGCCAAATCCCGCAACGTCGTGCAGTTGTCGCGCAGCGCTTCTAAAGACTCATCGGAGATAACCGGCTTGATGGCCTTGAGGGTGCGGATTTTCTTGATGCGCCGCACGGGGCTTTTGTAGATCAGATCCTCGATCTCGAGCCATGAGAACAAACTTGAGATGACGCGCCGCACATTGTCGGCGGTGACATTGCTCAAATTGCCAAGAGCCTGGTAGTTGGCAAGATATTCCCGCACGTCATCAGTCGAAACGTGGGAGAGGGGCTTGTCCGTCGACTCGATGAACTTTTTGAGGGTGGATGAGTAGTAGCGAAGAGATCGCTCCGAGCAGCCTTCGAGCCGTTTCGCTCCTAAGAACGCTTCGAGCAAACCTTGGTTGCTCGAATACTTGCCGGAAACGGAAGGGAAGTCGCTTTCGTCGATGAGGCAATGGCTGAGCACGACATGGAGCCGCTTCATTTGCGCGCCGTCGAGGGACGATGCCATCAGACGTTCGATTTCGTTCATCGTGAGGAATTTTTCGTTCATGATGCTGCCTTCCGACCGATCTGTAAGCTGTTGAAGCAGCATGGTAGCGGACTGACGATGTCGATGGCTTCGAAGTGTCGGTGGCGCGATGCGGATCGTCCGGGAGGTCGTGGACGGGTGGGTCGGGATGCTCGGTTCTGCGAACGTTCGCCGCAAAGTGCATCGGCGAGGGCTCCGAATGGCAAATAATCACCGAAATCGGAAGGCGACGCGGCGCGCAGGGCCGCAATGCGGGATTTCGCTCAAGAAGAAAGCCCAGGTCGCGTTTTTTCGAAGTGTCTCTTTGCGCATTGTTGCTACTGCCGAGTTTCTGATTTCGGTGATTATTCGCCATTGGGGGTTTGACCATCCGGAGGTGTTTCGAGCCCAATCGAGCGACCCTTTTCCATCTCCTCCGTTGCGTCCATTTTCTCACTCTCAGAATGGCGGTGGGACCCTCGAGCGCATCCGAGGGG
>OLRI01002740.1_pt1 | contig 11571 bp, 6 predicted proteins | sample 1672871 | NCBI WGS metagenome assembly OLRI01 (sample SAMEA3136732, study PRJEB25190) | human gut metagenome
AGGTGAACACCTGCTCGGGACGGGCAAGCGTCTGCAGGCCTATCTCAAGGGAAGAGAGCGTCGTGCCGTACTCCAATTCCACTGGCTCCGAGGAGTCCTTGGGGCGGCCGAAGACGAGCGAGGTGCCGTCATAGTACATCCACTCCTGGTACTGTAGGGCAAGACGGCGGACGAAGTCGAAGTCCGACTCGTCGTACTGGCAGATGTAGTCGAGCTTCTTCCCGTAGGCGGGGTTCAGTCTCAGCTGCACATTCGCCTGCCCGCAGAGCGACCGCACCACGTCGCCGATGGGCTGATCGAGCCACGAGAAGCAGCCCGGAGCCGTCTCCATGCGGTAGGTGGCTGAGTAGCCCGAGACGAGAATGAAGCCAAAGTCGCTGCCCTCGCGGTGAAGGCGCACGTTCGTCACCACACCCAGGAAGATGGGCTGGTCGGAGGAATGGACCGTGATGGGCTGTCCGAGCCACTCGGAGCTGCTGCCGATGTTGTGGACGTAGCGGTTGCCGCCCGCCTCGAGGTCGATGCAGAGGTCGAAGCGGTGGTGGCAGCCGATGCCCTGCTCGAGGCGCAGGGACTTCAGCGAGGGAAGACGGGTGTCACCGATACTGACGGTGATGGAAGTTTGGGGAATGGACATTGGCTTGTCGTATTTTAAAATGAAACCGTAGATATTTTCGAAAACATACTCATCGCCTTACTTGCTGTCTCCGGTATTCTGTGTAGGGGGCATCGGATTCCGATGCGCTGTGTATGGGGCAGTGCCCTCGTTGGAAGTCAAGTGGCACGGAGGACGGCAATAAAGGAAAAAGCCGTGCGGGGCAGCATCGTGCCCCGTACGGCTCATAAACTCTCTAGACCTACATTCTTGGCCAGCGGTTGTCAAGCTCGGCGTTGCCCACGGTGATGTTCTCCGCAGAGAAAGTCATCGCAATCGTCATGGGAGTCTCGTTGTTCACGTCAAGCGTCTCCTTGTAATGCACGATGTAGGCGTTCTTGAAGGCGATCTCCTTCATCTTCGCGTCCTCCTCGGTCTTCTTGTAGACAATCTTGCCCTCAACGGCCTTGAACTGGCTGTTGAGCATCGCCTCGATGGCGGTGGTGTCGTCGGTAGACTCAACCGTCACGCTCACGCGACCGCCTGAGATGCTTGAGGAAGGCTTGCCCTTGCTGTCCGTACTGCGGCTGAACTCATAGTTGGAATAGAGTACGTCGTACTCCTTGCCGCCCAACTCCAATGTTGCTCTGAATGAACCCATAGTTGAAAATGATTTAAATAATTAATGAATAATGTCAGCGAGGATCCCTGTCAGTGAAGCCCATGGGCAACAAAAAAAGAGAAAACCTCAAACAACGTCTTGAAGTCCCCTCTGTGCGGCTGAAAAACAGTCTTGCTCTGGAAAGAAGAGGAAGAATTGCAATCTGTTGTATGTACAGGCAAAAGTAGAAGTATAATCCCAAACATGCAAGAATATGCCAATATTTTTGCACCTCTTTAACATTTTTACCGAATACTACACAGTTATTTACTATTGAAGTTTTATATGGTTCCCAATTTCTGAAACTTTTAAAAAGTCAATCAAAATGTTTATTTAGTTTTGTAAAGATAAATCTGATGAAAAACGGCAATTTCGATTTGGCGTTGCGAAAGCGTAGGTTTTGCAACGCAAAAGAGCCGCTTTTACCGTGCAAAACCTACGCTTTTGGAATGCAAAACAATAGGTTTTGTAAAGTATTGGTAGTTAGATGGTTATGCGATAGATGTGTTTGTGAAAAATATTTACAGAATATTTCGGTGTTTTTTAAAGGGTGTTGAGGCTTTCTATCCCTCGAAATGGTGGGCTATGCTGTCCATAAATGGGGTGAGCTCGCGGGTGTAGGACACGTTGTGCCAATCGCGGGCGGTGAGCGAATAGGCTACGATGAGGCGGCGTTTGGCACGCGACATAGCTACGTAGAACTTGCGGGCATCTTCTTGGTTCTGCTTTTCGGTGGTGTTGCGCTTGTTCGGATAGCGTTCGGCGGCGGCATCGAAGACGATGACATTGTCGAATTCGAGCCCCTTCGCCTTGTGTACGGTGGTAACGTAGACACGCTCGTCAAGACTCTTGCTGTTGCAGAAGTCGCTTTCTTTCATCGTGCTGATTTCCAGCATATAGCGGTTAATCTGTTCAATAAGTGCATTAGGTATGCTTTCATCGGTAAGTAAGTCGAGTTCCAAGTAACGCAGGAAGTAGGGCAGACGGTCTATTTCGCCGATTAATCCTTGCGCAATCAACTCGTTGTAGGTGTTCTTCACCTCTTCGACGAGGGCTTTTTCGCTGCTCGCTTTAAGTTCGTAGCAATGCGAAAGTGCGGTGTTGAAGAGCGGTGCGTAGGCTGCACGGAAGCGTTGAACGTAGGGAACGACCTGCTTGTGTGCCATAAAGGCGGCTTGCAGTGGCTGCTGCTGTGCGGCTTTGTCGGCGCAAAGGCGTACAAGCGAGATGGTTGCGGCAACGTCGTCGATGGCTTGATGCGAGTTGATGCCTGCGAGTTGGAAGTGCTCTAAAAGCGTTTCCAGCTTGTAAGACGGCAGTCCCGGAGCTAATAGGCGTATGAGTTTGAGCGAGTCGAAGCAAGGGTTGGCGTGGCTTTTCATACTGTCGGCAGGCGTGTATCGGCGCATATTGTAGTCCAAGATGTTGCTGTCGTAGGCAACGTTGTGCCCCAAGATAGCCGCGTCGCCCACGTATTGCCAGAACCGTTGCAGGGCTTCGGCAGGCGAAAACAGCTGTCCGCTGTGCATCTTCTCGTGGTAAATGGCATACATTGGGTTGTCTTTCTCGCCGAGTTTGGGCAGAATGGTCTTGTCGGTGCGTATGTAGAGGTCGAGCGGTTCGCCCACAATCTCGCCCTTGTGCAGTCGTATGGCTGCTATTTCGATGATGTCGTCGGCGAATACATTCAGCCCCGTGGTTTCCGTATCGAACACTACGATGTCGCCGTCGTTGTAGTTTTGCAGGAAGTCGGCGGTGTAGTTGCTGTCTTTATACAGCAGGAAGTCGGTTGGCGAGAGCGACAGTTGGCGCAGTTTGTGCACGAAACGGCGTGCAAGACCTTTGGAATCGAACACCTTCAGCCCTTTCAGCAGAAGCGACCACGCAAGCATGTTCTGCTCGTTGTTCAGCACAGCGATGTGGGCGATAAGCGTTTTTATGGCAGGTGTGTCGAAAAGGTCGCGCCCCGACACCTTCAAATGGTTCACGCCGTGGCGTTCCAAGGCTCTGCTAACCTTGTCGGCGTCGGCATTGGCGTTTACAATTACTGCCGTTGTTGCCTCTTTGTCTTGCTGAAGCAGGCGTGCCGACGTTGCTGCGACGGCGTCAGTTTCGTCTTCCACCGTATCGCTTGTCAGCACCACGAGGTCGCCTTGCTGGGCGTTAGTGTCGTTGTCGGTGAGTGGCAGCAGCTCGCGGTCGATGTGCAGCTGGTGTTCGGCATAGTCGTTGAACACGTCCAAGAGGTATTTTGGCGAGCGGTGGTTCTGCAGCAGGTGGTGAATGTTGCCTTTGCAGCGTGTTTTCAGCAGACTCAGCATTTCTATTTTCGCACCCATAAACGAGAAAATGGCTTGCTGTTCGTCGCCGAGATACATCACCATAGGGTCGTCGTCAGCTACTAATAGGTCGATGATGGCGAGCTGCATGGCGTTCAAATCCTGCACCTCGTCTACCTGAATCCACTTGTATTTGCGGTGTGTGGTACCTGCCCTGTATATATTATAGGTGTAGAGCAGCAGGTCCTCGAAATCCAGCATTGCGTGTTCCTCTTTGTATTGGGCAAAGAGTTTGGCATAGTGCATTTTGGTTACGAGTGCCCGAATGCTTTCCGCCATCTGTCGGTTGATGTACGGCGAGTCGGCTTCGTCGGCATACTGCATTGCGTTGTTGTATATTTCCAGCACCGTTTGCTCGTTGTAGGGCTTGCCCTGCGAGTGGCAAATGTGCTTGATGGCTTCGCGGTCGTTGTCGGTAAGGCACTCTGGGTGAAGGAAATACTTCCACTCGTGGCGATGCTCCATTTGGAACATAAGGTGCGAAAAAAGAATAATCTGCTTGTATTCCTGCTGCCTTTTGTAGTTGTTCATTACAGCGTCTTCGCCCTCTTGCCTGTATTCGGCAATGATGCTGATGGCTTCTTCGTCGTCGATAATGGACGTGTCGGCAGATACTTTCCCCTCTTCAAACAAGAATTTGGAACAGAAATGGTGCACGTTTCCTACTTGCAGACTGCTTGTATCGTCGTCTTTCATCACCGTGCGAATACGGTTCAGCATTTCGCGTGCTGCACGGTTGGTGAACGTAAGGCACAGCATATCAGCGTATTCCAATCCCTGCTGCCGTGCGTGGCGTATGCGTTGGGCAAGAATATGAGTTTTTCCACACCCTGGTGATGCTAAAACAAGGTGGTGTCCGTGCTGTGCGTTTACTACCTTTCGCTGACTTTCGTCGAGCAAGTCGTATGTTTCCATTTCTTTCATAGCCTGTTTGTGGGTTATGCAGACAAAAGTACGAAAAAGAAAAGAGATAGCCGAACAATGGTAGGAAAAAGTGTTTGGGGTGGGAGAGCGCATTCACACCGAATGCAAGCGTTGCCTTGTAGAAGCGTGATGCTGCACGTTTCTAACGCCAAATTCGGTTACTTTATCGGTGGAAAGGTGCGACAAATCGCAGTAGTAAGGGTGTAAATATTTTTCGCAAGTGTATGTATTGTATAACTGTCTTGTTATCAACGCTTTGCGAAACCTATTGTTTTGCATTCCAAAAGCGTAGGTTTTGCACGGTAAAAGCGGCTGTTTTGCATCGCAAAACCTACGCTTTCGCAACGTCAAATCGAAATTAGTGTTTTTCTTTGGAATAATCTTTACAAAAGCAAAGTGATTTTTCAATTATAGAATAGAAGCCTTAGTGAATTCTAGAAGAACTAGAAACTCCTAAGAGTTCTCTAAAAAACACTGCCCTTTCGCTATGTGTACGAAAAGCGTTATACCTCTATATAAAACGCTGCAATCTAAACTTGGGCAAGGCAAATACAAGCTGTGTGTTATCGTGCACAGCTATAAAGTGAGAAAAAAGCATCGAAAAGATTTGGTACAACGAATATTTCTGCATACCTTTGCTCTCGTTATCCTGAAAACAATCTTTTTTACCTTAAATTCACTAATACCTATTGAAGATTTGGAGCGGTAGCCTGAGAGGGGTCATCGCTTTTTTTTTGCCCCATATAAACATTGTTTACCACCAGACATACACCCCACGCAAGGCATTCCACGTGCCAGTCCATAAGCGTAAGGGCGCAACTTATCAGATTCCTAACACTCGACAATACAAGATAATAGATACAAGAAAGGGACGTGAAAAATCACGTCCCTAATGCTTTGAGGCTATGTTTATGGTGTTTTGCCTCTATGTTTCCTGCTGTTCGCAGGGCTGTTATTTAAACTTCATACCTAAGTGTTTCATAATGAAACCGTAGATGTCGGCTTGTTCTTCCAACTGTTTTGCCAATGGCTTGCCGCTGCCGTGTCCTGCCTTGCTGTCGATACGAATGAGGACGGGAGCTGTGCCTGCCTGACAATCTTGCAAGGTTGCTGCGAATTTGAACGAGTGTGCGGGCACCACACGGTCGTCGTGGTCGGCTGTTGTTACGAGTGTTGCAGGGTAGCTTACACCTTTCTTCAGGTTGTGCAAGGGTGAATAAGAGTACAGATACTCGAACATTTCCCTGCTGTCTTCGCTTGTGCCGTAGTCGGGAGCCCAGTTCCAGCCGATGGTAAATTTATGATAGCGTAGCATATCCATTACGCCCACTTGCGGAATGCATACTTTGAAGAGGTCGGGGCGTTGCGTCATACAAGCACCAACGAGGAGTCCGCCGTTGCTGCCGCCCATAATGGCGATGTGGTTCTTGCTTGTGAAGTTGTTGGTAATGAGCCATTCGGCAGACGAAATAAAGTCGTCGAACACGTTTTGCTTCTGCATTTTTGTGCCTGCAACGTGCCATTCTTCGCCATATTCGCTACCGCCACGCAGGTTTACCTGTGCGTAGATACCGCCATTTTCGAGGAATGGTATGCGCATTGACGAGAAACTTGGAGGCAACGATACGTTGAAACCGCCGTAACCATAGATGAGCACAGGGTTCTTGCCGTTTCGCTTCAAGTCCTTCTTGTAGGTAAGGAACATCGGAACACGTGTTCCGTCCTTGCTGGTAACGAACACTTGCTGCGTGGTATATTTGTCGAGGTCGAACTTAATCTTCGGTGCGGTGTAGACAGTGCTCTTGTTTTCGGCAATGTCGTACTGATAAATGGTGCCTGGAACGGTGAACGAAGAGAAGCTGTAGAAACATTCTTTCTGTCCACGCTTGCTGTTTACGTAAGCACGTCCTACGGTAGGAAGCGTTATTTCGTTGAGTTCCTTGCCGTCAATCGAGTAGACATAGAGGTGTGTGGAAGCGTCTTGGCTGTAAGTAAGTATGAGTTTGTCGTCGGCAAACTGTACGTCTTCGAGCACGCTCTTGCTTTCGGCAATGAGCTCTTTCCAGTCTTTAAAGCCTGGCTTGTGTATGTTGGCAACCATTACACGGCCACGTGGCGCACCGTCGTTGGTGAGCAAATAGATGTTGTCGCCGATGGTTTCGATGGGGCTGTACTGCAAGTCCATATTAGAAGTCATCTGTATGAACTGCGAGTTTGGCACACGAAGGTCGCGCACGTATAGGTTCATACCCGAGCCTGCACCGCTCTCATTGAGGAACATCATGGTTTCGTCCTCGTTCAGCGACACCGAGTAGAAGCGCAGCGGGTGGGCTGGATTCTGATAGAACAATACGTCGTCGCTCTGCTTCGTGCCTATCTTGTGGTAGTAAACCTTGTGCACTTCGTTCTTTGAACTGAACTCCTTGCCCTTTTCGGGAGCATCGTAGGCACTGTAAAAGAAGCCGTTGCCGCACCATTGCGCACCGCCAAACTTCGCCCATTCTATATGGTCGGACAGCAGTTCACCCGTTGCAACGTCCTTCACGTATATTTCCTGCCAGTCGCTGCCACTGCGCGAGATGACGTAAGCCATATATCTGCCGTCTTTAGAGAAGCTCGTGCTCTGCAGTGCCACGGTGCCGTCGTCGCTCAGCTTGTTAGGGTCGAGAAACTCGTTGAGCTGTCCTCCCAATTCGTCCATTTGGTAAAGAACACTCTGGTTTTGCAGTCCGTTGTTCTTATACACATACCATTTGCCGTTCTTGTTGAACGGTGTGCCCACCTTTTCAAAGTCTGCCACCTCCTTCAGGCGTTTCAAGAGCTTGGTACGGAAGGGTATTTTCTCCAAATAAGCGTTGGTTACTTTGTTTTCAGCCTCTACCCACGCCATGGTTTCTTGGCTGCGGTCGGCTTCCAAAGGGCGGTAAGGGTCGGGCACTTTCACACCGAAGTATGTGTCCACAGTGCCGTCTTTCGGTGCCTTTGGATAGGCAATGTTCTGTGCTGTCATTGTTGTTGCTGTCAGCGTGAGTGCCGACAATGCGATAAACTTTCTCATTCTGTTGTTAGGTTTATGTTATTCCATTATTTTATTTGGCACAAAGATACTAATATTTTTTGTATTTCTAAATTCACAATAAGTATTATTATGCAGATAATTTTCGTCCTTTTGATTTTCCGTTTGACTTGCTCGATATTGTAAAGATAATTCCGTAAAAAAGTGGCAATTGCGTTTTGGCATTGCGAAAGCGGCTGTTTTGCAACGCAAAACAGCCGCTTTTACCTTGTAAAACCTACGCTTTTGGAATGCAAAACAATAGGTTTTGTAATATGCTGATGGATAAGTAGTTAGGCGGCAGTTGCGCTTGTGAAAAATATTTACAGCTTTATCGCCCTTTTTCCATCATAAAATGATATTGCTGCCTGGCAGATTTCGCCAGACAGCAATAGAAGAGATGTTTATTTTACGAGTAACTTGCGTGTTACGGTGTCTGTGCCGTTCTGCAATGTTACGATGTAAATACCAGTTGGGAAACCGATTGATGTGTCGGCAGACAGGGTGTCAGAGAAGAGCACCTTGCCGTTTGCACCGAGTACGGTTGCCTTTACTTCGCTGTTTGTGTAGATGTTGATGACGTGGTTTCCGCCCTCTGCGGTTGCCACAACACGTTCAACACCACCTATTGAAGATGCCAACGAGAACTTCACGGCAACTTCGGTTGCTTGCTTTACAACGAACTTGTTGTCTGTAATGTCTTGTCCGTTTGCCTTCATTGAAAGCACGGTGTAGCCGTTTGCAGGTGTTGCATTGACGGTGATTTCGGTGTTCTTCTGCACCTTAGAGCCGCTTTTCACAACGTTGTTTCCTGCGTCTTTCACGGTTACTTCGCCGTTTTCGTAAGGCAGAATGGTTATGTATGCTTCGTTACAGCCTGTTCCGTCGCCGTTTTCGGTGATGTTCATCACCCAAAGTTTTGCTTTTGCAATCAGTGTTTCTGAGTGTTCAACGTCGTTTTCGTTTGCTCCAGACGCAATCCAAAGCTTGGTTGGTGTGGTGCTGCCTGATACTTCTGGACCTGGGTCTACGTATTGTGGTAGACTGTAGTAGAAGTCGTTGAGCTGACAAGCGTTCCATTTGTTTCCGCGTACGTCGATGTACCAAACCGATTTGTTGGCTGAAAGGTCGAGTCCGTCAAGCGTGTTTTCGGCTGCACCGAGCTTCTCGAGCAATACGTTCTTCGACAGGTCGAGCGATGTAAGCTTGTTCTTCAGCACCGACAAGTCGAGCAATTTCGTGTTGTTCTTCAAGTCTATGTTCTTTATCTCGTTGTTGCTGAGGTAGAGTTGCTTCAAGTCTGCCATGTGCGAAACGCTGATGTCAGTTACTCCACAACCAGTGAGGTTCAGCTGTATGAGCTTCGCATTGTTCGTGAGGTCTACGTTTCCAACTTTCGTATTCTTGAGGTTGATGAGCTGCAACTCTGGGTTTTTCTTCACGTCGATGCTGCTCAGTTCGTCCAATCCGTATGCGCTGAGTTGCTCAATCAATGGGCACTTTGTTACATCAACGTTCTTAATGTCCTTGTTCATAGATACATCGAGGTACAGCAAGTCGGGTTGATTGGTAACGTCGATGGTCTTCAGTTCGTTGAAGTACATATCAATATACTTCATCTTGTTGTTCTTTGTCAGGTTTATTGCAGAAATCTTATTGTCTGCTGCATAGCCCGGATAGCTCTCACAGTTCAGATATGTAACGTCGCCGTATATCTTCACGGTTGTTCCTTCGGTTGTTCCGTTGATGGTTGTCCACGCCTTCTTGGCGGTGTACTTCTTCAGTTTACCATCTCCCCAGTCGATTGTTACAGGTGTATCGTCGTTGTCTGCTCCTATGGCATAGGTGCTTTGCTGACCTGCTGGAACTGTGAGTGTTATGCAGCTTTCGTCTTCCTGACCTTCGAATATCGCCTTTACATCGGCATTTGCAGTAACGGTGAACAGTGTGTCTTGCACAAGTGTTCCATTCACCATTATACCTTTGTATTCCTTGCCTTCCTCGGCAGTGTAGCGTACGCACAATATAGAGCCTGGCACAACCTTTCCGTCGCTGCCCACTTCGTCGTAGTATCTTGCGAAAGCATCTTTGTCGGAAGAGTATTCCATATCGCGCTTCATTACCTTATAGGTTCCTCCTGTCGTAGCTTGCTGTGTTATCACGACGTCGTCCATCGAGCAAGAGCCGTCGCCCATTACATCTATCTTCCAATGCGAGTCTACTTCGTTGTGCATAAGGTATTTTTCTGCGTTGGCAGTTTCGCCGTTACAGTCTTTCACATATATGTATCCCTGACGTCCAGGGTCTTGCATTGTTTGGTACATAAAGTTCAGCGACTGTGGCGTGAAGTTCTTGTTGCCTTGCAAATAGAGGTATCTCAGCGTGAAGTAGTTGGCTGTGAAGTCGAGGAATTCGAGGTCGCAAGCCTTTGCAGACAATGTCTGGAGCCATTTCAAGCCACCTATTTCGAGGCGGTTGATGCGCAACGAGTCGCACATAAGGGTTCTCAGACCTGCCATTTTTGACACGTCGAGCTTTGTAAGTTTTGTATTGCTTACGTCGAGGCTCGTTAGTTTGGTGTTGTTAGCGAGGTTAAACTTGCTTATTTCGTTGTTTGCAATCGACAGTGTCTTTAGTTCTGGGTTTGCAGCAACGTTCAGTTCGGTGAGTTGGTTCTTTGCAACAGCGAGATCTTCCAACTTTGCAAGACCACTCACGTCGAGTTCGGTAATCGAGTTTCCGCTTACGTTTATTGATGTCAGCGATGGGTATTTCTCTGCTGGGAAGCTTATGTCCATCAGCGAGTTGTTGTGCAAATCAACGCTTGTAAGCTTTGGGAAGTTGTAAGTATCATAGAAGTGTACAATGTCGCAGTCGTACATTGTAATCACCTTCAGTTCAGGGTTATTGTCGGCAAACGCCACAGTGCTGAGTTCAGGGTTTCCGTAAATGTCGAAGAACTCTAACTTAGAGAAGTCGCGCAGGTTAAGAATGTGTATCTTGTTTTCTGCCAACGACAGTCTTTTAAGGTTCTGAGCATCGCCAAGGTCGAGCGTGGCAAATGTCAGTGCGTTCTTGTTCAGGTCGAGGCTTTTAAGGTTTGTCTGTCCTTCAAGCTTCACTCCTGTAACGCCTTGCTCGTTAATAGACAACTCGGCAAGTTCGCCGTATATCTTCACGGTGTTGCATTTCAGTGCGCCCTCTCTGCGCAATTCGTACGTCATCATAGTTGGGCTCAACTGATAATCGACTTTGTTTCCGTCTCCCCAATCGACCGAGATGGTGCCTTCTGCCTGTGGCATGGGGTAGAAAACGAAGGTGTCACCATACGCCTTGCTCGTGGTGATGGTGATGACGCTCTCTGCCATCGCGCTTAACGCAACGCATACGAGCATCGAAAAGAAAAGTAGTAGTCTTCTCATAATGTTAATAAATTAATTAAAATAATATACTGTTAGGTCTTCTTCAATATCGGTTGCAGAACCAAAATGTTTCGTTCGCAACCTTATGGCTTTATGACGTTATCAGGAAAAACCCGAACGCACTTGCAATAACGTCCTATCTAATTTAAATCTTATTTGTTTGGGTTATCATTAAGAGTTTATCTGAAACCTTTCTTCTCAAATGTTTGCAGATTTGCTAATACGATGTTGCTACACATCATATTCCTCCTTATGTTATAGGTTAATTACAAAAGTAAGAAAAAAATACCATAAGGCTTGTGGAAAGATATAAATTTAACGCAGTTTAACCGATTTTATTTAAATGGTGGTGCGTATGCGTTGGAGGGTTTATGGGGAGCGGTGGTGTTGTTTTTGTAGGGGTGTTGTGTAGAATTTCTAGTTTTCCTAGATTTTTCTAGAAGCTCTAGGAGTAAACTTAACAATAGCCTTGATTTTGTAAAGATAATTTCTTTGAAAAACAGCAATTTCGATTTGGCATTGCGAAAGCGGCTGTTTTGCAACGCAAAACAGCCGCTTTTACCGTGCAAAACCTA
>OLRI01002745.1_pt1 | contig 11558 bp, 6 predicted proteins | sample 1672871 | NCBI WGS metagenome assembly OLRI01 (sample SAMEA3136732, study PRJEB25190) | human gut metagenome
GGCTTGGCAAGGGCTTGGGGGCAAGCCGCTTTCTGCCGGGAGACGGCGCCTTCTCCCCTCCCTCCCAAAAACGAAAGGCACCGTCTTCCGCATCGTCGCGCACCCGATTCCGAGCATCCGACCGGGAAGGATCGCCTTATGACATACGAACCCACCGCGCTTGAAGCCGTCCGCATCGTCGGCGGCGTCGGCACCGGAAAGACCGAACGCCTCGTCGAGCGGGCCGCCGACCTCGCCTTGGCCGACGGTCCGCGCAGCGTCGCCGCGTTCTGCGCCACGCCGCTCGCGGCTCGCGCGTTCGCCGCGCGGCTGCGCGAGCGCCTCGGAGATGCGGCCGACGACGTGCTCGTCACCACCCCGCGCGCGTTCGCACTCGAAGTGCTGGACGACAACGAGGCCCGCGCCTCCACAGGCCGCGATCCGCGCCTTCTGACCGCAGTCGAGGAGAAATTCCTGCTCGAGGATTTGAAGGTGAGCGGCATCAGGCCGAAGCGGCTGCGCGAGATGCTCAAGTTCTTCTACCGTTCCTGGACCGAGCTCGCAGACGACGATCCCGACTGGCTCCTTCCCGGCGAGGAAGCCGAGCTCCATGCGCTGCTCAAGGAGAGCCTGGGGTTCATGCGCGCTGTCATAGAGCCCGAAGCGGCGAACCTCGCAGTCAACCACCTGCGCGAGAGCGAGGCCGCGCGCTCGGCGCATCGCTTCGCGCACGTGGTCGTGGACGATGCGCACTGCCTGAGCCGCGCCTCGCAGCTGCTGGCCGAGCTGGCAGCGAGCACGTCCATCGCCATGGCGGGCGACGCCGACGCGTGCGTGCGGGCGTTCGATTCCTACCCCTACGCAGCCGGCCTCGACGAGTTCGCCGAGCGCCATCCGAAGGCGCGTCTCGTGCAGCTGGACGCATGCCTTCGCAGCAAGGTGACGGCGCGAGCTGCGGAGAACGTGCTGGCCGATCCCGCGTTCGAAGGGCACGCGCTCGCCGCCTCAGACGGGGCCGAGGAAGGCGCTCTTGCCGTGCTGGCCAGCGACGACCCTGCCGACGAGTTCGAGCGCGCAGCCGCCCACCTCGCCGACGCGGCGCGCGCGGGCGTGCCGGCGTCCCACATGGCGGTCGCCGTGCCGAACGACGTATGGGCGCGCAACATGGTTGCCGCGCTCGAAGCGCGCGGGCTGCGTGCCGAAGCGCTGCCGGCCCGCCAACCGCTCGGGGGCGACGCGCGCATCCTCGAGCGCTGCCTCCCCGCGCGCGTGCTGACGGCGCTCAACCTGGTGGCAGACCCGAACGATGCCACGGCCTGGCGCTGCTGGTGCGGCTTCGGCGACCATCTGCTGAACAGCGCCGCGTTCGCCAGCCTGCGCAAGCAAGGACTCTCGCTCGCGGAAGCGCTCGCAGCTGTGGACAGCGGGGCCGCGCCGCACGCCGTGGGCATGCAGCGCGTGGCGGATGCGCGGCGCGAGGGGCTTGAGCTGGCGGCGCGGGCAGACGGGCTCTCGGGCCGTTCGCTCCTCGACGAGATCACGCGGCTGGTGTCCGACGGGGCCGAAACCTCGGCACCGAGCGTGGTGGCGCGGCTCTGCCTGGCCGACGGCGAGGCCGACGACGCCGCCTCGATGGCGAGGCGCGCCCGTGAGCGCCTGACGATGCCCACGCTCTCAGACGGCGATGCCGTGGCCGTCGTCCCGTACGATTTGGCGGTCGGGCTCTCGCCCGATACGCTCGTAATCGCCGGGTTCGTGAACGGGTTCATTCCCTGCCGCGATTACTTCGACACCACGGTGACGACGCTCGACAAGCAGGAGAAGATGCACGCCGCCGATGCGCGGCGCATTTACGCGCTCGTCGGAAAGGCCGAACGTGTGCTCGCGCTTTCGCACTTCGCCTCCACCGACCTCGAGACGGCCGGCGCGCTGAAGCTCAAGATCGACCGCATCAGGCTACGCGACGGCGTGCGCACGTGCTCCATCGCCCCAAGCGACTTCCTGACCGCGATCGTCGGCGAGGCGTAAGGGCCCGCCGCTCTCGAGGAAGCGCGACACGAGGGGCCTGACGCCGAAAACGGCTCAGACCCCTGGACACTCCGCGAAACGCGAGACACAGAGAAGAGCCGCTTCGCGAGCCCTCGACCGCCGCCGACGTCGGGGGCGCGACTCCGGCGCGGGCGGTGCGGCTCCAACTCGGCAGCCCGACCTCGATGCCGATGGATCGAGAACCCCGCAGCGGTACCCTGTCGGCCCATCCTTCGCTTCGCTGAGAGAGTTTCACATTCCGGCATCCCAAGAGGGTTTGGGGCAAAGAACGCCCCGTCGGGCCGCACCTGTCAGAGATTGTTCGGGAAGCCCAAGCTCATTCGTCCGAACAGGTTTCCCAATCCGAACCCGAGGACGATCCGCAGAGCATCGAGCCGCATTGATCCCGATCCGACAGAGATCGGCAACGTTCGTGGCGGGTTTTGACGGAAAACCGCGATCTCCGAGGGCCGGTGCCTCGCCATCCGCATCGATCCGATCCGTTTCCCCTGTTCGCAGGCAAACCCTCGCGCTTTCTCCCGCAAGTGACGTCCTTGCGACCATGGATTTCCGTCAAAACCTGCCACGAAACCGGCCTGTTTCTGCCAAACCAGGATTGACGCGAACTATGTTCGCCAATCCTCGAGCCGGACTTCCCCTGATCGGGCGCTGCGGAAGCCCCTCCCCCCGTCCAGCGGGCGGGCCTTCCGACGACCTTCGCCGGATCGAGGCACGGAAATAAGCAGCTTCCCTCGCGGAGAAGCGAGGAGATCGCGTCGGCCTGACTCGGCAGAAACGTCGAAATCCGAGGACACCCCCTCGCCTCGACAAGTACGCAAGGTGACGAAAGCGGAAGCAAGCGAACCGCGGAGATGGAGGAGACAGAGGGACGGAAAGCTGCCTGCAAGCCATTCCACCGGCAGCTGAAAGAATGCGCTTCGCGCAAGGGAGCCGCCGTCCGGAGGGGAAGGACGGCGGCTTGAAAAGGGAAACGCGGGAAATGGGAGAAGGCGTGAAGCGAGATGAGCCCTACTTTCCGCCCAGATACTCGCCCACCATGTAGCCGGATGTCTGAGCGAAGCCGATAGACACTCCGTTGATGGGAGATGTGTACTGAAGCGGGAAGCGCCCACCCATGCAGTTGCCGGCCGCAAACAGACCCTCGATGGGCGTGAACGTCTTTTGCGCGCGCACTTGCCCATGACGGTCGCAGAACATGCCCGTAAGCGTAACCAAGCCCCCGGCCATATTGCCATCCGTGGGGAACGGGATGGCGAAGTAAGGCGGCTCGAGTTTGTTCAAAACCTCGACTGGTTTGCCGTAGTCGGTGTCAACGCCCTGCTCGCACATCTCGTTGTAACGCTCGACACTGGCCACAAACTGCTCGGCCGCCTCGCCCTCGTAGCCGCAATATCCGGCGAGCGTCGCCAGGTCGTTCGAGCAGTAACAGGTGAACGCCCCATGCTCGGCCTCGGAGGTCTGAAAGCCTTCGGGGCCCGAATCGGCGTGATCGGCCGTGAAGTCGTTATCCCAATGCGCTGCTCCGAAGTGGCCTTCCTGATCGTCCCACCACTTCACGTTGAGATGCCCGATGGGCATGCGGTTCACCGTGGCACGCCAGTTGGAATCGAACACGCTCACGAACCCCGCCTCGTGACGCGCACCTGGAATGCCCGCGATGAACGATGTGGAGAACGCCTCGTTGGAATAGCGGTAGCCGTCTTTGTCGAGCAAAAGCACGTGGGTGCCCTGCCATGGCCCCATAGGGCTCACGTTCGCGCCGCCCATGGCCGCTCGCGGACCGATCTCGAATTCGCCGCCAGCCCAATACATCATTTTCTGGCCCATGCCGTCTTGACCCATGCCCGAAAAGCCGTCCGACTCGGGATTCAGGTCGCTGATCTCGGTGAGCAGCTCGCCGCACATCGTAGTGTTCGTTGACATGTCGCCCGTGCACACCACCACGCCGATGCTGGCATTGAGCTGAATCTGCCCGTCATCGCCCTCGACGATGGCTCCGGAAACCCGCTCACCATCCTTCACCAGATACACAGCCTCGTGTCCCCAGAGCATCTCCATGCCATCGTTTTCGACGGCGGCCTGTATGGCGTTGTAGTTCACCTGGGTGATGCCGGCATAAGTTGCCCTTTCAAGCTCGGCTTGATGATTCGCAGCTCCAGGCCAGCTGTAAAAGCTTCCCAGCTGAGGCGTCCACTCGTCGGGAATATCGTCCCACGTTTCGCAGATGGGATCGTAGCCGGGAGTGAACGACAAGTGCCAGTCGAACACCTCGCCCGAGTGATGGCAGAAGTACGACAGGATGTCGGGCTCGGCACGATTGCCGGAATTGAGCTGCCAGTTGTTGAAGAACACCATCGGATCGACTTCAGGCACGCCATGGCTTTTTTGCCATTCGGAGTTGATATGGCCATTCTCGTTTCCGAGGTTCTGATAGTTTTCCTCTTTCTGCTTTTCTACGAGCACGACCTTCTTGCCCATCTCAGCCGCCTTGTGCGCGCACGCCACGCCGGCATGTCCGGCACCCAGCACCACGACATCAAAGTCCCGTGTTTCCTTGGGCTCGAAGCTATCGATACCCGGATCGGTGCGCCACTCGGGATCGGCGGTGCCTCCGCCCATCGCAGGACCGGCCGCCCCGCCTCCTCCACCGCCCGCGGCTTCGGAGCCGCCCGCCGCTTCATCCGCAGCCCCAGACGACGCGGTCGCGTCCGTCGAGCCCGACGTTGCAGGAGCGCAGCCCGCCAGTCCCAGCATGGTCAAGGCGCCGGTAGCTCCAGCACCCACCAGAAAGCTGCGTCGAGACAGCGTGCCGCTCTCAAGCCCCTCTGCCGCGCATGCCCAATCGTTCTCTTCGCGCATTGCATCCTCCTTACCCGCAGCCGCCCTCGGGATCCTTCCCCCAAGCCGCACGACTGCGAACCTTGGCTTCATGCTAGGGTCTAAAACCCATCTGGAAATCCCCCAACCTGCGTGAATAAGCCTACTTACCGCACTTTGCAGTAGGCGATCGGCGCGTCGTACGAGTATCATCAAAGCCACGAAGCGCCAACGAACCCGATGGAGCCACCATGAACGAACTGCACATCGACATCGTCTTTCCCTTTTGCCCGCGTCACTGCGATTATTGCGATGCGCTTACGCACACGGGCCGCGTTTCCGACTTCGAGCGCTATGCGAACGCGCTTGAGCGGGAGCTGCGCGCCGTCGCCGCAGACACGCAAGGCCGAACGGTAACCTCGGTGCGATTTTCCGGAGGATCGCCCGTGCTGCTGCCAAGCCGCTCGACGGCGCGCATCTTGGAAACGCTGCGAAGCGCTTACGACGTAGCCCCCGATGCGGACATAGCGCTCGAAGCAACCTGCGCCGGCCTGAGCTTCGACGCGCTCGGCCGCTATCGCGAGGCCGGCATACGCTTTTTGGAACTGGGGCAAGAAACGTTCGACGGCCCCCAGCACGACGCGCTCGGCCTGTGCTACCCGATGAACAGCTTCATCGACGCGCGCAAGCTGTTGGGGTTTTGCAAGTGGGATGCCTACGGCATGAGCCTTTTGTACGGGTTGCCCGGACAAAACGCAGTGAACCTGGCAACCTCGGTGACAAACGCCGTCGATTTCGGCTGTCAGGAGATATCGCTCGCACCGCTGCGCCTACGCCCTGGCAGCGCGCTCAAAGACAAATACGGATCCGACCCCAGTCGATTCGCCGCATCCCCGCGCAAAGCGTGGCCCACCGACGACGATCGTCGCGTGCTTCGGACAGCCGCCATCGCCCAGTTGGAAAAACGAGGTTACGCACGCCTCACGCAGCACCTGCTCAGCCGCAACAGCACCCTGCGCGCAAGCCAAAGAGCCCGCTGCGATGACATCGATCGGCTCGGCGTGGGCGTAGGAGCCTGGTCGCGCCTGGGAGACGGCCTCTATCGCACCACCACCAAACTTGCACGCTACATAGAACACGCCGACGACCCTTCGGCTACCGTCGACGCCGTCGCGCACCTCTCGAGCGAAAGCGCTTCGCGCCGATTCGCCGCTGCGCGCCTGTTCTCATGCGAGGGAATTTCCGCAGCCGATCACGAACGCCGCTTCGGCACGCCCCTTCCGCGAGAGGTGATCGAGCGACTTTGCAACTTGGAGGAGCGCGCATGGGCAGTCTACGACTCCGGCAGACGCCGATGGACCCTCACCGACGAAGGAGGCTTTCACTACGAGAAAGTGGTCAACATGCTGTCGGAAGAAGACGCCTAGAACGCTTTCAGGAGCGCCAACAACTCGTCGCGTGAATGGGTGTCCGTTTTCAGGTAGATGTTTCGCTGGTGCGTGCGCACCGTGTAGGGAGAAAGCACCAGAAGCTCCGACGCATAGGCTACCGAGTACCCTTCGGCGAAAATGGCCAGCAATTCCTGCTCGCGAGGAGTGAGGCTGTATTCGGAGCAGAAGCGCTCGAACCGTTCTCGATCAGCTGCAGCGGTTGCACAGAAGCCGTCCTGCACCTCATCCGAAAGCCCGATCGGATGCTCGGTCGCCGACAAAGCGCCCTCTGCGGCGTTCTCTGCGCAAGCCCCGCGCGTCGACAGGAGCAACGGAAATAGCTGCACTATCAACAACACGCCCAGCAAAACGACCACGGCCACGTTCACCACCTGCACAGGACCGAGCCCAGCCAACGCCATAACAGTGCCCTGCAACACCACCGCAGCGGTCTGCCACGAAACGAGCATCCACGCAAACGACCGAACGGCCCCTGCCTTTCGCGTAGACAACGCTGCGAGCCACGAGTAGGAGAGAAGCAGCGCGCCAATGAATTTCGCCGCTGTAAGCGACACAAAGGTTCCCGCTTGAAGCGTGACGTTGACCAGGCAAAGCGATAAAACGAGTGCGATGATCACCACGAGGCGCTGATAGGACAAAAGAGGTTCGTCTCCCTCGCCGCGCGCAAAAGCCGCCCCCGCTACGACGAGCGCACCCGCAACCCCGAGAGCGCAGGCGACCAGCACGTTGTTGGCGACATAGCCTTCGGCAAGACGATCGTGGTCGAGCACGGGATCGGCCCCAACTGCTTGGATGCAGCCCATCACCGCCCCCGATAGCAGGCAAAACGCAAACGGCGATGCGGCAAGACGCGCCAAGCGCGATGCCGACGCAAAGGCGACGGCAAACGGAGGCTTCGCCTTGGGAACGGCTTCGGAAACGGACTCATCTTCGACAGGATGCGCGCAAAGACCAAGACGGCGCGCAACGATGCGGTGCATTGCAACCGAAAGCGCCGGCAACGACACAAGCGCCGCAATGCCGACGATGGGCTGCAGCGCCAAAAACGCAAGATCGAGCAACGCCGCGCACGCAAACGCCAGCGCCAACACGACCACGTGGAACGAGCGTTTGCACCGTCCGATCAGCACGAACCAGAGAAACAGCGTCGAAGCGCCCAAGAACCCGCGCGCAACAAGCAGCCCCATCCGAACAGCGAAAACCGAGACGGACAAAGGGGCAAGCGTGAGCGCATATACAACCGCAAGCGCAGCGCATGCAATGGCGTACAATCCAGAGCCGCATAAACGCCCCGCGAAGCGCTTCGGTATGCATCCGACCAAAACCAATGCCGCCAGCGTCCCTCCCGTCGAGACGAACGTCGGCAGCGCGTCGGCCTGCGCGCCCAAGGAGGCCAACTCGGATGACCTCATGGCCACCGTTTCCAAAGACGATCCCGCGCCCCAGAACACCAGGCAGCACGCCAAGCCGAACGCAGTCGCCATCATCAACGACGGATCCTCGGACACAACAGCCCGAACGGTGTTTCGCACTGCTGTTCGTATGCGACGGCGACCCTTTGGCACGCACGCCCTCCCCACCCCATCGAGTTTTCTGACCGGCATTATAACCGATACCGCAAACAGACCGTTGTACGCGCTCAAGATCGACGGCGTCAAGCTGACAGAACGGGTCTTCCTCCTATCTACCCACACCATATCGACGATTCTCCGACAACCAGATTTGCGCTGCCATTGAGCAAAATCGCCCAATAGGGGACTCATGGTGAAACGTCGTCAGGAAATCGTCGAAACGCTCGCAGCATGCGTGAATGAGCCGTAGCGCTTTGCCCAACCTTCTGGACGAGATCGACGCGCTCGCATCGCGCATGCCGTAAGCGCGCGCCAAGGGGCGCCGCCGCAGGACGGCGCCCCCTCTCGCGCGGGCATCGCCGCAGGACGAACGCCCGGCCCGCCAACCAGCCGCCCCGCCGTCCTTAGTCGAACCGGGAGATGAAGCCCTCCACGGCTTCCAGGTACTCCTTGGCGTGGGTGGCGTTGCCGATGTGGGCGGCGCCCTGCACGAGCGTCCACTCGCAGCCGGGGATGAGGTCGTAGCCCTCCTTCACCACAAGCGGCGTGGCCTCGTCGTTCGTGCCGGACAGCATGAGCGTGGGCACCTTGATCTTGTGCAGGTCGGCGCGGATGTCGAAGTCCTTCATCTTGCCGGTCACCACGAACTCGCTCGCGCCCTGCATGACGTAGTAGCACTCGCCCACCATTTCAGGGCTCATCGCCAACTGCACGTAGTCGGGCCACGGGTCGCAGCCCACCACGTGGCGGCGGTAGTACTCGTTGTAGGCCGCCTTCGCCGCAGGCGTCTCGTAGTCGCCCGTGCGCTCGGCTTCGGCTATGGCCTCCTGCATGTCGCTCAGCAAATACTCGATCAGGCGATTCGCCTCCGAAAGCCAGGTGGCAATGTTCACGGGAGATCCGTTCACCACCATCGAGTTCACGCCCGCATCGTCTCTGATCATGCACATCATGGCCAGCATGCCGCCCCACGAGTTGCCGAACAGGTGGATGTCGTCGAGGCCGAGCGCTTCGCGCACCGTGTAGAACTCGTCGATCCACAGGTCGTATGTGTAGAAATCGTCCTCCTGATGCGGGATCTTCGACGCCCCGCAGCCGATCTGGTCGTAGAAGACGATCTGCCGGCCGTAGAGGTCGGCCATGTCGCGGTAGTTCAGCAGGTAGTTGTGCGTGTCTCCGGGGCCGCCGTGCAAAATGAGCAGCGGCTTTTTCTCAGGCGTGCGCTCCCCGTAGATCTCGTAGTAGGTTTTGAACCCCGCGTAGTCCACGTATCCCGACGTCATCTTCGCCATTGCCGCAACCTCCCATCCTTCGGGCCACACCCGAAACGAAAGAACGAACATGCCCGATTATACGCCCGCACATGCCGCCTCGCATCGAGGCTTGGCGCTTTCGCCAAAAGCGCCCTCTGTGCGAAAAGCGCCGCGATCGAGCAGTAACGCGCGACGCGCCGCGCCCCTGCGGCGAAAGATCCCGCCCCGCCGCCCTTCCCCCCGAACCTCCGCTCAGGCCCCCAGCATGATACGGATGATCTCGTCGTTCGTGGCGCGCATGCCGTCGCGGCCGAGGCGGGCGATGCTGTCGATGGTGTTCTCCACGCCCTTCTTTACGATGCCGTCGCCACCGTAGAACTGCTGGCCGTCGCGGTACATCACGTAGCCCAAGATGCCCGCGTTCACGGCGAAGGCTATCTTGCCGGCGCACGAGGGCTTCGCGCCGTCGCACACCATGCCAGCTGTGATGGACAGCGCGTTCACCACGGCGTGCACGGCCTCCTCGTAGCCGCCGCCGTCCAAGTACGCGATGCCCGCGCCCGCCGCCGCACCGGCGCACACCGCGCCGCAGAACGCCGAGAGCCGACCGATGCCCGTCTTCTGATGGATGGCCACGAGGTTCGACAACACGAGCGCGCGGTAGAGTTGCTCGTCGCTCGACCCCAGCTCGCGCGCGTACACGATGAGCGGCACCGACACGGTGATGCCCTGGTTGCCGCTGCCCGAGTTGATGACCACGGGCAGCTCGCAGCCGCTCATGCGCGCGTCGGACGCCGCAGCGGCATGCGCGCACGCCCGCACCTTCACGTCGCCGCCGTACGCGCCCAGCATGACGCTGCCGACGTTCGCGCCCCAGACGCCGTCAAGACCCTCCCGCGCGATGGCGTCGTTGCAAGCGATCTGGCGATCGAGCAGGGCGCGCACGTCTTCGATGCGCACCGTCGTGGCGAAGTCCCAGATGCCCTCCATCGACAGCACGCTACGGTCGGTGAGGTTTTCGTCCGCACCGCCCTCGGACGCCGGCGCGACGTCGCGCAGCACGATGCCGTCGCGCTCTTCGCGCACGATGTTCGTATGATGGTCGGCGATGCGCACGAGCGCGCTGCGCGCAGAAGCGTCCGGCCCCGCCATCTGCGCGTCGCGCTTCGCGAACGCGCGAACGACGATGTCGAAATCAAGCTCCGACTTGGCACGACCCACCTCGATGGGCGTGCGCTCAAGATACGCGACGACTTGTGCGACGTCGGCTTGTGACACTTCGGCGATCACCTCGAGGCCCCGATCGGCGCGCCCGGCCACGATGCCGGCCGCCACGGCGAAGGAGCGATCTTTGGCACTGAGAGGATAGGGCGTTCCCGCCAGGGTTCGTCCAAGGCGGGGCCTGGGGCTGCCGATGCGTTCGGCGCGGGCATGGCGGGGGATCCTCTGAGAGCAGGTGCGCCCGCCCGCGATGACGCGGACTTCGACCGCGCGACGTTCTTGCGAGGGACGGGGGGACGTTTCGGAAAAGGCGACAGCGACTGCGTTCATGGCGGCTCCTTGCGACGCGTTTTCAAGTACGCGTGCAGCATACTGTCTTTTCCGGCGACGCAAGTACCGATAATGGGACAGCAAAGAGGCGAAAGAAAAGGTCTGGCGAGGTGTCCCGCCAGACCAAACGGCAAGCTTCTGAGCTGCGGCTACTCTTCGCCCGTCCAGCAGTACGTGCACACCTTCGCCGGGTCGATGCCGATGGCCTCGAGCATGCCGTCGAGCGACTGATAGCCCAGCGAGTCGAATCCCATCTGCTCGCAGATGGTGCGCAGCATGCACCTGCCTCGCTTCGTGGAGCCGTCGGCGTATTCGGCCAGGTGCCTTTGCCCCTCGTCTCCTTCGAGGTCTTGCACGACGCGCCGCGCGAGCAGATCCATCTCGGACTTCGTGCTGGAGAAGCTCAGGTACTTGCAGCTGAACATGATGGGCGGGCAGGCCGAGCGCATGTGCACTTCCGAGGCTCCGCACTCGTAGAGGAAGTCCACCGTCTCGCGCAGCTGCGTGCCGCGCACGATGGAATCGTCCACGAACAGAAGCTTCTTCCCGCGGATGAGCTCAGGTATGTGGATCTGCTTCATCTTCGCTACGCGGTTGCGCACGTCTTGGTTGCTCGGCATGAACGAGCGCGCCCAGGTGGGCGTGTACTTGATGAACGGCCGTCCGAACGGCGTGCGGCACTCCGTGGAGTAGCCGATGGCGTGCGGCACACCCGAGTCCGGCACGCCGGCCACGTAGTCCACCTTGGGCAGGGCGCCCCGGCTGATCTCGTCCCGGGCCATGATCTCACCGTTGCGGTAGCGCATGACCTCCACATTGATGCCCTGGTAGTTGGAGTTGGGGTAGCCGTAATAGGTCCACAGGAAGGCGCAGATCTTCATCTCCTT
>OLRI01002759.1_pt1 | contig 11520 bp, 10 predicted proteins | sample 1672871 | NCBI WGS metagenome assembly OLRI01 (sample SAMEA3136732, study PRJEB25190) | human gut metagenome
TTATATTTATTTATTTTCTTTCTACTGTAGATGTAGGTATACTTTTGGCAGACTTTTTTACATCTGGATCTGTTAATTCGAATATCTCTTCTATCGGTTTAGGATATATGCAAAGTGAGGATCTGGGAGTAAGAGATGAATTCTCTATTTTTTCTATAAGACGTTTGTGTATAGCTTTTGTATTGATATATTTTCTTTTTAAATCAAAGGATACTCCATTAGCCTATATGGGATTTGCATATCTGGTAATAAATATTTTAGTGAGTATTTTCCCAATTATTTGGCGTTTTAGGATTTATTTTGATATTAGTTATCTGATTATACTTGCTGCATTTGTTAAGGAATTTAAAATTCCTAAATTAAAGTGTTTTTCCAAATGGATGTCAATAGCTGTCATTTGTATAATTTCTTATTTTTTCTTAAGCGATTATCTTATTCCCTATGAGGGATCTTCAATGAGGTATATTGATCAATATTATCCCTATCATTCTGTATTTGATCCTATAATAGAGTACAAGCGGTTGAATTATTTTTAATTTACTTTAGATGTACTTTAATGAATAATTGTTGTTTTTGTGAATGTGTTGAAACGAATATATATTTAGTAAATCATATATAATGAATATGTTGAATATTTTGAAAAATAGAAAAATAATTGATTTTATTAATTCACATCCAATAAAATTGTACATTAGCCACTATGCAAATATAATTGCCTCTATTAATAAGAAAAAAAACAGAAATCTAGATTTCTTTTATAGTAGAATTCTCAAGAATTTTCAATTTGTATTTAATAACAGGTGTTCACAATACATATTTTGGAAATTGGCAATTATTACTGAACCCATAATATCACTTGTCATTGTAACAATTTTGCTTCTCCCTTTTATGGCCAGTATTATGTGAAATCGCCGGAGGAGATGGCGAGGCTTTTTCCATATGCGCTGGAAGCGCTGGAAAATACGCACAGGATCGCGGAGAGATGTCATGTGGAGATTGAATTTGGTGTGACCAAGCTGCCGAAATATGATGTGCCGGACGGATTTACCTCCTGGGAATATCTGAACAAGCTTTGCCATGAGGGACTTGAGCAGCGTTATCATCCGGTAACAGAGGAGCTGAAAAAGCGCTTGGATTATGAGCTGTCTACGATCAAAAACATGGGATATGTAGATTACTTTCTCATTGTATGGGATTTTATCAAATATGCCAGGGACAACGATATCATGGTCGGTCCGGGACGAGGCTCTGCCGCAGGAAGCCTGGTTGCCTATACACTTGGGATCACCCAGCTGGACCCGATCCGGTATGATCTGCTCTTTGAACGTTTCCTGAATCCGGAGCGAGTATCCATGCCGGATATCGATGTGGATTTTTGCTTCGAACGGAGACAGGAGGTTATTGATTATGTAAGAAGAAAATATGGTGATGACTGCGTGGTTCAGATCGTTACCTTCGGTACACTGGCAGCCCGCGGTGTCATTCGTGATGTAGGCCGTGTTCTGGATATGCCTTATGCCCAGGTGGACACCATCGCCAAGATGATCCCACAGGAGCTGAATATCACCATTGACAAGGCACTGGGAATGAATCCGGAGTTTCGCAAGGCTTACGAGGAACAGGACGATATCCATCGTCTGATCGATCTGGCAAAACGTCTGGAGGGGCTTCCGAGGCATACCTCCATGCATGCGGCAGGTGTTGTGATCAGCCAGAAGGATGTATCGGAATACGTACCCCTTTCCAGAGCACAGGATGGTTCCATTGTCACGCAGTTTACCATGACAACACTGGAAGAGCTGGGACTTCTGAAAATGGATTTCCTGGGTCTCCGTACCCTGACGGTTATCCAGAATGCTGTGAAAATGGTGGAAAAAAGTACCGGTATGCTTCTGGATATGCAAAAGATCGACTACAACGACAAAAAGGTACTGGATTCTCTCGGAACAGGACGTACTGACGGTGTGTTCCAGCTGGAGAGTGCCGGAATGAAAAGCTTCATGAAGGAGCTGAAGCCTCAGAGCCTTGAGGACGTGATCGCGGGAATTTCGCTTTATCGTCCGGGTCCCATGGATTTCATTCCGCAGTACATCCGTGGAAAAAACCGTCCGGATACCATCCGTTATGACTGTCTGCAGATGGAGCCGATCCTGAAGCCAACCTATGGCTGTATCGTATACCAGGAGCAGGTTATGCAGATCGTCCGTGAGCTTGCAGGCTACACCCTTGGACGAAGTGACCTGGTGCGCCGTGCCATGTCCAAGAAAAAAGCTTCTGTTATGGCAAAAGAACGCCAGAATTTCGTTTACGGAAACGTGGAAGAGGGAGTACCGGGATGTATCGCCAACGGTATTTCCGAGGAGATCGCAAACAAGATCTACGATGAGATGACAGATTTTGCAAAGTATGCCTTCAATAAGTCTCACGCTGCCGCTTATGCAGTGGTTTCCTACCAGACGGCATATCTCAAATATTACTATCCGGTAGAATTTATGGCTGCACTGATGACATCCGTTGTGGAAATGCCGAACAAGGTTGCCGAGTATATTTCTGTATGCCGCCAGATGGGGATCCGGATCCTTCCGCCGGATATCAATCATGGTGTTTATGGCTTTTCTGTTGACAATGGTTCCATTCGTTATGCACTTTCTGCCATCAAGAGTATCGGCCGTCCGGTAATCGAGGGGATTGTGCGGGAGCGTGAGGAGCACGGAGAATATACCTCCCTGAAAACATTTATTGAGCGAAATATCGACCAGATCAACAAGAGAGTTGTGGAAAATCTGATCAAGGCCGGAGCGCTGGACTGCCTGGAGGGAAACCGGAATCAGAAAATGACGGTTTATACGCAGATCATAGACAGTATCAACCAGGATAAGAAGCATACCATGGCGGGACAGCTGAGTCTTTTTGATATTGCGCCTGAAGAAGATAAAAAGGAATTTGAGATCCGTATGCCGCAGGCAGCAGAATATCCGAAGGAGACGATACTGACCTTTGAGAAGGAAGTTCTCGGCATCTATCTCAGCGGTCATCCGCTGGAGCGTTACCGGAATATGATGGAAAAAATGATCTCTGCAAAAACTTCTGATTTTCAGCCGGATGATGAAACAGGGATACCGGAGGTTTACGATAATCAGAAAGTGATCGTGGGTGGAATGATCACGGATAAAAACATAAAATATACAAAGAATAATAAGGTAATGGCGTTCCTTACAGTGGAAGATCTGGTAGGCACCGTGGAGGTTGTGGTATTTCCACGTGATTACGAAAAATGCCAGATGTTCCTGAATGAAGATGCCCGGCTCTTTATTCAGGGAAGAGTATCCGCAGAAGACGACAAAGCCAGCAAGCTGATCCTGGAAAAGGTCCGTCTTTTTGATGATATGCCAAGAGAACTGTGGCTCCAGTTTGAAAGCCGGGAAGAGTACACAAAAGCCGAGACCGGTCTGGTAGATGATCTGATGGAATCCAGAGGAAACAGCACGGTGGTTATTTATCTCAAAGATGTCAAGGCAATGAAGAAGCTTCCCCCTGCTTATCAGGTCCATATCGAGGATTCCTGGCTGGAGCGCATGTGTAAAAAATATGGAAGTTCCAATGTTAAAATTGTGGAGAGAGTATTGAAAAACTTATAAAAATGCTATAAACTATACCCGAATATGTGTATTACAATAGGTTGTTTCATAAGATGGAGGATAACAATATGGCAGAGAACAAAATCAAAACGATCGGCGTTTTGACCAGTGGCGGTGACGCACCTGGAATGAATGCTGCAATCCGTGCTGTTGTCAGAAGAGGATTAAGCAGCGGACTGAACGTAAAGGGAATCTATAAAGGATACAGCGGTCTCTTAAATGAAGAGATCAGAGATATGACAGCAAAGGACGTTTCCGATACGATTGAGCGAGGCGGAACAATTCTTTATACTGCCAGATGTGCAGAGATGAGAACAGAGGAAGGACAGCAGCAGGCTGCAGAGATCTGCAGAAAGCATGGAATCGACGGCCTTGTTGTTATCGGTGGAGACGGATCCTTCGCAGGTGCTCAGAAGCTTGCGAACCTTGGAATCAATACCATTGGCCTGCCGGGAACTATTGACCTTGATATCGCATGTACCGAGTACACCATCGGTTTCGATACTGCTGTAAATACAGCTATGGAAGCTATTGACAAGGTACGTGATACATCCACATCCCATGAGAGATGCAGTATCATCGAGGTTATGGGACGTAACGCCGGATACCTTGCAGTATGGTGCGGTATCGCAAACGGTGCTGAGGATATCCTGATCCCGGAGAAATATGATTACGATGAGCAGAAGCTTATTGACAATATCGTAGAGAGCCGTAAGAAAGGCAAGAAACACCATATCATCGTAAATGCTGAGGGTATCGGCCATTCAGAGGCTATGGCGAAGCGTATCGAGGCTGCAACAGGTATCGAGACACGTGCAACGATCCTTGGTCACATGCAGCGTGGTGGAAGCCCTACATGTAAGGACCGTGTATATGCGTCCATGATGGGTGCTCTTGCAGTAGATCTTCTTGTTGCCGGAAAACGCAGCCGTGTGGTTGGATACCGTCATGGTGAGTTTGTTGATTTCGACATCAATGAGGCTCTTGCAATGCAGAAGAATGTAGATTCCTACATGTGGGAGGTCTGCAATTCTCTTTCTCATAATTACAGAAAATAAAGATATTTATGAACTTAAAAAAAGTTTCAGACGGATTGCATAAACTGAATACGTCACAAATAATTGCCCTCGGCTTTGCGGGGGTGATTTTTGTAGGTGGACTTATTTTGTGGATGCCGTTCTGCAGTGCACCCGGGCAGGCTGTTACCTTCCCGGATGCTGTTTTTACAGCGGCGACCAGCGTATGTGTGACAGGACTTTCCACAGTTGTTATGGCAGTCCAGTGGAGCCCCATTGGAAAAGCGGTTATCCTGTGCCTGATACAGATCGGCGGGATCGGACTGATCGCACTGGCGAATATGATATTCATCAGCCTCCGGAGGAAAATTTCCCTGAAAAACCGGCGGATCATCAAGGAATCCTATAACCTGGATGAAATGGGTGGAGTCGTGGTTGTAGTCCGCAGTGTGGTGAAATGCGTGTTTCTTGCAGAAGGAATCGGTGCGGTCCTGTATGCGTTTTGCTTTGTACCGGAATTTGGAATAAAAAAAGGTCTGGTGCATGCCATATTTCTGGCGGTATCTGCATTCTGCAACGCTGGAATCGATCTTTTCGGGGAAACAAGCCTTTCGGTATATGTGAGCAATCCGCTGGTCAATATCACTACGATTGGCCTGATCATTGTGTCAGGTCTTGGATTTATCGTCTGGTGGGATCTGTGGGATAAATTCCGCAAGGTTCTGAGAAAAGAGCTTTCCCCATCCAGAGTTTTTCGTGTACTGCGGCTTCAGAGCAAGCTGGTCCTTACGATGACCGGGATCCTAGTATTTTCAGGAGCATTTCTGGTATTTATCTTTGAATCCGGAAACCCTTCCACGCTGAAGGGGGCACCACTGGGAACAAAGCTCATGGCATCCTTTTTCCAGTCAGTGACAACACGTACGGCGGGATTTTATACCATGGATCAGTCGCTTTTGTCCACACCTACCGTGATCATTTCCCTGCTGTGGATGTTTATCGGAGGATCACCCATGGGCACTGCCGGTGGTGTGAAGACTACTACCATTGCGGTTCTGATCCTTTCTATTGCAGCATATCTTCAGGGAAAAAAGGATGTAGAGGTATACGGCCGCAGGATCCGTGAGAGCTATCTCCGTTCTGCCATGGTTGTTGCAGGAACCAGTGTGCTGATCCTTTTTACCATGACGGTGCTTTTGTCCGCAGTAATGCCGGGAGTGGATCTGGCAGATGTTTTATATGAGATCACTTCTGCGGGGGCTACAGTAGGACTTTCCAGAGGACTGACACCTCAGCTGAATGTGGCAGGCAAGTGGATCGTGATCCTTACCATGTATCTGGGACGTATCGGACCGCTGACACTTGGAACAGCAGTTGTGATGCGTGTACGCAACAGGCCGGGAAGCACCACGCATCTCGGTGAAGAAGATATCATGATCGGTTAAACAGGAGAATAGAATGAAAAATAAATCTTTTGCCGTGATCGGGCTTGGACAGTTTGGAATGACTCTGGCGGTGACGCTGGCAGAGTCAGACTGTGATGTCCTTGCCATTGATGACAAAGAAGAAAATATCGAAGAGATTTCCGAAAAAGTAACCTATGCGGTAAAAGCAGATGTCCGTGAACCGGGAATCCTGAAGGCTCTGGGAGTTCAGAATGTGGATGTAGCCATTATCGCAGTTGCCGAAAATCTGGAAGCCAGTATTTCCGCGACCATGCAGGCTAAGGATCTGGGAGTGCCCTTTGTAGTTGCAAAAAGTATGAATTCTCTTCATGGACGTATACTTGACAAAATTGGTGCAGATAAGATCATTTATCCGGAACAGTCCATGGGACTGCGAGTTGCCAGAAATCTTATGTCCGGCGGGTATCTGGATGGGTTTGAGCTTTCAGCGGAGTTCAGTATGGCGGAGTTTTCCATGCCGGTATCCTGGAGTGGAAAAAATCTGGCAGATCTGAATGTACGGGAGCGTTTTCACATTAATATCATTGGCATCAAGCAGGGTGAAAATGTCACGGTAGATCTGGATCCTTCCGAACCGCTTCCGGACAACTGTTCCATAATCGCCATCGGAAAAAACAAGGATCTGAATGCAAGTCGTGAGGAATTACGTTAACCGAATACGGATTGCCGGAAGGAGAGAAATAAAAGTATGATAACCAGTGTATCAAATGCAAAAATAAAAAATGTCATGCAGCTGAACCAGAAGGCAAAAGCCAGAAGAGAGCAGGGACTTTTTGTGGCAGAAGGCCGGAAAATGTTTCTGGAAGCACCGGAAAGCTGGGTTTCCCAGGTGTTTGTCTCCGAGACCGTTTCCCAGGATGGAGAGCTGATGTCTCAGGCAGAAAAATATCCCTGTGAGATCGTGAAGGATTCCGTATTCCGTCAGATGTGTGATACCAAGACTCCCCAGGGAATCCTTACCGTTCTGAAACTGCCTTCCTGGAGCGAGGAAGAAGTACTGGCAGGAGAAAATCCTCTGGTCATGGTCCTTGAAGATCTGCAGGATCCGGGAAATGCGGGAACCATTCTTAGGACCGGTGAGGGTGCCGGCGTGAGCGGCGTTTTTCTTACAAAAACCTGTGTGGATATCACAAATCCCAAGGTGATCCGTTCTACCATGGGCTCCATTTACAGAATGCCTTTTCTATATGTGGAAGATGTGGTATCATTAGAAAAGAAGCTGAAAGAAAAAGGAATCCGCAGTTTTGCAGCTCATCTGAAAGGTGAGAATTCCTACGATCATGAATCCTATAAAGGTGGTACCGCATTTTTTATCGGAAACGAGGGAAAAGGTCTTACAGACCAGGCTGCGGACGCAGCAGACTGCCTGATACGCATCCCGATGTGCGGAAAAGTAGAATCGCTGAATGCTGCTATGGCATCGGGGATTTTGATGTATGAAGCTGCAAGACAGAGAAGAGAATAAGAGAGGAGGGGTTTTATGACACCTTTGGCCTGGCTTGGAATACTGGCAATTTTACTGGTAATTGAAGCGATCACGGTAGGACTTACCACTGTCTGGTTTGCAGGCGGTGCTCTTGTGGCGTGCATTGCCTCGTGGCTTGGTGGGGGAATTGTTGTACAGCTCCTTTTATTTTTCGGAGTTTCCGTGGTGCTTCTGATCTTTACCAGACCTCTGGCGGTCCGCTACATGAACAAGGGCGTGGAAAAGACCAATGCAGAGAGCCTTCTGGGAAAAAGAGCCGTAGTGATACAGCCGGTCAACAACCTGGCCCAGACCGGGCAGGTGAGGATCAATGACATCGAGTGGACTGCACGGACCGCAGATGACGGGGAAGAAATTCCAACAGGTGCAGTGGTTGAGATCGAAGAGATCCGCGGAGTGAAGCTGATCGTAAAAGAAATTAGCAAGGAGGGCTAAATTATGGGTGGAGTTGTTGTTTTGCTTGTAGTCATCGTTCTTGTGCTGTGGGTACTTGCATCCTGTATCCGCATTGTACCGCAGGCCTATGCAGTGGTACTGGAACGTCTTGGCGCTTACAAGGCTACCTGGAGTACAGGAATCCATTTCAAGGTTCCGTTCATTGAGCGTGTTGCAAGAAGAGTAAACCTGAAAGAACAGGTTGTGGATTTTCCACCGCAGCCGGTAATTACCAAAGATAATGTAACCATGCAGATCGATACGGTTGTATTTTTCCAGATCACAGATCCGAAGCTTTACGCATATGGCGTTGAGAATCCGATCATGGCGATCGAGAATCTTTCTGCTACAACACTTCGTAACATCATCGGTGATATGGAGCTGGATGAGACACTGACATCCCGAGAGGTTATCAATACCAAGATGCGTGCTTCCCTTGATGTGGCTACAGATCCATGGGGAATCAAGGTTAACCGTGTGGAGCTTAAGAACATCATTCCTCCGGCAGCCATCCAGGATGCCATGGAGAAACAGATGAAGGCTGAGCGTGAGAGACGAGAAGCCATTCTGAAAGCAGAAGGAGAGAAACGTTCCACCATCCTTGTTGCAGAGGGTAAAAAACAGTCCGCGATCCTGGATGCTGAGGCTGAGAAGCAGGCGGCGATCCTTCATGCGGAGGCTCAGAAGGAGCGTATGATCAAAGAGGCTGAAGGACAGGCACAGGCAGTCCTTAAAGTACAGCAGGCAACTGCAGAAGGACTTCGTATGATCAAGGAAGCAGGAGCAGATGAATCTGTTCTTACTCTGAAGAGCCTGGAGGCTCTTACAAAGGTTGCTGACGGTAAGGCAACGAAGATCATCATTCCGTCCGAGATACAGGGCATCGCAGGGCTGGCAACATCCCTGAAGGAAATCATGATAGATAAACCGGCAGAGCAGAAATAAATCTGCAGCCGTGAGGAGGACATATTATGAATCTTAAAGGAAGAAATTTCCTGACACTGAAAGACTTTACACCGGAAGAGATCACTTACATGATCGACCTTGCAGCAGATCTGAAGGCAAAGAAAAAAGCAGGAGAGCTTCATGAGTATTACAGAGGTAAGAATATTGCCCTGATCTTTGAAAAAACAAGCACAAGAACACGCTGTTCCTTCGAAGTGGCAGCTCATGATCTGGGAATGGGTTCTACCTATCTGGATCCCACAGGCTCCCAGATCGGAAAGAAGGAGAGCATCGCAGATACTGCAAGAGTTCTTGGAAGAATGTATGAGGGAATCGAGTACCGTGGCTTCGGTCAGGATATTGTTGAGGAGCTTGCGAAGCATGCAGGTGTACCGGTATGGAATGGCCTGACAAACGAGTATCATCCGACACAGATGCTGGCAGATATGCTGACGATCCGTGAACATTTCGGGAAACTGAAAGGTCTGAAACTTGTATATATGGGAGATGCCCGTTATAATATGGGCAATTCGCTCATGATCGCCTGTGCAAAACTCGGACTTGATTTTGTGGCGTGTACGACAGAAGACTATTTCCCGAATGAGGAGCTTGTAGAGGAGTGCCGCGTATATGCAAAAGAATCAGGTTCTGAAATTACACTGACAAGCGATGTGAAAGAAGGAACAAAAGGCGCTGACGTCATCTATACAGACGTATGGGTATCTATGGGAGAACCTGACGAAGTGTGGGAGAAACGGATCAGAGAGCTGACTCCGTACAAAGTAACAAAAGAAGTGATGGAAAATGCAAAACCGGAAGCGATCTTTCTTCACTGCCTTCCGGCGTTTCATGATCTTGGAACGAAAGTCGGAAGAGAGATCGGCGAGCGTTTCGGAATCACAGATATGGAAGTGACGGACGAGGTATTTGAGTCTGAACAGTCGAAAGTGTTCGATGAGGCGGAAAACCGGATGCATACGATTAAAGCGGTTATGGATGCTACATTGAAGTAAAAAATAAGTAGAAAAGAAGATAAAAACAGAGAAGATACAAAGGCAAAAAGCAAGAAAGATAAAGACAACGAAAAGCTGAGAAGGTAAAAAAGATAAAAAGTCGAGAGAATAAAAAGACGAAAACTTGAGAAGGCAAAAAGCCAAGAAAGTAAAATCAGAGAAGGCGAAAAGCAGATAAAATTATGAAAGCAGAGATTTTGAAAATGCTGCGGGAAGCAGACGGGTACATTTCGGGGCAGGAAATCTGTGAGAAGTTCAATGTGTCGCGCACTGCGGTCTGGAAGGTGATCCGCCGGCTTCAGGAAGACGGCTACGAGGTGGAAGCTGTGCGAAACAAAGGGTATCGCATGGTGGAAAGTCCCGACATTTTGACAAAAGAAGAAGTGGAAAGCTGTATGCATACGGAATGGGCGGGAAGAAATGTCGTATGTTATAAAGTGACGGATTCAACGAATCTGCGCATCAAGCAGATGGGAGATGAAGGCGCTTTAGCCGGAACGCTGGCTGTGGCGGAAGAGCAGACGGCGGGAAGAGGGCGCAGAGGACGTTCGTGGGAATCACCTGCCGGAGCGGGGATCTTTATGTCGGTTCTTTTAAGACCGAAGATCACGCCGGATAAAGCGTCTATGCTGACGATCGTGACGGCGTGCAGTACGGCGAAAGGAATAAAAAAATATTTTGAAAATGAGGGAGCTTCCTGTCCGGATATTCAGATTAAGTGGCCGAACGATCTCGTTGTCAACGGGAAAAAACTGGCAGGTATTCTCACGGAGATGAGTACGCAGATCGATTATATCAATTATGTGACCGTCGGGATCGGAATTAATGCAAACACAAAAAAGTTCCCGGAAGAATTAAAAGATCATGCAACATCGCTGTATCTTGAATGCGGACATATGGTGAAACGAGCGTCTGTCATTGCGTCGATCATGAAATGTTTTGAGGAAGATTACCGCCTGTTTCTTGAGACGGAAGATTTATCCGGACTGATGGAAACGTATATGTCGATGCTTGTCAACCGGGATCGGGATGTTCTTGTGCTTGATCCAAGCGGAACATATAAGGCAAAGGCGCTGGGGATCGATAAAAACGGAGAGTTGATCGTGAGAAGGGAAGACGGAACTTCGGAACATGTCTATGCCGGAGAAGTCTCGGTCAGAGGTGTGTACGGTTATGTATAAATGCATGTGCGGGATAAGAAATGCATGCATAGGATAAGCTGAGAGATATGGATGAGTATAGACGAACTAAATGCAGATTTTAAGTTCGGAAAAAAACAGGAAAAAGAGAGGTAATGTATGGAAGAAGAGGTTGTGCTTTGTGCGGCAAGCGCATATGAACAGAAATTTTATTTGAATCCTCAGTTTGAGTCGCTGCCGGAAGCAGTGCGTCAGGAACTGCAGATCATGTGCGTATTGTATACGGAAGATGTGGGAGGCGTTCTCCTTGTCGTATATGATGAAGAAGGAAATCTCGAGTTAAAAGTAGAGCACGAAGAAAATGATTTTGCTTTTGATGAGA
>OLRI01002760.1_pt1 | contig 11516 bp, 10 predicted proteins | sample 1672871 | NCBI WGS metagenome assembly OLRI01 (sample SAMEA3136732, study PRJEB25190) | human gut metagenome
AAATCCCTATGACTTTTAAAGGTTGATTTATCCCTATCCAGTTTTATATATTCGACATTTTTATGCGTCTATTTGCGAAGAGTGTATTAAGGGATATAGTTCATATGAGTTTGTTCAATCTGTTGATTCTTTAATTGAAGAAGATAAGTTTAGTGAAGCTTGTAGTCTTTGTCCAATCTATGAAGAAATTTATATTCATGCTAATAAAAAGGGTTTACTAACTAAAGAGTTAATACAGGTAATGCATCAGTATGGTGTGGATGTTCCTGTTTCAAAGAAGAAGGAGACAAAGCAGCTGCAGGTACCTGCTTCTGTAAAGAAGAAAGAAACATTGCCTAAGATTGTGAAAAAGTCAAAATTAGATATAGAAACGCGTAAAAAGATTGTAGGGGATGGTGTTAAGGAAATCTTAGATATGAGTGATGAGGAACTTATATCTCGTTATGATGATAAGTCAGAGAATGAGGTTCAAGAAATGCTTTATGAGGAGCCTTGGTGCGAGGATGATTATTTTGATGATGATCTACTTGCGTTTCTTAGCGTATTAACATGTATGAGTTTTGATTTTGAGAATGTCTTTATTAATTGGCTAGCTCATTTTATATTTAGAAGATTGCTTGATATACATAAGAAAGTGGTGGTTGAACCACCTAAAATGGTGAAGACAACTCCGCCTAAAGTACAATCTTCAAAGGTTCGTAAGGTAAATCAGGGTGGCATTTCATCTAATAAGAGTGTAACAAGATCTTCAAAGATTTGTAGTGAGCATGTGAGTCAATTTTCGAGAAAGGTAAATCAAGCTAGGGCTTCAGTAGCTATTAAACAGAAGGAAACATCAAATGGTAAGGGTGGAATTATTTTCTTGATCATTATTGGACTTCTGTTTGGATATGGATATATTTCTTTGAAAAGGGAAGAGGCAGAATGGGATATGGCACAGAAGCAGTATCGTATTGAGAGTAGGCGAAAATCTGAACAAAATGAATTTAGGGCAAGGGAAGAAAAACGTAAGAAGAAAGAGGGACAAAGTTCAAACTCATCATCTTCTTCGTCTTCATCTTATGATGAAGGAAGTGATGATGCATATTCTGGTGATTATGATGAGAATCGTTACGATAACGATGAAAATTATCGTGATGGTGTAGATGATATGTTGGATGAACTGGGAGAATAAAGAAAAATACAGTGAAAGACTTATTGAATATTTGTATAGTCATGAGTAGTATACTTACGAGTATACAAATTTATTAACAAATGATAATTTAGACATCTGTTTAGGATAGGTGCTTTTTTTGTTGATGAAAAAAAGAAGTGCAACAACACTTCTTATAATAGAGATACCATGATTTTAATGAAATCATCATAATCTGTAGCATGTAGTATTTTTTTTACGTTTTCCGGTTCACTTAAAATCATTGTGATTGGATCATAGATTTCATTAAATATGTAGCGTTCATTTTTATTGAAGCACATCATAATGACTAGATTTACAGGGTGTTCATTCCATGATATTGGATTTTCACTAATTAATATGTTGATACCCGTTTTATTGGCATGCATTTTCATGGCGTGTGGAATCGCAAAATTTCCAAATGCGGTAGAAGACATTTTTTCTCGTTCTAATACTTCATCTTTAAAATGAGTGTCTACATAGTCTAACTTCACAAGCTTTTTTACCATGTAATTAATACATTTTTCATGTGTGTCTAAATTGTTTTTTCTTTCAAATAGTTCTGGAGATAATAACTCTTTTAAGTGTTTTTCAAATTCATTTTTCTTTTTTTGTGTTTGAATTTCAGAAATACGATTTCTTAAATTTGAAATATCACGATTGTTCAGTATGATATTGATTCGTATTGTTGGAATTTGAATAGGAGTTGCCAAAGGGATCGTTGTGATAACTAAATCGATGTCATTGACTTTATCAATTTGACTTTCATCTGTAAGAATGTTTGTGATCAACAAATCATTTTCAAAATCATTATAAATGGCATCTGTAATTCTAGAATTGATTCCATAGTAGTTAGGACAATATAAAACTGCTTTTACTTTTGAAGTTAAATTCTTTTGTGTTTCTAATGCACTTCCTAAATGAAAGGCAATATAAGCTATTTCATCATCATTAATCGAAATTCCTGTTTTACTCTTAATGGTTCTTGCCAAGTTGACAGAGGCATCATAAATTAAAGGACAAGATAATTTAATACTTTCAGTTAATGGGTTTTTACTAAAGTAGTTATTTTTGGATCTAACTAATAAGTTTTTGATGTGAAGGGCAAAACGAATTAAGAATTCTTGTTCACTTAAGTCAATATAGTAGAATGCATTAATATCATTGATTAATTCTTTGACAAGTTCTAAACATTCTTTTCCTACAAATTGCTCTAAGTTATTGGCATCAATACTTTGATAATCAATATTTGTTGCTCTAGAAATAATTAAAAGTGTCATTTCATAAATTTCAGCATCACTATATTGAATGTCAAATTTTTCTTCTAAACGTTTTGCGAGTTCTTTAGACATTTCATATTCGTGTAAACGCACAGCTGGCAAAGTATCTACCTTCGTAGTGTTGATATTGTTATTGCGAATTCGATCAACGGCAATTGTGATGTGTAAAATTAAATTAATTAGGGAATAGTCATTCACAAAGTAATGGTATTTATCAAATATTTCTAAAACAGTACTACGAATGTAATGTATATCAATATTCGTAAAGGCTTTTTGAAGAGAATCAATATTCACAAAATTGACATTACTTTCTTTATAAAGAATGGAACTTAAAAGTTTTCGTTTATTCTTTTCTAAACCAATACACTTGATGGAATCGGATTTTGTTTCGAGTTCTAAATCATATTTTTTAAGCTTTCTTTTTACTTTATTTAATTCTACTTTTAATGTAGACATAGAAATATATAATTCATCACATAATTCATATAAATCTAGGGAATGATTGATTTTTTCATCTTTTCCAGTATTATGATGAATCAATTTGTTGATGATATAGAATACGCGTTCTTGTGATGTTTGGGGAATATGTTCATTCGAAGTATTAAATAAAGAAAGGGCTTGATCGACATTTACAGAGTATCCTTCATTTGAGGATGTTAATAAATTTGGATGTTCTTCATTTATTTCTTTGGCATAATTCTTGATTGAACGTACAGAAACTTGTAACAGCTCAGCTAATTGATTTGAAGTTTTTGGTTGTGATTCTAATAAGTGTTTTATAAGCTTTTCTGAATTCGGTCTCATGGTGTATCCCCTTTCAAAATAAAGAATATAAATTGTTTCTTTCATATTATATAGTTTACAATATGAATAATCCAACAAAAAGTTGCACGGGTGCAGTGCAATTAATTATCTGCACCTTAGGGGTGCAAATGTTGAGTAGAATTAATATTGTTTCTCTTGCATAATGTCAGTGTCGACAAACAAACAAAGCAAAAAAAGCTTATGAAAGGAATGAATCATAATGAAAAAATTAAATGTTTTATTGGTATGTGGATCTGGTGCTAGTTCTGGATTCATGGCTGCAAACATGAGAAAAGCAGCTAGTAAACAAGGGTTGGAAATTGATATTAAGGCTCGTAGCGAATCTGAAATTGAAAACTACATTGATGAAATCGATGCTTTAATGGTTGGACCACACTTGGCTTACATTTTAGATGATATTGATGAATATACAAAAGGTGATGATGTTAAGGTTATCTTAATGAAGGCTGATTATTATTCATCTTTAGATGGAGAAAAAGCAATTGCCCATTTAATGGAAGAAATGAATAAATAATAAATTGTGCAAGGAGAAAGAATATGAAAAATATGATGAGTTGGTTGGAGAATAGCTTTGCTCCAAAGATGAGTAAATTTGCGAATAACCCATGGATAGCTGGTATCAAAGATACAGTAAATCAAATTATGCCATTAATTTTCTTAGGAAGTATATTTTGTGTTTTAACATTGCCTTCTGCAATCCAAGGCTTTGAATGGTTCTCTAATTTTTGGACACCATTTGGATGGACAATGAGTGTTATCGGTTTAATGATGGCTTTCTTGTTACCTATTAACTTGATGGAAAAATTCAGAATGAGAAAAAATCGTTATTGTGCTGCTATTGCTGGAATGATTCTTTATGGAATTACAATTACTCCACAGTTAACTGCGGATGCAGCAATTGGTTTTAGTCATAGTGCATTTGGATCAAGCGGAATGTTTATTTCTATGATTACAGGATGTATTACAGCATTAGTATTCAAATTAATTGGTAAAATTTCATTCTTTAAAGAAGATAGTGCATTACCTGATTTTGTTCGTCAATGGTTTGATCAAATGCTTCCAATTGGAATTATTGTAGTAGGCGGATGGTTGTTGATTAATGTGTGTGGCTTTGATTTATATTTAGCAATTCAGTCTATTTTCAAACCATTACAAAGTGTATATTCAACAATTTGGGGATTTACTTTAATGAATCTTATCTGTATGCTTCTATATTCAATGGGTATTTCTGGATGGATTTTGACACCAATTACAACACCTATTTTATTAGCAAATATCGAAGCAAATATTTCTCAAGGTGCAAATTTTTTTGCAACTTCAAGTTGGGATTATGCATATCTTAAAATTGGTGGATTAGCATGTACATTAAGTTTAGTGTTATTCATGGTTTTCTTATCAAAATCAAAGAAATTAAAAGCATTAGGAAAAGCTACTATTGTACCATCAATCTTTAATATTAATGAACCAGTTGTATTTGGTTCAATTGTATTTAACCCTATTTTAATGGTACCAATGTGGATTAATGCTGTTGTAGCGCCAGTATTGGCATGGTTATTGACAGTTGCAATTCCATTTGGAAAAATCCCAGATATCTTATTCCAATTATGGTATATTCCATATCCAATTACTACATGGCTAGCTACAGGAGGAAGTATTCCTTCAGTGATTGTTATGTTAATTATTTTCGTAGTAACAGGAGCTATTTGGTATCCATTCTTTAAGGTTTATGATAATCAATGCGTAAAAGAAGAAACTGAAGAATAGAATGAAAAAACTATTTAAAAGTATAATAAAAGGTGTTTTAGCAACATTTTTAATGGGAATCGGAATAGCCTTATTCATAGCATGTGAATTAGGCTCCGATCCTGTTACAGTATTTTTAGATGGATTTAATAGAGTGACAAAAGTACCTGTATCAGTTATTGATCAAATAATTAATTTAGTTATATTATTCTTAGCTTTTATTATGAATCGTAATAAAATTGGCGTAAATACAATTATCTCTGTATTAGCATTAGGAATTTGTATTCAAATTCCTACAATGTTAATTAACCCTTTAAAATTAGCCTTACAAGCCACATCTGTTAGAATTATTGGAATTGTAATTGGACAGCTATGTTTAGCATTATCATTTGCATGGATGCAATCATTTAAAGATGGTATAAATGCATTGGATTGTATTATATTTAAAATTATGGAAATTACAAATTTTAAATATAGAACAATTCGGATTATATATGATGGATGTTTTATAAGTATAGGATATTTATTGGGTGGTGTTGTAGGTATAGGAACTATTATATCTTTATTAACAAATGGGATTTTAGTTGAAAAATTTAGAGGCGTCATTAACCATTTAAATATATTACAAGACAAGTTTTCAGAAAGGATGGTAAAAAACAATGGATGAAAAAACAGTACAAGCAGCAATGTCTATTATTTTGAATGCAGGAGATGCTCGAGTAGCTTGTAAAGAAGCATTGGATGCGATTGCTGCATTTGATTTTGAAAAGGCAAATGAAAAAATCAAAGAATCACAAAAGAAAATTACAGAAGCCCATAAAGTACAAACAGATGCAATTCAAGGAGAAACTCGTGGTGAGAAAAGTGAATATTCTTTATTATTTGCACATGCTCAAGACACTTTGATGACTATCTATAGTGAGATCAATATTGCAAAACAAATGATAAAGATTTTTGAATCTTATGAGAAGAGAATTGCTGAATTAGAAAATAAATAGTATTAAAGAAGGATTTCAGAAATGAAGTCCTTTCAAAATACAATTTTTTGGAGGAAAAATGGAAAAACTTTTTAAAAAATTCCCTGAAGGTTTTTTATGGGGTGGAGCATTTGCGGCTAATCAATTTGAAGGTGCTTGGGATGAAGACGGTAAAGGGATGAGCATTGCAGACATCCATATTTATAATACAAAGATTGACCGCTTGAAATCAGAAACAAAAAATTATGAATTCACAAAGCAAGAAATAGAATTCAGAATGAATGATAAAGATAAATATTATTATCCAAAAAGAAAGGGTATAGATTTTTATCATACATACAAAGAAGATTTAGCTTATTTAAGGGAAATGGGTTTTAAAACAGTTCGTACATCTATTAACTGGACACGTATTTTTCCTACAGGAGAAGAATTAGTGCCTAATGAAAAAGGACTTCAATTTTATGATGATTTATTTGATGAAATGATTCTTGATGGAATGATACCTATGGTTACAATTTCTCACTATGAGATGCCTTTGAATTTATCTATTAAATATGGCGGATGGTATAGTAAAAAAACATTAGAATCATTTAAAAGATTTGTAGATGTAATTATGGAACGCTATAAAAACAAAGTTAAATATTGGATTGCATTTAATCAAATAAATACTTTATTTGGCGAAGGGTATAACAGTTTATCTATTCCTTATGATTGGACAGATGATTTTACTTCTGCATGTTTCCAAGGCTTGCATTATCAATTTGTAGCTAGTGCATATGCAAAAAAGAAAATGGACGAAATGAATACGGGAATGAAAATGGGATGTATGGTTTGTAATGGTATATCTTATCCGTTCAATTGTGATCCAAATGAAGTGATGGCATCTTGTAAGTCGAATCAAATTCAATATATGTTTTTAGATGTATTGTGTAGAGGAAAATATCCTCGTTCTTTACAAAGATATATGGATGAAAATAAAATTAAACCCTTTGAAGCAACAAAAGAAGAATTAGATTTAATTGAAAAGTATCCATGTGACTTCTTAACTTTCTCTTATTATGGAACGGGTGTATGTTCAAGTGATCTTAAACCTGGGGAAAGAAAGAAAAACCCATATGTAAAAGAAAATGAGTGGGGATGGATCAATGATCCGGTGGGATTACGTTATGTATTAAATGAATACTATGATCGTTATCAATTGCCAATTATGATTACTGAGTTAGGTTCTGGATTTGATGAAAAACCAGATTCAGAAGGCAAAATTCATGATGACTACCGTATAGCGTATCATAAGGAACATTTGGAACAAATGAAAGAAGCTATTTATGATGGTGTCGAATTGATTGGATATTACCCATGGGGACCTATTGATATCGTAAGTTGTACATCATCTGAAATGACAAAGCGTTATGGCTTTGTATATGTAGATTATGATGATTTAGGAAATGGTACAGGAAAACGAATTAAGAAAGATAGCTTTGATTGGTATAAACGTGTAATAGAAACAAATGGAGAAGATTTGGGAGGAAAATAAAATGAAACAATTGCCAACGGGATTTCCTAAAGACTTTTTATGGGGAGGAGCGAGTGCTGCTTGCCAAATGGAAGGTGCATATGATGTAGATGGTAGAGGACTTTCTACATCAGACATTCATGAATATGATAAAAACCAGGATCGTGCTCATATTGAAAAAGAAGGTGGTGGCACATTAGCGGGTATTAAGGCTGCGATTGCTGATAAAGAGGGATATTATCCTAAACGTTATGGTATTGATTTTTACCATACTTATAAAGAGGATTTGGCTTATTTAAAAGAAATGGGATTTAAAGCATTTCGTACAAGTATTTCTTGGTCAAGAATTTTTCCAAATGGAGATGAATTGGAACCAAATGAAAAGGGTCTTGAATTCTATGATCATTTGATTGATGAAATCATTAAAGATGGTATGGAACCAGTGATTACGATTTCACATTATGATATTCCACTTCATTTAGTAACGGAATATGGTGGCTTCGCAAATCGTAAAGTGATTGATTTCTTTGTTCGATATGGAAAAGTATTACTAGAGCGTTATAAGGGAAAAGTTAAATATTGGATTGTTTGTAATCAGGTGAATTTGATTCCAAATGTACAATTTGGTTGTTTAGGAATTTATGATGATCAGGTTGCTCCAGAAAAAATGGAAGAAACAATGTATCAGGCTGTGCATCATCAATTTATTGGATGTGCAAAAATCAAAGAATTTGCAAAAGAAATAGATCCAAAGGCACATATTGGAACAATGATTGCAGAAGGGTGCGTATATCCTAAAACATGTAATCCAAAGGATATTGTGGGAGCCATGAAACGTAATCGTGTACAAGAATATTTCTTTACAGATACACAATTGCGTGGTGAATATCCAACTTATATGTTAAGACATTTCGAAGAAAAAGGTATTCATATTCATTTTGAAGATGGTGATGAAGAATTATTGAAAAATAATACGATGGATTTCCTAGCTTTATCGTATTACTATACAAATGTATTTAATCACGAAACAGATACAGGAGTACCATTTAAATCTGAACAAAATCCTTATTTAAAACCAACCCCATGGGAATGGCGTGCAGACCCACTTGGATTCTATAATTGTCTAAATCAATTGTGGGATCGTTATCAAGTGCCTTTGATGATTGCAGAAAATGGTTTGGGTGCAGAAGATGTAGTGGAAGAAGATGGCTCTATTCATGATGAGTATCGTATTGAATATTTAAAAGCTCATATTGAACAGATGAAAGAAGCTGTTTTAGATGGTGTGAATGTATTTTCGTATTTAAGTTGGGGGCCTATTGATATTGTATCTTCATCAAGTGCTGAAATGAGTAAACGCTATGGATATGTGTATGTAGATTATGATGATTTTGGCAAAGGTACTGGTAAACGTATGAAAAAAGATAGCTTTTACTGGTACAAACATGTGATTGAAACAAATGGAGAAGAATTATAGACATCGAGTAATCGGTGTCTTTTTTTGTAATTAAGACAAAAATATATGAATGCTGTCTTGTTCATAAGACAAAAAAGTGTTGATATTGTCTTGTACGTAAGACAATATCTGCATATGATAAGATAATGAAGGTTGATGTATATGAATCGAGATGTTTTGAAACAAATAATAATAGATCAAAAGGAGATGTATCTTGGTAATCCATTGATTTCTAGGGATTATGATTTAGAAGAAAATGTAAATTATTGTTTTGTTGGTATTCGAAGAACGGGAAAATCATATATGATGTATCAACAGATTCACAACTTAATGAATGATGGAATTTCATCGTCACAAATTGTATATGTGAACTTCGAGGATGAGCGTTTATTGGAGATTAGTGTGGATGATTTAAATACAATATTAGAGCTTGGTATTGAATTTTCTGGCTCGAAAGGGAAACCATACTTATTTTTAGATGAGATTCAGAATGTTGATGGATGGGAAAAATTTGTTCGTAGAGTTGCGGACATGAAGTATCGAATCAATATCACAGGAAGTAATAGTAAAATGTTAAGCAAAGAAATAGCTTCTACTTTAGGTGGAAGATTCATGATTGTGAATGTATTTCCATATTCATTTAAGGAATATTTGAGCGCAAATCATATTGAGAACGTACGGCTTGATCAAATAGGTACAAAAAAGCGTGCAGATATTGTAAGTCAATATGAACAGTATGTGACTTATGGAGCTTTTCCTGAATTGGTGGATATTAAAAATAAAAGACCATTTTTAAATAATATTTATCAAACTGTTTATTTACAGGATATTATTACAAGAAACAAAATTACAAATGATTTTGCGGTGCGATTAATTTTAAAGAAGATTGCAGAGTCTGTAACGAAAGCTTTGTCTTTTAATCGGTTAACGAATATAGTGAAAAGTGCTGGGATTTCGATTGGAAAACAAACGGTAATCAATTATGTAGGACATATGTTAGATTCATATTTAATATTTTCACTACAGAACTATGCATCAAAAAAAACATCACCAAAATATTATTTCATGGATACTGGACTGTTGGGGTTGATGTTGTTGGATTGTAAAACAGCTCAATTGGAAAATTTGGTTGCGGTTGAGCTGATTCGAAGATATGGATTTGAAAATGTGTATTTCTTTGAAAATAATATCGAAGTAGATTTTTATGTTCCAAGTGAAAATTTAGCAATACAGGTGAGTATGCAAGTGTTAGATGATGTAGATACCTTAGAACGTGAAACGAGGGCGTTTGTGAAATTGAATCAATTTATCCCAGATACAAAGTGTCTTCTTGTTACAAATAGTGAGGAAACAAAATTGAATTGTGATGGAATAAAGATAGATGTGGTTCCTGCATGGAAGTGGTTGTTAGATTAGAAAAGGAGATTGACATGTGAGTCGATCTCCTTTAATCCTTCATTGTGATATATTCATAGGTTGGTGTGAAGTTTTGGCTGTTTTGAAGCTTATAGTACTGCATAAAAATGCGTGTCATAATATTTGGAATTTCTGCTTCTGTTGGTTGGGATAGAATGATCAAATATTGCATGGCACTGTAGCGTGTACAAACATCGACTTTTCGAATGTTTTTGTGGATGGCTTCACCCATATGTGTTAATGCTTCTTCAATTTTTTCAATATATGGAAGTGTGTCTTCTACAGTTTCCATAGTGACCATCACCAAATAACAACAAGAATGATTTCGAACCATTAATTGATGTATGTACTCATAGTGTCGAGTGAATTCTCTAAAGTCTAGACTTAAAGCGCCTGTATAGCTTCCACTTGTTTGTAGGGATTTGGCGATTTGTTTTAGGTCTGCCGTATTATTGGATGTGTTTTTATGTTGAATTTGATTGTAGAAAGAATAGTTGTTTTTACCATTTTGTTTCACATAATATAAGGCTTTGTCAGCTTTTGAACAAGCATCTTCAAAATTATCATTTTTTGTAGTCATGAGCATACCTGCAGAGAGTGTCGCAAAATGAATTTCATCATCGTTTTCTACGATACCTTTGAATTGTTGAATTAAATTAGATAGGATGTTTTCAGCTTCTTCATGATTTACTTTTGGCAAGAATAGAAGGAATTCATCTCCACCCATTCTACATGTGATCTTATCGGATGGAATGTCTAATAATAGTTTTCCTAAACTTTTTAAAGCTCTATCTCCCGCTTTATGTCCATAGACATCATTGATTTTCTTTAGATTATCCATGTCTAGAAATACAAGGCATCCCTCTGCCTTTTGCATAGCACTCGCAATATACTTTTGGCCAACACTACGTACGGGAAGACCTGTAAGATAGTCGTAGTTCTTTGTTTCTTCTTGATCTTTAATAGTAGATACAACGTCGGATATAAATTTATCAATTGAATTTTCATGAACCGGAATACTTTCGTGTTCTAAATTCAATAAAGTTCCATTGTCCATGAGATTAAGGAAGATATTTGTGATTGGCTTAACAGATACATTGGTGACATGTTAATATATTCGACATTAATGATGTCT
>OLRI01002762.1_pt1 | contig 11515 bp, 5 predicted proteins | sample 1672871 | NCBI WGS metagenome assembly OLRI01 (sample SAMEA3136732, study PRJEB25190) | human gut metagenome
GCCGCGGCGCCGATGGTGCAGAGGCCTAGAACCAGGGCTATGGCCAGCACGAGGGACAGGGCCTTTTTCAATTTGCGCATCTGGTATTTCCCCTTTCGTTTTCAGATCGTTCGTAAGCAGGGCCGCGCGCCGATTTCGGCGGCGGTTCTTGTTTTTTCAGGTGCTCGGGTCGTCCATCTCCTTTCCGGAACAGCCTCTCTATATGTCAGCTGACTCTCTCGTAGGTCGAACTGCGTTTCACCACCCCGACGCAGATGGGGCAGCCGCATTTTTTGGGGCCGGTGCGGGAATAGATCGCAGCTCGCCAGACGTGGCCCTCGCTGCAGCGCCACCAGACGCGGCGGGAACAGCCTGTCGTGACCTCACTCGGCTTCAGGCCGCCGTTGAGCTCCATGGCCCACTGCTCCGCCAGCTTCGGGAAGCGCGAGGCCAGGTCGTTGAAGCCCTCAAGCACCTTGCGCCCCGCGCAGTACGGGCAGCCCGTGCCCATCCGCGTCCGCGAGGCGACCACCGCCTGCCACTCGTGGCCCAGCGCACAGCGCCACCAGACCCGCCGGTTGCTTGAGGGCGACACCCGCTCCGGCGTCAGCTCCCCGTTGCGCTCCCAGGCCCACTCGGCCGAGAGCTCCGGGTACTGTGAGGCCAGGTCGTTCACGCCCGGCAGGACCTGCTTGCCCGTGCACACCGGGCAGCCGGTGCCGCTCACCGTCCGCGAATACACCGCGGCCTGCCACTCGTGGCCCCTCTCGCAGCGCCACCAGACCCGCTTGTGCGAGCCCGCGACCACGTCCTGCGGCGTGAGGGCGCCGTTGCGCTCCGCGTCCCACTGCGCGGCCAGCTCCGGGTGCGTGGCGGCCAGGTCGTTCTCCCCGGGCTCTATTGCCCGGTTCGCGCACACGGGACAGCCGCAGCCGCTCGTGCGCGACTTCACCGCCGCGCGCCACACATGGCCCTCCCCGCAGCGCCACCACACCATGCGGTGACTGCCAGGCATCACCATATCCGGCCGCAGCGGCAGATTTAGATCTTCCACCCACTGGCTTGCCAGCTCCTCACTCAGCATTCGGGCTCTCACCCCCAATATTTGTATTACTGTCAAATAGTGTACTTTATGGAATTTAACTACATCTCCTAGAATTTAGCATGATATTGAAAAAACTTACTCAAAAAAGCTTGATAATCGGGAGATAATGCTATATATTTAATTAGAAACTATGCGTATCAAAAGGTACACCTTATGATATGTAACAATTTGCACAAATTACATATATACCCACCAGCATAAACCGAACATGCATTGCGCCCAGGGTATAAAACAAGACACTCCGCGCAATATTGCACGAAGTGCCATGTAAATAGATGGATGTAGAGCCCGTGCCAGGTATCTTGCCGCCCCGGACTCGCTCCAGACGTTTTGATGGTTCGATCTAGCAGAAAACAAAAGAGCTCCCGCCCGTGAGGGCGGGAGCTTTTTGCTTTAGTTCACTCAGTATTGCAGCTTGTCCCAGTCGGGGTCGGCGAGCTTGGCGGTCCACTGCTCGATGTCGCCGAGCCAGCGGTAGTCGTGGCTGTTCGTGGCCTCCTGGATCTGGGCGTAGTACCAGACGCCGGTGTCGGAGTTGTCAGGCCAGGTGTTCATCCGGCCGACGGGGAGGAGGTGATCGGCGTCGGGCGCGCGGCCGAGGGTGCGGTTGATGATGGTGCAGGCCTCGGCGCGGGTGATGGTCGCATCGGGGCGGAACACGTTGCCGCCGTAGCCCTCGATGAGGCCGATCTCCGCCGCAACGGCGACGTAGTTGGCGTACCAGGCGCTGTCGTGGACGTCGACGAAGCTGTTGACCGCGTAGACGTCGGCCCAGTCGAAGAAGCTGACCGCGATCTTCGCGAACTCGGCGCGGGTGATGGAGGCGTTGGGACGGAAGGTGCCGTCCTCGTAGCCGCCGAGAATGCCCATGTTGCTGAGGGTGGAGACGGCGATGTTGTACCAGCTGCCGGCGGCGACGTCGGAGTAGGCGTTGGTCTCGCTCCAGAAGCGCTCGCGCGCGCCGTCGGTGAGCAGGCGGAAAAAGATGGTCGCCACCTCCGCGCGCGTGATGCCCGCGTTGGGCTTCACCGTGCCGTCCTCATAGCCGATGATGTAGGAGACGTGGTCCGTAGTGTTCAGCCAGTTCGGCGTGTAGTCGGGCTCCGAGGGCGTGACGGGCGGGATGATGGGCAGCGGGGAGTCCACGCTCTCCTCCCAGACAAGCGCGAAGGGGGAGAAGCTGGAGACCTCGAAGACCGCATAGCGCACGCCGCCGACCTGCTCGATATCGGCCTGCTGCACATGCCTGGGCTCGGCGCTGAGCTCCGCGCCGGCGTCCGTCTCGGTGCGATCAAGTCCGTAGTAGTGCACGACATAGAGGCGGCTGCTGCTGCCGGCCTGCTCGGGGACGGGCCAGTAGATCTTCAGGCTGTCGCCGGCGCCCATCGTGACTTTGGCGTTGCCGTTTTCGGTGTCCACTAGATCGAGGTAGAACGTCTCGCAGCCGGCGCCGTCCAGGCCATATTCGCTCATGACGGTATCCATGGCGTCCCCGGCCATGGCCTCTACGTACTCGCCGCTGTTGGACACCTCGTCCACGAGCAGCTTCACGCGCTCGGGGTCGGTTATGGGCACTTCGGTGTCATTGACGTAATACTCGGCGTCGCCGACTGCCGTCACGGAGTCCCTGTCCACGGCACCGGCATCGCCGCCGATTTCCGTCGTGTTCCCGTCCTTGTTGACGGTGCTGAGCACAGTGAGGGTGCCTGTGCCGGAGAGAGCCTTGGCCTCTATCGACTCGCCGTTCACGGTCAGCACGGCCTTGACCAAGCCCTGATCCAGGCTGCCGGGATACAGGGACATAGTATAGGAGGCGTTGACGGCGGTCTCGCTCATGTCGATGTCGTCGTCAAATACGTAGCTGCTGCCGTCCCAGTATTGCAGCCTCACAGCGGGTGCGTCGCCGGTCGAGCTCAGGCTGTAGACGTACCGCAGGGGGTCGCCGGTCTCGGCATGGCTCTCGTAGATGCCCATGTATTCCAGCTCCCAGCGCCGGGTGACGCCGCCGTTTTCGTAGGTGAAGGCGAGGTATTCGCTCAGGTCCTGGGGCTTGATGCTGCCGACCTGCTCCGCCAGCCACTCGATCGTGTCCTCGCTCAGGGAGATGTGGTAGCCGGGCTCCGGCAGGCCCTCCACGGAATCATGCAGCTGCCCGTCCCCGCCGACTACCGAGCCGTAGCCCCGGCCGCCGGTGTAAGCCACGATGTCCGCCGGGGCGATGGTCACGGAGTAGTCCTTTTCCGGCTCCACCTCAATGGTGCAGGTGTCGGTGGCGGAGAGGGTGGCAAAATAGACGTCAGCTGTATTTGTAAGCGTCTTTCCGCTGTCCACCTCGGCTACAGTGTAAGTCGCATAAAACTTCACCGTTTCATTTTTGGACATGTTGATCCATTGAAAGTCGTCGGGATACCGGACAATATCATCTTCGCCGCATTCAGGCTCTTTAAATAACGTCTGCTTGGTGTCCCCCATCATGTCCACGAGGGAGAATTCTCCAGTCGATTCATCCAAATAAAGTTCCCCGGTATTGCTGACAGCAATTTCGTACACAATCGTGTCTCCGACATTGACCTCATCCACTACGCCATTTACCGGTTTGCCGTTTATTGAATAGACAGTCTTATCAATTTCTATTTTACCGAGACCATTAGGCAGGGAGAAAAACTCAATCGTCTGGTTGGAGTACGGCGAGCCATCGAGTTTGGCTGCAGCCTTTATCTCATCGCCGGATAGCGTGCTAGGAAACATGTAACTAGCGTCCAATGTCGAATACCATCCCGTTTCGGTTTCGGATTCGACATTCAAACTGTTATTGTAGTAGCCAACCTGAATCACTGTTTTCGTATCAGCACTGAAGGGGTCAATATAAGTCACGTGTTGAGCTGCACTTCTTGCTTCATATGTGGAGTTACTGGAAACGCCGGTAAAGTTTGGCGGATAAGCCGCGTCAAGCATTACAACAGTGAAATAAATTCCGCCATCCTGTGGGCGTGGATTAGACACTCCGGTGCAGACGTAATATCTAGCGTAATATACCGTGTTCAGATAGATTGTGAGCGTGGAGCCGCCTTTTACGTTCTCATACACGGTAAAATATCTGCCGTTTATCCTTTCATCATACGGTTCGACCCATCCGTCGTCCCCGTAGATGAATGAACCGCATACGCCAAGAGTTGCATAGGAACTGCTTTGAGGTAAATTCACCTTCACGGCAGTGGCGTCATACGTCTTCCTATTAAAAGTATACTTAAGGTTGCCGTTTTGCGTTCCGTCGAAGGTGAGGCCGCCTTCTCCTTCATAGACAGCTAAGTATTTTAAAAAAATCTCGTCTTTGTTGTCATTCGTGAATACGATTTTTTCACCGTCGAGGTAGACCTCGATGTACACCTCGCCCATGCCCTCGGGCTCCGCCGCCTCATACTTGCCGTACAGTGTGACGTCGCCGCTTATCTCGTCGCCGCCGTAGACCGGCTGCGTGCACGCTTCGTCGTAGTACCAGTCGCTGAATGAGCAGCCGTTTCTGCTCATGGCGACGCTGGGCTGGTCGACCTCGGAGAACTCCGTGCCGTTGTCGACGTAGTCCACGAAGACCACGCCCCCGGCCGTCCCGGCCGCGTTCACGAGCACGAACTCCTCGCTGCCCGGGAACTGCACCTTGTAGGTAACGGAGGCCTTGTCGCTGAGCGTCAGATAGCCGTCAACGTGCCATTTGTTGCCGCCATAGAAGCTGTTTGTCCCTATGTTGAAGCCTTCGCTGCAAGAATAGCGGTACCACACGATGTCATAGCTGTGCCCGCTTTCCGCCGCGGCCGAGCTGCCCTCGTAGTAATACGTGCTGCCCTCAAATTCCACGGCGGGGTAGGTGAGCCTGTCCGTGACACTGCCGGCCGTGCCGCCGCTGAAGGACTGGCTCTCGTCCGGGGTCGGGGCTGTGATATAGCCGGAATTCTCCGGGGTCACGGCTATCGTTTGCACCTCGTCGGTGGAACCGAGCGCGGCGCTGACGCTGCCTCTGCCCATGAACTCATAATGTCCGGTGTTGTGTGTCGGGCTCGTGCCGTATCCGGGCTTCAGGATGTAGTAGTAAGCCTCATGAGTGCCTTCGGACGAGGACGCCAGGGCCGTTACCGACATGGCGGCCAGCAGAATTGCGAGGATCAGCGTGAACTTTAAGATCCTCCATCGCGGTTTCTTCATCTTGTGTACCTCCTGATAGAATAATATAAACAACCAACAAGTCACGATTTTGCTTTCACCACCCCGGCGCAGACCGGACAGCCGCATTTTTTGGGGCCGGTGCGGGAATAGATGGCGGCGCGCCAGACGTGCCCGTGATCACATCGCCACCAGACCCGGCGTGAGCTGCCTGAGGTCACCTCGGTAGGGCGCAGCGGCCCGTTCAGCTCGGCATCCCATTCCTTTGCCAGCTTCGGGAAGAGCGAAGCAAGGTCGTTGAAGCCCGCCAGCACCTTCCGCCCCGTACAGTAGGGACAGCGGGTATTCATCCGCGCCCTTGACGCTATAACGGCCCTCCACTCGTGACCAAGGGCGCAGCGCCACCAGACGCGGCGGTTGCTCGATGGGGTGACTCGATCCGGCGTGAGCGGCCCGTTCAGCTCCCAGGCCCATTCGGACGCTATGCCGGGATGCTGAGAAGCGAGATCATTTGCACCGGGTATGGTGATCTTGCCGGCGCACACGGGACAGCCGGTACCGCAGACGGACCGCGAATATACCGCAGCTCGCCATACATGCCCGTGCTCGCAGCGCCACCAGACCATCCTATGGCTTCCAGGCGTGACCATCTCCGGCCGGAGCGGCAGATTCAGCTCCTCGGCCCACTGGCCCAGCAGCCCTTCCCTAAGCATTAAGGCGACCCCCCTCGATGACTGAACTAACTGTCATTATGAATGCTCAAAGATAGTGATCAGCAAATTGATGTCAGAATATATAAACTAGCTGCGTTCTTAAAAGTAATGATGCATTAACAATAGCGGAAAAAGCCCCGAATTTCCATAGTTTGGGCAATTGTGACGAACCAGTGACAAAACAAAAGCAGCCGCCCCCCACGGGGCGGCTGCGGTGAATGCGGCAAAAAAACGGGACCGGAGACCGGTCCCGTTTTTACTTTATTCCATATGTGCTCAGATGGCGGCGAGGGCCTCGCGGATCTTGGCCTTGACCTCGGGCGAGACCTTGCTGTCGGGGACCATGTTGAAGACGGCCTCGATGGTCTTGCCCTTGACGAGCTTCACCATGGGGCTCTTAAGTATTTTCGGGTCGATGGCGTTCATGGCGTCGCAGGCGGCCTTGTTCTCAAGAAGTTCTCTGACGGTAACCTTGCTGATATCCATAGTCTGTCTCCCTTCATAATTGCCCGGGCCCGGGGCCGCGGGTTGGCTTGACATCACTTTAACATAAAAGTGTCGCTTTTTCAAGAGTTTTGAATTCGGAGAAGTATATGTTATAATGTTGCACGAAAGTGAGGGGGTCGCGAGCCATGCTGAGACTCATAACAGGCCGGGCCGGCGCGGGCAAGACCGCGCAGATCATGGACGAAATACGCCGCGCCGCTTCGGAGCACGAGGGCGGGCGCTGCCTGCTGGTGCCGGAGCAGTACAGCCACGAGGCCGAGCGCGAGCTTGCGCGCGTCGCGGGGCCAAGCCTGCCGCTGTACGCCGAGGTGCTGTCCTTCACCGGCCTTGCGCGCAAGGTGGAGGCCGAGCTCGGCACGGGCGGGCGGAGGCCGGTGGACGCGGGCGGACGGCTGCTCTGCATGGCGCTGGCGCTCGACTCCGTATACTCGCGGCTGCGCATCTACGCGGGCGCGCGGCGCTCGCCGGAGCTGCAGGGCCAGCTCTTGGCCGCAGTGGACGAGCTCTCGGCCGCGGGCTTCACGGCGGAACAGACCATGGAGGCCGCGGAGCGCGCGCCCGGCGCGCTGGGCCAGAAGCTGGCGGATCTCGCCCTCGTCATGGGCGCCTTCCACGCCGCCATAGGCCCCGAGCACTCGGACGCCTCGGATCGGCTCTCGGAGCTGCTGCGCCGCCTGCCGGAGAGCTCCTTCGGCCGCTCTGGCCACATCTACATAGACGGCTTCACGGACTTCACCGGCGTGGAGATGAAGCTCCTCTGCGAGCTCATGAGCCGCGGCGCGGACATGACCGTCTGCCTCACGCTCGACGCCCTCGACGAGGGCAGCGAGGTGTTCGAGCTCTCCCGCCGCACGGCGCGGCGGCTTCTTCGCGAGGCGCGCGAGCGCAGCGTGCCCAGCCGCGTTGAGACGCTGGAGGCGCGCTCCGTGCGGAGCGCCGACATCCTCGCCGAGCACATGCTCAGCTACACGGAGCAGCATTTTGATTCAGACAACAGCGTATTTTTATACACCGCCGAGTCCGTGACCGCCGAGTGCGAGCTCGCGGCCTCGCGCGCCATCGAGCTGGCGCGGTCGGGCTGCCGCTGGCGGGACATCGCCGTCGCGGTGCGCTCCTTTGAGGACTACCGCGCCCAGCTGGAGGCGGCGTTTGCCTATTACGGCGTACCGCTTTTCACCGCGCGGCAGACGGACATCACGCAAAAGCCCCTGCCCGCGCTGATTTCCTCGGCCTACGAGGCCGTTCTGGGCGGCTGGGAGCAGGCGGAGGTCTTTGCCTATCTGCGCACGGGCCTGGCGGGCCTGGACGCCGCAGAGTGCGACGAGCTTGAGAACTACTGCTTCACCTGGAACATCCGCGCCTCTCACTGGCTCTCTGAGCGGGACTGGCACATGCACCCGGACGGCTGGTCGGGCCGCTGGGACGAGGAGTCCAAGGCCCGGCTCGCGCGCATAAACATGCTCCGCCGCCGCGCCGCCGCGCCGCTGCTTGCGCTCGAACGTGCCTCCCGCGAGGCGCACACCGCCTCGGAGCACGCCGAGGCACTCGCCGCGCTCTTTGAGGACCTGGACCTCGCGGAGCGCCTCGCCTCGCGCGCGGACGAGCTGGAGCGCACGGGCCGCTTGCAGGCCGCGGACGAGTATGCGCGGCTCTGGGACGCGGCGGTCTCCGCGCTCGAGCAGTGCGCGGCGATACTCGGGGACATGGAGCTCGACGCCGCGGGCTTTTCGCGGCTCTATCTGCTGACGCTCTCGCAGTATGCCGTGGGCGTCATCCCCGTGTCGCTGGACATGGTCACGGCGGGCGACTTTGACCGTATGCGCCGCCGCCACATAAAGCACCTCATCATCCTCGGCGCCTCGGACGAGCGGCTGCCCGGCCCGGCGGCGGAGGGCGGCGTGTTCTCGAGCGAGGAGCGCCGCGCGCTTGCGGAGCTGGGCGTCCCGCTCGACGCGGGGGACGCGGAGCTCTGGCGCGAGTTTTCGCTCATCTACAACTGCGTCTGCCTGCCCTCGGAGACGCTGACCATCGTGAGCCCCGCCTACGGCTCCGACGGCGCGGCGGCGAAGCCGAGCTTTGTCATGAGCCGCGCTGCGCGGCTATTCGGGCTTGAGATACGCCGCGCGGACAGCCGCATGTTCCGCACCGCGGCGGCGCGGCCCGCGCTCGAGCTGGCGGCGGAGGCCGCCGGGGGCCGGGGCGACGCGCTCTCGAAGGCCGCGGAGGCGTATTTTGAAAAGTCCGAGCCGGAGCAGCTGCGCCGATTGCGCGCGGCCTCGAAGGCGAGGCCGCGGCTGCTCTCGCCCGGCACGGCGCGCTCGCTCTACGGCGAGGAGCTGCGCCTTTCGCCCTCGCGGGTGGAGAAGTTCGCCTCCTGCCGCTTTGCCTACTTCCTCAGCTACGGCCTGCGCGCAAAGCCGCGCCGCCCGGCGGAGTTCAAGGCCCCGGAGACGGGTACCTTCATACATTATATATTGCAGCACGTCGCGGAAGATACCGCCGCCGAGGGCGGCCTCGCGGGCGCTGAGAGCGAGCGCCTCGCCGCGCTGACGGAGGAATACGCCCGGCGCTATCTCGCCGAGGAGCTCGGCGGGCTGGAGGGCAAGAGCGCGCGCTTTGCCTATCTCTACTCCCGCCTGTGCGAGAGCGTGCAGCGTATAGTCGAGGACATGGCCGAAGAGCTCAGGCAGTCGGAGTTCAAGCCGCTGAGCTTTGAGCTGGATTTCTCGCGCCCGGGCCTCTCGCCGACGGCGGAGCTGCCCGGCGGGGGCAGCGTGCGGCTGGGCGGCATAGCGGACCGCGTGGACGGCTGGGTCCACGGCGGGCGGCTCTATCTGCGCGTGGTGGACTACAAGACCGGGCGCAAGAGCTTTTCGCTCTCGGACGTCATGTACGGCCTGGGGATGCAGATGCTGCTCTACCTCTTCGCGCTGGACCGCTCGGGCGAGCGGCTCTACGGCATGGAGACGGCGCCCGCGGGCGTGCTCTATGTCCCGGCGCGGGACGTGCTGCTCAGCGAGGAGGGCAACCTCCCGGACGAGGAGATAGAGCGGAAGCGGCGCGACAAGCTCCGCCGCTCCGGCCTGGTGCTGGACGACCCGGAGGTGCTGCACGCCATGGAGGCGGGGGACAGCCCCGTGCGCCTGCCCGTGAAGTGGAAGGAGGGCGTGCCGACGGGGGACTCCCTCGCCTCGGCGGAGCGGCTGGGCCTGCTGGGCCGCCGTGTGGAGGAAAATCTCCGCGCCCTGGCCTCGCAATTGCGCTCGGGCAGCATCACCGCCGACCCATGCTACAAGGGCGCGCAGGACAACGCCTGCCTCTGGTGCGACTACGCCGAGGCCTGCCGTTTCACGGAGGGCGAGGGCAGCGACAGGCGGCGCTATCTGCCCAAACTGAGCGCCACGCGCGTGTGGGACATGCTGGAAGGAGGCGCGGAAAATGGCTGAATTCAAACCCACGCCATCGCAGAAGCTGGCCATCGAGGACCGGGGCGGGGAGCTGCTGGTCTCGGCGGCGGCGGGCAGCGGCAAGACCCGCGTGCTCACCGAGCGGCTCATGCGCTGGATAACCGAGGGCGACGCGCCCCGGAGCATAGACAATTTCCTCATCATAACCTTCTCCACGGCGGCGGCGGCGGAGCTGCGCAGCCGCATCTCGGAGGAGCTCTCGGCCCGCGCGGCGGCCGACCCGGGCTCAAAGCGGCTCCGGCGCGAGAGCGCGCTGGTGCGCCGGGCGCAGATAGGCACCATCCACAGCTTCTGCTCGGCCCTGCTGCGGGAGTACGCGGGCCGCGCGGGCATCGCGCCGGACTTCGCCATAGCGGACGAGGACCGCGCGCGGGAGCTGCGCCGCCTCTCGCTGGAGACGGTGCTGGAGGCGGCCTACGCCGAGGCGGAGCCGGGCTTCATCCAGCTCGCGGACACCGTGGGCGCCGGCACGGACGACCGGCGGCTCGAATCGCTGGTGCTGGAGCTGCACGGCAAGCTGCAATCCCACGCCCGGCCGGGGGACTGGGCCGCGCGGCAGTCGGAGCTCTTCGAGACCGGCGCGGAGGACGCGGCGGACACGCCATGGGGCCGCGAGCTGCTGGAGAGCGCGGCGGACGAGCTGCTTTGGTGGGCCGGGGAGTTCGACGAGCTCGTTCGCTCTCTCGCGGGCTTTGAGAAGATGGGCAAGGCCTATGTCCCGAGCTTTTCGGAGACGGCCTCCTCGCTCCGCGGCGCGGCAAAGCGCGCGGCGGAGGGCTGGGACGCCCTGCGCGAGGCCCTGCCCATAGCCTTCCCGCGCCTCGGCTCACTGCGCGGCGGGGGAGAGGACCCGGAGCTCGCGGAGCGGGCAAAGGCCCGGCGCGAGGCCTGCAAAAAGGCCGCAAAGCGCATAGAGAAGGGCTTTACGCTCCCGAGCGAGCAGCTCCTGCGTGACATGCGCGCCACGGCGCCCGCCATGCGCGCGCTCTTGAAGCTCGTGGGCGACTTTGACGCCGAGTACACGCGCCGGAAGCGCCGCCGCTCGCTGCTCGACTTCGCCGACCTCGAGCACCTGGCCGCGCGGCTGCTCACGGAGCCGGACGGCAGCCCGACGGAGACTGCCCGCGAGGTCTCCCGCCGCTACGCCGAGGTCATGGTGGACGAGTATCAGGACGTCTCGCTGGTGCAGGACATGATAATAAGAGCCGTCTCGGACAGCGGCCGGCGGCTCTTCATGGTCGGCGACGTGAAGCAGAGCATCTACCGCTTCCGCCTCGCGGACCCGACGATATTCCTGAAAAAATACGAGAGCTACGCCGACGCCCCCCAGCCGGAGGGCGTGCCGAGGCGCGTCTTTCTGCGCGAGAGCTTCCGCTCCCGGGGCGAGGTGGTGGACGCGGTGAACGCCGTGTTCGGCTGCCTGATGTCAAAGGGCCTCGGCGAGATGGAGTACGACGAGCGCGCGCGGCTGCGCGCGGGGCTGGAGTACCCCGGCGTAGTGCCCGTGCCGGAGTTGGTGGCCGTGCCTCTGCCCGGCGCGGACGAGGACGAGGAGCGCCCGGACAAGATAGAGGTCGAGGCCGCCTACG
>OLRI01002763.1_pt1 | contig 11512 bp, 13 predicted proteins | sample 1672871 | NCBI WGS metagenome assembly OLRI01 (sample SAMEA3136732, study PRJEB25190) | human gut metagenome
AACTTGCCCCTGACCGATTGGAATTAAGCACATTGAAATACTTAAAACAATAGCTGAAATTTTTTTCTTCATATAATCCTCCGATATAATATTTGATATGAAATAATTTTCAATATCATTTAAAATTATATTATATACTAATATATTTAGTCAAGTATTTTAAAAAATTTTTCGCTAGTTTACTTTATATTCAACAAAAAAAGAGCGGATTTTGAGATTAAAACCTCTAGTCAGCTCTTTTTCTAAATTTCAGAATATTTTTTTATATCTCAACGATTAAAATATCTTCTTTATTCAATTCTAAACTCTTTTCAATTTTTCCGTTTTTAAAATAATATGCCCCTCCAACACTTATTGGCTCGTCTTTTGTAATTGAATTTACTAAAAGCACATTATCCGATGCTAATTTAGATTGCCTTGCATAATCATATTGTTCAGTATTTTCCCATTCATCTTTTGTAAAATTACAATAAACAGGCCAAAGTAAAATTCCATTTGTTTTAAACTTTTCAGGGCAAATCCACATATCTCCGCATAGTGCAATTTTAAATTCTCTATCCTTATAAATAAATGTATCTGAGATCTCTCCCTCACAATAATGTTCATCTGTAATTGAATATTCTTTCCAATTTTTACTAATTCTTCTATAATTATGGATTATTTTTCCTTTTTCAATCACTACAAAAGAAGAATAAATATTTTCTCTTTCTCTTTCAATATATCCGACACCAAGATCAATATTGTATTTTTCACTAAGATTTTTTAATTTTTCCATTATAACAGAATTTTTTGTAATTGCAATGTCTTTATCTATTTCATAATTCCAAGAAAGAGAGTCAAAGCCTTGTAAAAAAGTTTCTCCAAAACAAAGTAAATCTACTTTCCCATTAGCAGAGATAATTGCCTTTTCTATTTTTTCAATATTATATTCAATTTTTCCATTTTTAAATTCATAAGAAACTAATCCTATTTTCATAATATCTCCATTAAAATATTTTTGACATCATATACTCATCAATATATTTGCCATTTACATACATTGTCTTTTTCTTAATTCCCTCTATAGCAAATCCGCTTTTTTCATAAAGTCTTATGGCTACTTTATTGTCACATTCAACTGTAAGTTCTAGTCTTATAATCTCATTTTGTATTGCCCATTCGTCAAGTTTTTGAAATAGTTTAGTTCCTATTTTTCTGTTGCAATAGTCTTTTTGTATTCCAATTACAATATAAGCAGTATGTCTTATTCTTCTAAAAGCCCCTCTTTGGGCAGATAAAAAGCCTACTATTTCTCCGTCCTCTATCGCACCTAAGAATAAATTATTTTCATCTTTTAAATTTTTTACAATTTTTTCCTCATTCCAAACTCTTTCATCAGGTTCAAACATCATAAAATCTGTTTCGCTGTCAATAATTTTTAAACAATCATAAAAATCTTTAGCATCTGTATATTTTAATTTTCTAATTTCCATAAATTCCTCCATTTTTTAAGTTTCATTTAATATAAATATTTTATCATATAAGTAGTATTTATAAAAATAAATTTTGTGTTTTTTTTGTTTTTGTAGTATAATCAAATTGCAAGGTATTTTCATTAGAAAAATTAAAACAATGAAAATTATTGTGAATTTTTGTTTAAGGAGGCAATATGAAAAGTATAAAAATTGATGAATTTAAAAACTTTAAGTTTTTAGGAAATTTACATTTAAGTAAAGATGAAAAAAATCTATTCTACACAGTTTCTAATATGAATTTAGAAAAGAATTCTTATGAGCATAGAATTTATAAAATGGATTTAGAAACTAAAAAATCTTTCGTTTTTACTAATGGTGCTAGGGAAAGTTCTTTTATTGAGCTTTTAGACGGTTCTATTCTTTTTGCAAGTGATAGAGAAGGCAAAAAAGACGATTCGGATTCAACTAAATTTTATAAAATATGTACTTCCGGTGGCGAAGCTGTTTTAGACTTTACTATTCCTGCTTTAGTAAATACAATAAAACAAATTAATGAGGATGAATTTTTAGTTTTAGCTAATTTTAACAGAACAAAAGAATTGGAAAAAATAGAAAAAGAATCAAAAAAGGAAGATAGTAAAGAAGAAAACAAAGAAAAATTATATGATGATTCTAAAGATTATCTTGTTGCAACTGAAATTCCTTTCTGGGGAAATAATATAGGTTTTACTAACGAAAACAGAAGCAGACTTTATCTTTTCAACAAAAAAACTTCTGAATTCATCCCATTAAGTGATGATATTACCGATATTTACGGTTTAGAATTAAATGAAGATAAGACTAAAGCTGTATTTATCACAACATCTTATACAGGAAAAATGCCACTTGTAAATGAGGTTAAAATTTTAGATATTAAAACTAAAGTGGTTGATATTTTAGCAAAAGATTATGCTTTTGAATATGTAAACTTTATAGATAATGAAAATATCATAGCTAAAGCCACAGATATGAAAGAATATGGTTTGAATGAAAATTCAAATATCTATATTATAAACATTGCGGAAAAATCTTTTGAAAAAATTGTAAATGACAATTTTGATATGTGTATGAACAACTCTGTTGGAACAGATATGAGATTAACAGGAGGAAAAAGCACTTTAGTTAAAGATGGATTTATGTATTTCATAAATACTGAAGTAAACAGTTCATATTTATATAAGGTTGACAAAAATGGAAATTTGGAAAGATTGAACGAAAAATCAGGTTCAATTGACTGTTTTGATGTTTCTAAAGATGGAAAAATTTATGCAATTGCTTTAAAAGATTCCAATTTACAAGATATTTATGAAGTATCAACAGAAGAAGAAAAAAGAATTTCTTTCCACAATGATACTACAGAATATTCACTTTCTGAAATTGAAGAAATTTCATTTACTAACGATGGAATTGGCTTTATCGGATATGTTATGAAGCCTGTTGACTATGATCCGGAGAAAAAATATCCGGGTGTACTTCATGTTCATGGTGGTCCTAAAACTGTTTTTGGAAAAGTATTCCATCACGAAATGCAATTTTTAGCAAATAACGGATATTTTGTATTTTTCACAAATCCAAGAGGTTCTGACGGTAGAGGTAAAGAATTTGCTGATATTCGTGGAAAATATGGAGAAATTGATTTTGATGACCTAATGAAATTTACAGATGCAGTAATTAAAAACTATCCTGCGCTTGATGAAGAAAAACTTGCAATTATGGGTGGAAGTTATGGCGGTTTCATGACTAATTGGGCAATTGGACATACAAACAGATTTAAAGCTGCTTGTTCACAACGTTCAATTTCTAATATGACTACTGAATTTTTACTTACAGATATAGGATATTATTTCATTGATGATCAAATCTCTGCATCTCCTTGGAATAATTACGAAAAATTATGGTATCATTCCCCACTTAAATATGCAAACAAGGCACAAACACCAACTCTTTTCATTCATTCAGATGAAGATTATAGATGTTGGATACCGGAGGGAATTCAAATGTTCTCTGCATTAAAATATCATGATGTACCTGCAAGACTTGTAATGTTCAAAGGTGAAAATCACGAGCTTTCAAGAAGTGGTAAACCAATGCATAGAATAAGAAGATTAAAAGAAATATTCGATTGGTTTGAAAATTATTTAAAATAATTTAAAAATTAAACAAAAAGAGCTATGTTCAATTTTATAACATAGCTCTTTTTTCATCATAATTTATTTAAAGTCCAATTCTTTTCAAGTTTTCAACAGAAATTGTATCCATTTTATAGTCAAAATCTGTAGTTATGTCAAAAAACTCTCCATTTGTTAAAGGTTCATAAACTAAAACTGTTTTTATTTCCCTTTTCTTTGCTGTTTTTAAGGGTGCTTCAGTATCATCAAAGAATATAATATCTTCAACATTTGCATTATGCTTTTTTATTGCCCAATCATAATATCTTTCATCATCTTTTAAATATCCACAATCATCACAAGTTTGAATATAATCAAAATACTTCATAAGTCCTGTTCTTTCCAAACAATTTTTACAAAGTCCAATATTTGTAGCAGTATTTAAAGAAATTTTATAACCTTTATCCTTTAAATATTCCATTGCTTCTATTACATTTTCTTTTGCCCCGTATATTTCATCATATCCTTCTTTTACATATTTTAAATTTCTGGCATAAATTTCATCAGCAGTTAAATCAAGATTGAAATAATTTTTAATTGCTATTCCCCTTGCATAAAGTTTCTTTCCTATAAACAATTCTTTTAGCTCATCAGTCTCTTCTAAATTCATTTCTTTTAGAAAATATTTACAACTTCCAAACCAACCACCAATTGAATCAATCAAAGTACCATCCATATCAAAAATTATATACTTCATAATTTCCTCCTGATAAATATAATATGGTAAAATTATTTGCCATAAAAAACAAAGTTGCTTATATTTTATCACATTTTAATTAATATCTCAAATGAACAATTATTATATTGACTATATATTAACTATTTTTTTATATTGAAAAATTTTTTAACAAAATTATTTAAAAAGTGTTGACATTGAATTTCTATTATGATATAATTTAGCAACAATATTAAATAACACTTATCCAGAGTGGCGGAGGGACTGGCCCTGTGAAGCCCGGCAACCTGTTTTAGAATAAGGTGCTAATTCCAGCGAATATTCGGAAGATAAGAATTTGGTTTCAAAATCTCTTATCAGAGATTTTTTTTATACCATTAAATAAAGAAGTTCCGAAAATATAGAAAAGGAGGTTTGTATGATTAAAATTGAAAATTTAGTCAAAATTTATGACAATGGATTTAAGGCTGTTAATAATATTAGTTTAGAAGTCAAAAAGGGAGAAATTTTCGGTATAATCGGCATGAGCGGTGCCGGTAAATCATCTTTAATCAGATGTATTAATCGACTTGAAGAACCAACCCAAGGTAATATTTTTATAGACGGCAAAGATATTGTAAAAATGAATAGCAAAGAACTTAAGGAAGCTAGGAAAAACATGGCTATGATTTTTCAATCTTTCAATCTTTTTTATCAAAAAAATGTTTTTGAAAACATTGCTTATCCATTAAGAATAAATAAATGGAAGAAAAAAGATATTGAAGAAAGAGTAAATACTCTTTTGGAATATGTAAATTTGAAAGAAAAGATTTATGAAAAAATATTTATAGAAAAACCGATAGTTCACAATGTAGAAGCTCTAAAAGACGGACTTGAAAGACTTGATAAAGTTAAAAACACTCTGGACAAAAAAGAAATTACAGACATCTTAAAAGATATGGTTCCGACATTTAAACCGGACTTATTGAATAAATAATTCCAACTCCACCAAAAAGGTGGAGTTTTTTTGTGAAACTTTTATAAATCTATTGACATTATGGTTCTATTATTGTATAATAGTCAAAGAAAAATTTGACGGAGGTAAATTTTATGACAAATACAGTTCAAATGTCGGTTTTTAATAGCAAGAATAATTGTTTAATTGACTCTTCTGTTTTTGGTCTTAAATTTTCTCGTTTTAATAGTTTTGGTATTTTTGTCGGTAATTCATTTTTTAAAAATAGTATTTCCGACATTTTTTTTGAGTTTATAAAATCTCCTTTTGTTAAAGCTGTTAGAGGCTTTTTAAAGGGCTTTTATTCTCATTTTTATTCAATATTTGTTTTTAATGATTTTAATTTTAGGAGATAACTTTTTGTTGTTTCCTTTTTTTGTGTTTATGACAAAATGACTTAATAGGAGGGATTGTATGAAAGAATTTAGAAATTTAGTTAGTAGTGAGGATTTTTCTTGTGAAGAATTACTTGAACTTATGGAGTTAGGAGCAGAGATTTATAATAATCCTGAAAAATTTTCAGAAAAATGTAGGGGAAAAGTTTTAGCATCATTATTCTTTGAACCTTCAACAAGAACAAGATTGAGTTTTGAAGCAGCTATGCTTAGACTTGGTGGAAGCTGTATAACTGTTCCGGATCCTAAAGTTTCATCTGCAACTAAGGGAGAAAGCCTGCAAGATACAATAAAAACAGTAGGTTGTTATTCTGATATTATAGCTATGCGTCATCCTCACGAGGGTTCTGCTGAACTTGCAAAAGAAGTAACACTTGTTCCTTTTATTAATGCGGGAGACGGGGGACATCAACATCCTACTCAAACTCTTACAGATTTACTTACAATTTCACAATATAAGAAAAGTTTGGAAAATATGACTATCGGTCTTTGTGGGGACTTGAAATTCGGAAGAACTGTTCACTCACTTGTTAAGACTCTTTCAAAGTTTAAGGGAAATAAATTCATCTTTATTTCACCGGTTGAGCTTGTTATTCCAGAATATATTAAGATGTATCTAAATGACCATAATGTTGAGTTTATCGAAGTTAGAACAATAGAAGAAGTTATGGATAAACTTGATATTCTATATATGACAAGAGTTCAAAGGGAAAGATTTTTCAATGAGGCAGATTATGTAAGACTTAAAGATACTTACATTTTAGATAATAAAAAGTTGAAAACTGCAAAGGATGATATGATAATTCTTCACCCATTGCCAAGAGTAAATGAAATTGCTACAGAAGTGGATTCAGACCCTAGAGCAAAGTATTTTAATCAAGTTAAATTCGGTATGATAATCAGAATGGCATTAATCTTAAAATTATTGGAGGTAAAATAATGTTAAATATTAATAGTATTTCAAATGGAATTGTAATAGACCATATTAAACCGGGTCTTGGCTATGAAATTTTTAAACTTTTAGAATTGGATAAGGCAGATTTTAGAGTAGCTCTTATAATGAATGTTGACTCTAAGAAAAACGGAAAAAAAGATATGATAAAGATTGAAAATGTTATAAATATGGACATGGCGATTTTAGGGTTAATCGACAAAGATTTGACTGTAAATATCATAGAAAATGAAAAGATTAAAGAAAAAGTTTCAATGGTTTTACCGGAAAAGGTAGAGGGTTTTATAAGATGTAAAAACCCACGTTGTATAACTTGCCATGAAAATGTTCCAAATAAATTTATATTAGTTAATAGACAAAAGGGAATTTATAGATGTAATTACTGTGATAATTTATATTCTTGTGGAGGGCGTAGTGAAAAAAATAGTTAAAAATGCGATCTTGGTGGATAAAGATATTAATAAAGTCGGAGAGATTAAGATTGAAGACGGAAAGATTGTAGAAATTGGTGAAAATTTAAGTTTTGATGATAGTTATGAAATTATAGATGCGAAGGGAAAGACTGTTATGCCTGCATTTGTAGATTTGCATGTACATTTTAGAGATCCGGGTTTTACTTATAAGGAAGATTTAAAAACAGGCTCACTTTCAGCTTTAAGGGGTGGATATACAACTGTAAATACAATGGCAAATACTAAACCGATTTGCAGTGATTTGGAAACTTATAACGATATAATGAAGAGAGCAAAAGAATTGGATTTAGTTGATATAAATCAGATAGTTGCAGTTACTGAAAATTTTGACGGAAAGAATTTAGTTGACTATTCAAAATTTGGAAATGCAAAATTTTTATCCGATGACGGTAAGGGTGTGCTTTCCGAAACTACAATGTATAGAGCGATTTTAGAGGCGAAAAAATACGATAAAATCATAATGATACATGCAGAAAGTGAACTTTCTCCAATTGATTATAGAATAGCGGAAGACCTTATGACTTTAAGAGATGTTTATCTTGCAAAGAGATTGGACGGAAGAATTCATCTTTGCCACGTAAGTACAATAGACTCTTTGGAAGCTGTAAGACGTGGGAAAAAAGAGGGAGTAAAGGTTACTTGCGAAGTAACTCCACATCATATTGCACTTTGGGATAATTCCTATAGAGTAAATCCGCCGATAAGAACAAAGGCTGATGTAGATGCTTTGATTGATGGAATTTTGGACGGAACTGTTGATGCGATTGCAACAGATCATGCACCACATACTACAGAGGATAAGGCGAATGGAAGTCCGGGGCTTGTTGGACTTGAAACTGCATTTGCGATTTGTAATACAAAATTGGTTAAAGAGAAGAATATCGACATAAGAACTTTGTCAAAGGTAATGTCCTATGGTGGAGCTAATTTAATGGGAATTAAAAAAGGTCTTTTAAAAGAGGGATATTTTGCAGATTTGGTTATAGTTGATACTGATAAAAAAAATGTTGTAGATTCAAGTAAATTTGCATCAAAAGCGAAAAATACACCTTTTGATAAAATGGAACTTTACGGAGAAGTGCTTATGACAATTAAAGCTGGAGAAATAAAGTATAAAGGAGAATTTTAATGATAGTAGATAGATTATATGAAGCAGTAAAAGAAAAAGGATTTGTTTGTGTAGGACTTGACAGCCATTTAGATTATATTCCAAATTATATTAAAGAAAAACACGAAAAAATTTCAGATATAATTTTTGAATACAATAAGACAATAATTGATGCAACAAGTGATATTGTAGCAATCTATAAACCACAAATTGCATATTATGAAGCAAACGGACTTGAAGGCCTTATTGCTTATCAAAGAACTTTAAGATATATTAAAGAAAAGGGACTTTTAAGTATCGGAGATATTAAAAGGGGAGATATTGCAAGTACTGCAAAGGAATATGCAAAGGCACATTTTAAAGGAGAGTTTGAAGCGGACTTTATAACTCTTAATCCATATATGGGAATGGACAGTATCACACCTTATTTAGATTATTTGAAAACTGGAGAAAAGGGAGTTTTCGTTTTACTTAGAACTTCAAACGAGGGAGCAAAGGATATTGAATGTCTTGACTACAATGGAGAAGCTCTATACTTCAAAGTTGGAGATGAACTTAAAAAATTTGCTGATGAATTGACTTCTGAATGTGGATATTCTCCTTTGGGATTTGTCGTAGGATCAACTCATAGTGAAGAAGCTAAAAAAATAAGAGAAAGATATAAAAATATTTTCTTCTTATTACCTGGATATGGGGCACAAGGTGCAAAAGCGGAAGACATCAGAACTTATTTGAATGACTTTAATGGTGGAGTTGTAAACTCTTCAAGAGGAATTATAAAATACTATCAAAAATTTGAAGACGGCGAAGAAAGATTTGCTTATTATACTAGAGAAGCCGTTTTAAATATGAGGAAGGATATTTATGGAGAATAAATCATACGAAAAAGTTGAAATAATTTTAAATGAAAAAATTTCCGAAGGCATTTACAAAATGGATGTCAAGGGGGAATTTAAAGCTAAAGTTGGTCAATTTTATATGGTTAAATGCTTTGAGGACGGGAACATGCTTCCCCGTCCGATAAGCATCTGCGATATGGAGGACAATAAATTAACTTTTCTTTATGCAGTTGTGGGAAAAGGAACAAAGATTATGTCTGAAAAGAAAATTGGAGACAGCATAGAAATTTTAGGACCACTTGGTAACGGATTTCCGATTGATGAATATAAGGGCAAAAAAGTTGCACTTGTTGCAGGGGGGATTGGAATTGCACCAATGCTATATCTTGCAAAGAAATTGGAAGCGGATGTCGATTTATATGCAGGCTTTAGAGATGAAATATATTTTACTGAAGAATTTAAGGAATTTACAAAAAATACATATATCGCAACAAATACAGGAAGTGTAGGACATAAGGGATTCATAACTGAAATAATAAAAGATGATTATGATGTAATTTATTGTTGTGGTCCAAATCCCATGATGAATTCAGTAAAAAATTTAGGATTTGACATACCTGTCTATGTTTCTTTAGAGAGTAGAATGGGTTGTGGAATCGGGGCTTGTCTAGCTTGTAGTTGTAAAACTAAAAATGGAATGAAAAGAATTTGTAAGGAAGGGCCTGTATTTGAAGTTAAGGAGGTGAATTTTTAATGTTGGAAGTAGATATTTGTGGAGTTAAATTTAAAAACCCCGTTATCGGAGCTTCAGGAACTTTCGGTTTCGGTAGAGAATATGCAGAATATATCGACTTAAACAGAATAGGCGGTATTTCTACAAAAGGACTTACTTTTGCAGGTAAGGACGGAAATACGGGAATTAGAATTTACGAAACACCTGCAGGAATAATGAACAGTATCGGACTTCAAAATCCGTCAGTACCGACTTTCATTCAAGAAGATTTACCTTTTATGGAAAGTTTTGATACACAGATTTTAGCAAACATTGGAGGTTCACAATTAGAGGATTATTTAAAATCAGTTGAACTTATCAATAAGACAAATATAAAAATAATTGAATTAAATATATCCTGTCCGAATGTAAAATCAGGCGGAATGGCTTTTGGAATAAAATGTGATATTGCAGAGGGAATTGTAAAAAAAGTTAGAGAAAATACTGATAAAGTCCTTATGGTAAAATTATCTCCAAATGCTGAAAATATAAAAGAAATGGCAAAAACTTGTGTTGAAGCGGGAGCGGATTGTCTTTCACTTGTAAATACATTTAATGCCTTGGCAATAGATATTTACAATAGAAAAGCAGTTTTTGACAATGTAACGGCAGGACTTTCAGGAGCTTGTATAAAACCTATTGCTTTAAGAATGGTAAGAGATGTCGCTTCGGTTGTAGATGTTCCAATTATCGGAATGGGTGGAATAATGAATTGGCAAGATGCTATTGAATTTATTATGGCTGGAGCAACTGCAATTCAAGTCGGAACAGCAAACTTTATCAATCCGAGAGTTATGATTGATATAATTGAAGGAATGGAAAAATTCTGTAAAGAACAAAATATAAAAAATTTAGAAGAAATTAGAGGAATTATTTAGGAGGAAATTATGGAACAAAGAGTATTGGAATTATTAAAAGAAAGTGAAGCGTTATTAGAAGGACATTTCTTATTATCATCAGGAAAACATAGCGACAAATATGTTCAATGTGCAAAACTTTTGATGTATCCAGAAAAAGCTGAAGAAGTTTGTAAGGTAATTAAGAAAAAACTTGAAGATGCAAATGTAAAAGTTGATGCAGTAGTTGGACCTGCAATGGGTGGAATTGTAATTGCTTACGAATTGGGAAGAGCCTTGGGAGTAAGAGCAATGTTCACAGAAAGAGAAAATGAAATGATGACTCTAAGAAGAGGATTTTTCATAAATGGGGGAGAAAATGTACTTGTAGTTGAAGATGTTGTTACAACAGGAAAATCATCATTGGAAACAATAAAAGTTCTAAAAGAACATGGAGCAAATGTTGTTGGAATTGCTTCAATAGTTGATAGAACAAATGGAAAATCAGATATTGAATATCCACTTTTCCCTGCAATTTCTTTAAATGTTCAAGCCTTTGAAAAAGATGATTGTCCACTTTGTAAAGAAGGAAAAATTGAACTTGTAAAACCTGGAAGCAGAAAAAAATTCTAAAAATATTTTCATAAATTTGTAGAAAAAACTTAAAAAGCATACTCATTATTTTTATAGAGTATGCTTTTTGTTGTTTTAAAAAGAAAATCTAAACTGTATTACAAGAAAAATTTTGTATAAAAGAAAGAATTTAGACCAGCATTTTTAAATTAATAAAAAATTTATTATTAATT
>OLRI01002767.1_pt1 | contig 11508 bp, 10 predicted proteins | sample 1672871 | NCBI WGS metagenome assembly OLRI01 (sample SAMEA3136732, study PRJEB25190) | human gut metagenome
ATTCAATAACACCGATTAATCCCGGAGTATTGATGCCGATTTTATTGGCCAGCATTTTGGTTTGTACTTTATCGTCCACCAGCGGATAAAGCCGGCGCCTGTTGTTTTTGGCAATAACGTTGTAATTGCGCCGGTTCATGCCGAGGATGCCCGCTTCGCGCAATCGGCGGGGGCTGGCAAATCCGGAAAACAGTTTCTCAAACATTTTATTTGTCCTTGACCAGAGGGGCAAAGCGTTTCAGTTCGGTCAGGCGATAGCCCGTATAAGTGCCGAGCAGCATAACGATGAACAAAATAACCAGATTCAGTTCGTTAAACACGAACATAATATGGCGGATAACCTCGTTGCTGATAATGGCATAAGTAATGATTGCGGCGATAACGCTGAAGAAAACCTCGCGCAGTGCGTTGCTGGAACCTTCCTCTTCCCAGGTAATCGAAGCCCGTTCGATAATCCAGGCCATAATGATAATCGGGAAAAAGACTGCCGAAAAACTAATTGTAGAACTTCGAGACAAAGTAGATATTGAAAAAATGCTTGATCATGCTGCTCATCCGGAAGAAACAATACAGACAGATATGGCGAAAACATCGGCAAATGAAATGCAATCGGAGGCGGTACAGGCTCTTGTTGCGCTTGGTTACGGGAGTGCGGAAAGCCTTCGCGCGGTAAAGAAAACTTCTGTACAATGTCAGACTGTAGAAGATATATTGAAAGAAGCGCTGCAGTATCTTTTCTGATGAGAGGATGTGGATAAGGCGGAAAGGAAATAATGGACGGCAATGGGAAAACGAATCATAACGACAGAAAACTTAGAGGAAGACATTAAGATTGAAGGAGAATTGCGTCCGCAATCTCTCGGCGAATATATCGGTCAGGAAAAGGCAAAAGAAACACTTGGCATCTATATAGAAGCTGCTAAAGCGCGCGGGGAAACACTTGATCATGTGCTTTTTTACGGGCCTCCGGGACTTGGAAAAACAACGCTTGCCGGAATTATTGCGAATGAAATGGGTGTACACATGAAGGTAACGTCAGGACCTGCAATCGAGAAACCGGGAGAAATGGCGGCAATCTTAAATGGTCTTCAGGAAGGAGACGTTTTGTTTGTCGATGAGATTCACAGGTTAAACCGACAAGTAGAAGAGGTTCTTTATCCTGCTATGGAAGATTTTGCCATTGATATTATGATCGGAAAAGGGTCGGCCGCCCGCTCGATCCGTTTGAACCTGCCTAAATTTACACTTGTCGGCGCAACAACGAGAGCGGGAATGTTAACAGCTCCTTTACGCGATCGTTTCGGTGTTATGCACCGTTTGGAATTATATACTCCGGAAGAACTAAAAACGATCATATTACGTTCGGCATCTGTGTTAAATGTAGAGATCGAAGAGGACGGGGCTTTAGAACTTGCTCGCCGATCCAGAGGAACTCCCCGCCTTGCAAACCGTCTGTTGAAACGTGTAAGAGATTTCGCTCAAGTAAAATACGATGGCAAAATCACGAAAAAAGTGGCAGATTATGCGCTTGACCTTCTTGATGTCGATAAGTATGGTCTGGATCATATCGATCGAACGATTCTGCTGACAATGATTGAAAAATTCCAAGGCGGTCCGGTTGGTTTGGATACACTGGCGGCGGCGATTTCAGAAGATGCAGGAACATTGGAAGATGTGTATGAGCCGTATCTTTTGAAAAACGGATTTATACAGCGGACTCCGAGAGGACGCATAGTAACTGATCTGGCATACCGGCATCTCGGGATAGAATCTTTTGCGGATGAATAATTTCGGAATAGTTATGAAACGGATAGTTCCGAAAAAAGTAGTTGGTTTTTACCGCTAAATAGTTTATAATGAATTTTAAGAAACGCGAGGAGGAAGCTATGAGTTCAGCAAAACATTTTACGGAAGTATTGATCGGAGGAAAAGTATATACTTTGAGCGGATTTGAGGGCGAAGAGTATCTGCAGAAAGTGTCTTCCTATTTGAATCATAAGATAACAGAATGTACAAATAGTGAAGGATACAGAAAACAGAGCGCTGACACAAGAAATGTACTTCTCGCTCTTAACATTGCCGATGATTACTTCAAAGCAAAAAAACAGGGTGATTCGCTGGAGAGTGACATTGAACTAAAAGATAAGGAAATGTATGATTTAAAGCATGAACTTATTTCAGCGCAGATCAAACTGGAGAATGCGGAAAAAGAGTTGGCAAAATTAAAAGAAGAGAACAACGATCTTCAAATGCAGATTGTGAAGCTCGAGACAGAAATGAAAAATCGCAGAAGATAAAAATAAGGCTGTCAGTCATATGACAGCCTGTTTCTTTTGGATAGTGTCTTTTTAGATAGTTGTTGTTTTATATAAAGGGAAAACACCTGTATGTTAAAGGGGATGTAGGGAAAGGAGTCAGCATGGAAAAACGCCAGATTGAAATATTGGCGCCTGCCGGATCTTATGCTTCTTTTAAAGCTGCGATCAACGCAGGAGCGGATGCTGTGTACGCCGGAGGTCCGAAATTTGGAGCAAGAGCATATGCGGATAATTTTACAAAAGAAGAGTTGATCGAAGCGATCAAAGAAGCTCATATATACGGAAGAAAGCTTTACCTTACGGTAAATACACTGCTGAAAAACAACGAAATTTCAGAGTTACCCGAATATCTGAGTCCGCTTTATGAAGCGGGGTTAGATGCGGTGATCGTTCAGGATATAGGAGTTCTCGAACTTGTAAGAGAGTACTTTCCGAAGATGGATATTCATGCGAGTACGCAGATGACGATCACAGGGTATCGCGGAGCGGCATTTATGGAAGGGCAGGGAATCAGCCGTGTTGTTCCGGCAAGGGAATTATCTCTTGAAGAAGTGCGTATGATCAAAGAAAAAACAGGGTTGGAGATAGAATGTTTTGTACATGGTGCTCTTTGTTACTGTTATTCCGGTCAATGCCTTTTAAGCAGCATGATCGGCGGACGCAGCGGGAACAGAGGTCAGTGTGCTCAGCCTTGCAGACTGCCGTATACAGTAGAAGGTGAAAAAAAATATTATTTAAGTCCGAAAGATATTTGTACGCTGGATCTGATCCCGGAACTTGCGGAGGCGGGAATCGATTCGTTCAAGATCGAAGGTCGTATGAAAAAGCCGGAGTATGTAGCGGCAGTAACTGCAATGTACCGGAAATACACAGATTTATATATGCAAAACGGAAAAAAGGGATATAAAGTTTCTTCCGAGGATAAACGTATACTGATGGATCTGTATAACAGAGGAGGATTTTCGGCAGGTTATTATCGACAGCATAACGGGCAGAATATGATAGCGTCGGATCGTCCAAACCACGCAGGCGTTCCGGCAGTAAAGGTAGAAAGCCAAAAAGGAAGATTGATCAAAGGAAAAATTCTTACAGACCTGCATGCAGGGGATGTGTTGGATATTTCAGGAAGCTATACTATTGGAAAAGATCAGAAAAAAGGGGAAGCTTTTTCAATGGTAGTGCAGAAACAAGTTTATATAAAACAGGGATCGACAATAAACAGAGTGAGAAACGAAAGTCTTATCACTTCGATTCATAAGCAGTATATCGGAGATTCAATCAGACAGAAGATAGACGGAAAACTTACGCTGGAAGTGGGAAAGCCGGCAAGTTTGAAATTGTACTGTAATGAAAGTACATATACTGCGTACTCAAAAGAAATTGTCGAACAGGCGCAGAACCGCCCGATGGAAAGAGAACGGATCGTTTCTCAAATAGAAAAATTAGGGAATACGCCCTTTGTTTTTGAAACTTTGGATATTAAGATGGATGAAGCGATTTTTCTCTCGATTAAAACACTTAATGATCTTCGCAGAGAAGCGGTAAGCGGATTGTGCGAGGCACTATCGGGGAAATATTACAGAAAAACAACAGATGAAAAAAAAGAAAAGAGAATTGCAGCTGAGGTTATAGAAGAAAAGAACAATACTTATGATCAATTTAAAAGAAAAGAAAACTTTTCTTATTCGGTTCTCGTGGAAAATAAAGAACAGCTTTCGGCAGTCTGCGCCTATTTGGAGAAAAGAGAAACGGAGAATATAAAAATCGCACGTATCTACGCCGAAAGCAATATTTTTCAGGAAGATATCCCGGGATACATCGAAAAATTAAAAAAGAAAAAGATAGAATTTTATCTTGCTCTTCCGCATGTATTCAGAAAAGGAAGCGCAGAACGGATTGAAAAATGTATCAGTCGGTTTTCGGAAAAAGAGTTAGACGGCGTACTTATTAGGAATTGGGAACAGTATACGCTGCTTTGTCAATTACAATTTGACAAAAAAGTAATTTCGGATGATAATTTATATGTGTTTAATCGGTTTTCAAAAGAGTTTATGAAAAAAGCAGGTTTCTCTGAGTTTACAGCGCCGGCAGAATTAAATGAGAGTGAGCTTAAAATACTTGGACTTGAAACTGCGGAACTGACAGTATATGGTTATCGCCCGGTTATGATTTCGGCGCAATGTATTATGAAGACGAGAGGAAAATGTACAAAAAACTCTTCCTTTACGCAGATGAAAGACAGGATAGGAGAAGAGTTTCTCGTTCAAAACCGATGTGATGAATGTTATAATATCGTTTATAACAGCGCTCCTTTATATTTGGGCACACAAAAAGTAAAGATTCAAAAGCTTTCACCGAAAAGACTGAGGATTCGATTCGGAGCAGAGCGAAAGGAAGAAGTAAAGAAAGTATTAGAACAAGCAATCGATGCATTTGGAGAAAAACCGCAGTTTGATTATACACAGGAGCATTTCAAACGCGGCGTACTGTAAGTGCGCTCGATTATCGTCAGGAGAAATAACGTGGTAAATATTATCATTCAATTATCTAAATATGTAATTATCATACTTATGGCTGCTTATACGTTTTCCTGTTTCTCGATTTTTACGAGAAATTATGAAGATGAAGAAAAAAGAGTGCTTATCCGGCAGGATGTATTGATGTTTCTTTTGCAGTTTGCAGCGTTTGGTACAATGTATTTGGCAACAAAAGATATTCGGATCTTGTTTTTATATGCAGTATTGACGGTGATTCTTCTTGCGGTCATTCTTTTGTATAATTTGATTTATCCGAATGTGTCAAGGCTTGTTGTAAATAATATGTGTATGCTGATCACTGTCGGGATGATCATGATCACGAGATTGTCCGCAGATAATCCGTCTCCTTACGGCACGGCGGTAAGACAGCTTGTATTTGTTGCTTTGGGAATTACCTTTGGACTTGTTGTTCCGGTTTTGATCCGAAAAATGAAGTTCCTTGATCAGTGGACATATATTTATGCGGCAGTAGGAGGAGCAGCTCTTCTTGCAGTTGCATTGTTCGCACAGATTTCCGGCGGGGCAAAGCTGGGATTCGAAATTGCAGGCATAAATATACAGCCGTCTGAGTTCGTAAAAATTATTTTTGTATTTTTTGTTGCAGCAAGTCTGAATAAATCAAAAGAATTTAAAAATATCGTTGTGACAACTGCGATTGCGGCAGCACATGTATTGATCTTAGTTCTCTCTACGGATTTGGGAGCGGCACTGATCTTCTTTGTTGTTTATCTTGTTATGCTTTTTGTCGCGACAAGACAATGGCTGTATGCGATAGCGGGACTTGGAGCCGGAGCAGCCGCGGCAGTTGTCGGTTATCATTTGTTTTCGCATATTCAGGTCAGGGTAGAGGCGTGGCAGGATCCCATCGGGACGTACAGCGGAAGCGGTTATCAAGTGGCACAATCGTTGTTTGCGATCGGTACGGGAAGCTGGTTTGGGACAGGACTTTTTAAAGGACAGCCGGATACGATACCTGTTTCGGAGACAGATTTTATCTTTTCTGCTATTACAGAAGAAATGGGAGTGATTTACGCACTTTGTCTGATTTTGATCTGTGTAAGCTGTTATGTGATGTTTCTGAATATTGCAATGGAATTGAGAAATAATTTTTATAAGTTAATCGCACTTGGATTGGGAACGTGTTATATTTTTCAGGTTTTCCTGCAAATAGGAGGCGTCACAAAATTTATTCCGTCTACAGGAATGACTTTGCCGTTTGTAAGTTATGGCGGAAGTTCGATGTTAAGTACGATGATTATGTTTGGAATCATTCAGGGACTATATATTATAAGAGAAGATGAAGAAGAGGAACGGGAAAAAGAAAAACTAAGAAAAGAAAGGAAAAGAAAAAATGGCGTGGGAAGAACAGCGCCCCGAAAGACGGCAAAAAGCGGACCGAAATTCGAAGAAGTCCCAAGACAGAGGCCGCGGAAAAAAACGGGAACGCGCACAAAATAAAGATTTCGCTAAAATTACATATTTCTTTGTGATCTTGTTTATTGCATTGATGGGGTACCTCGTTTATTTCACAACTGTAAAAGCCAAGACGTTTGTCAATAGTCCTTATAATCAAAGGCAGGATTCTTTTGCACAAAGCGTTGTCAGAGGAGATATTACAGATAGAAATGGCAATGTACTTGCAACAACGGAAGTGGACGAAGACGGAACAGAGACAAGAACGTATCCGTACGGCTCGCTGTTCTCCCATGTTATCGGATATAATGATTCACAGTTTGGAAAAACAGGACTTGAGTCCGCGCAGAATTTTGATCTTCTTACTTCAAATGCATTTTTTATGGAAAAGATTCAAAATGAATTTAAAGGAGAAAAAGATCAGGGAGACACAGTTGTTACAACACTTGATGCAGAACTTCAGCAGGCTGCCTATGATGCGCTCGGAGAGAACAAAGGAGCGGTTATTGTGATGGAGGCAGACACAGGGAAAATACTTACTCTTGTTTCAAAGCCTGATTTTGATCCGAATACGCTTGCTGAAAACTGGGAGATCCTAAATACGGATGAGGAAAACAGTCCGCTTTTGAATCGGGCTACGAACGGGTCTTATGCTCCGGGTTCTGTATTTAAAATTGTGACTGCTCTTGCTTATATGCGGCAGGATACGGATTATAACTCGTATTCTTATGACTGTCAGGGATCCATTACAGAAGACAATGTCACAATTCGCTGTTTTAACGGAACGGTACATGGATACGAAGATTTGAGAAGTTCTTTTGCAAACTCATGTAATGCATCATTTGCAAATATCGGCTTAAGCCTTGACGTGGACGGCTATCGGGAAACGGCGGAAAGCTTATTGTTCAATAAGAAACTTCCAAGCGTTATGGATTATACAAAAAGTTCCTTCGTGCTTGATGCGAAGTCCGGTTCCGCAGAAATTATGATGACGGCAATGGGACAGGGAAAAACAATGGTAAGTCCGTATCATATGGCGCTGATCACGGAGACGATTGCAAACGGCGGTACATTGATGCAACCCTATTATGTAGATAAAGTGACCAATTACACCGGTACGGAAGTGAAAAAGAATGTTCCGAAAAGTTATAAACGGATCATGACGTCAGAAGAAGCGGCACAGTTAAAAGAGTACATGGCGGCTGTTGTAAGTGAAGGAACCGGTTCGGTATTAAGCGGAAGGTCATATACGGTCGCGGGAAAAACAGGAACGGCTGAATATAGTATGACAGACGGAGAAAAAACGCATTCATGGTTTACGGGATTTACAAATGTTGACAATCCGGAACTTGTGATCACTGTTATTACAGAAGGTTCCGACGGAAGTGCAGGAGGAAAAGCGGTATCTATCGCAGGAGCTGTTCTGGATTCTTATTATAATCGGTGAAGTTTATGAGTCAGATAGAGTTTTATCATAATCTATATGTTAGTGAATGCTGGCAGAAGAAAAAGGGAAAAATAGTAAAAAGGCTGAAGGAAAATAAACTTCAGCCGCAAGTATATGTTATTACATTATCTCAGGGAGAACAAAATCAACTGGAATTTTTTTCAAGCGTCTTGCTAAAACAATCCATATTTGAACATTCAAAGCTTTTTGTGATCGGAATTGCAGATGGATATGATGAAGCGCTTTTCCTTGTTGAAGAAATTGTTCAAGACGTATATCAAGAAACCAAAAGTGCAAATGCAAGACAGTTTCTTTTAACAGATCAGGCTGAATACGAGAAAAAAGGGCGGTAGGCAAATGTTACATATCATACTCCTTATCTTAAAAATACTTGGATTTTTGATACTTGTTTTAGCAGGACTTATGTTAGTTGCAGTTATAACAGTTCTTTTTGCTCCGGCGGGGTATCGATTCGATTTAACTGCAGAAGAATTCGGGAAAAGTATTTTGGGAAAGCTGCGTTTCTATTGGATAAAACCGTTTATTTCGGGAGAAATCTGTTATGATAATGGGAATTTGACGTGGAATATAAGAGCGGCTTGGAAAAAGTTTGGAAATGCCGAAATACAAGGAAACGATAAAGACAAAAAAAATATAAGAAACGAAACCGATAGTTCAAAAAGAAAAGATCCGGAAAGAGAGAAAGATCAAGAGAAGGAAAAAAATTTTTCAAAGCCAGATGATACAAAGGGCGGGGAAGGCAGCGATACAAAAGTACTTCCCGAATCAAATACAATTGATACAAAAAGTATCCGTGAAATACAGACAGATGAAAAAAATACAGGTTTTGAGAGGGAAGCGGATGAAGTAAAAAAAATTCCGAAAAATAGAAAAAGTTCTTCGAAGTCATTTGGAGAGAAGATTAAATACACATTTCGGAAATTATGTGATAATATAAAAACATTAATAAAGAAAAAAGAAGTTCTTGAACAGTTCTTGAAAAATGAGATTCACAAAAATGCATTTTCAAAACTTATTAAAGAAACAAAACAATTCGCAATAAAATTACGTCCCCGAAAAGCCGCAATAAAAGCGAAGTTTGGATTTGAAGATCCGTCAGTTACAGGCTATATTCTCGCGTTAATAAGTATTATTTATCCTTTCTTGGAGGGGCAGACCGAGATTATACCGGATTTTGAACATAAAGTCTTTGAGATGGATCTGCATATTGAAGGAAAGATAAGACTTCTTTATTTGTTTTTATTTGCTTTTCATATGCTTATGGATAAGAATGTGAGAATAACGGTCACGCATTTGAAAAAATTAAAGTTATGATATTTGGAAGTTCAAACAGGAGGAATGAAAAAAATGGCAGACAGTAATAACAATTTTAAATCAACGGTAGAGGCTCTTTTTAAAGGTATGGATGCGGTCGTATCTTCAAAAACAGTTGTCGGAGATGCGATTCATATTAATGATACAATTATCCTTCCCCTTGTAGACGTTTCTTTTGGAATCGGTGCAGGTTCTTCTTCGGCAGATAAAAAAGAAAAAGGAATGGGGGGAATCGGAGGTAAAATGTCTCCGAGCGCCGTGATCGTTATACAGGGAGGGAAGACAAAGCTCGTAAATGTGAAAAACCAGGATACAATCACAAAAATTCTTGATATGGTTCCTGATGTTGTCGATCGTTTTACGGGAAAAGATGAACGTATGACAGAGAAGGAAGTAAACGATATTCTTGATGCCGAAATAGAAAAATAAAAAAGAAAAGTAAGCGGTATATTATTTTGAATGATATAATATAGTTCTGGATTTATAGGAATGTGCATAGGGTAGAATAAGAAGCTTCCCGAAAGTGAATACGATATATGAAAAAAATATGTGGCTTTGCATTATTTTGGATGGCGATCGGAATGTTTATAATGATGATGCTTCCAAACGTTATTTGGGGAGTTATTTTGATTATTTTGTTTCTGCTTGTCGGATATCGGCTTTTTTGCTGTTGTTAAAAAGAAAAATAAAGAAGCGGTATTATGTTTTTTCTTGAAACGTAAAAACAATGACATAAAAAACGGATCTGAATTTACAGATCCGCTTTTTCCGTGTCATTGTTTCCGATGATGTGTGTCTGATTAAGCGCGCTCAACGCGTCCGGACTTCAGACAAGATGTACAAACATACATTTTTTTGGAACCGCCTTCTGTTTTGACTCTGACGGATTTTACATTTGATTTCCACATTTTCGGTGTTTTTCTATGAGAGTGGCTTACATTGTTACCAAAATGAGCACCCTTTTCACAAATAGCACATTTAGCCATGACTGCACCTCCTAACAATCTGAACTCGTCATATAGACTCATAACACTGATATTCTATCAGAAACATTTCAGTATTGCAAGTATTTTTTAAAAAAAACGAATGTATATTGTAAAATGTTAGAAGTGATAGTATAATAAACATGTTATTTATGGCAAAATTGTGTGAAAGAACCGGAGGTATATATTATGAAAGGAAGTATGAGCACAGATCTTGGCATTATCACGGTCAATCCGGAAGTGATCGCCAAATATGCGGGTTCCGTTGCTGTTGAGTGTTTCGGAATTGTCGGAATGGCGGCTGTAAATATGAAGGACGGACTTGTGCGTCTTCTGAAAAAAGATAGTCTGACACATGGAATTCAAGTGACGATTTCTGATAATAATGAAATTACATTGAATTTTCATGTAATCGTTGCATATGGCGTGAATATCCTTTCTGTTTCTGACAATCTTATGAGCAATGTAAAGTATAAGGTTGAGGAGTTTACCGGAATGGCGGTAGAAAAGATCAACATCTTTGTTGAAGGTGTAAGAGTGATTGATTAAGGAGGATATTTTCGTGGCAGTGAAAACGATAAATACAGAGCTGTTCCGCAAGATGTTTCTTGCAGGTGCGGCCAATCTGGAAGCAAAAAAAGAATTTATAAATGAACTGAACGTATTCCCGGTTCCCGACGGCGATACGGGAACAAATATGACACTTACTATTATGTCTGCGGCAAAAGAAGTACAATCTCTTGAAAATGCGGATATGTTGACAATCGCAAAGGCAATTTCTTCAGGATCTCTTAGAGGAGCTCGCGGTAATTCGGGAGTAATTTTATCACAGCTGCTCAGAGGGTTTACAAAAGAGATCAGAGAACATAAAGAGATCGATGCGGTGATTTTGGCAAAGGCATGTGAACGTGCAACAGCAACAGCTTATAAGGCGGTTATGAAACCGAAAGAAGGAACGATCCTTACTGTTGCAAAAGGAATCTCAAGGAAAGCGGAAGAACTTGCGGAGACGACGGAAGATTTGGAAGTTTTCATTCCTGAAGTGATCAAATATGCGGAAGAAGTTTTGGCTCAGACACCGGAGATGCTCCCGGTATTAAAGGAAGCGGGAGTTGTAGATTCCGGAGGACAGGGATTGCTTGAAGTGATTCATGGGGCGTATGATGCATTTCTTGGAAAAGAAATAGATTATGCGGCAATCGAAGCAAGCGGCGGAACAAAAATGGTAAAACCTTCCCAGCAGGCGGAAGCGGATATTAAGTTTGGCTATTGTACAGAATTTATTATCATGACAGAAAAAGAATTTACAGATAAGAATGAAGCAGAGTTTAAAGCTTATCTTGAATCGATCGGCGATTCGATCGTTTGTGTTGCCGATGATGATATTGTGAAAATTCATGTACACACGAACGATCCGGGACTTGCGATTCAAAAAGCGCTCACATACGGTCAGCTTTCCAGAATGAAGATTGATA
>OLRI01002772.1_pt1 | contig 11478 bp, 16 predicted proteins | sample 1672871 | NCBI WGS metagenome assembly OLRI01 (sample SAMEA3136732, study PRJEB25190) | human gut metagenome
CCATTTATCAGTTAAAGCGCGGGGACGAAACAAGGGACTTGCGCTTTGAGCCTTACGACCGTCTGCAAGCGGCGGGACACGCAGTAGACCGGGCAAATTATGAGCTGATCTATACCGCGCCCCTTGCGCCGGACACTTCCCTTGAAGATATTTACACCCGTTTTAATATCGACCACCCCGCCGACTTCAAGGGGCATAGCCTTTCCGTTTCCGATATTGTGGTGCTTCATCGGGACGGCAGGGACGCCGCTCATTATGTAGACAGTATCGGCTATCGGGAAGTGCCGGAGTTTTTCAAGGAGCAGGGGCGGCAGCTTACCCCCGACGAGTTGGAAACGGGCGAAACCGTGAAAACGCCGAGGGGGACTTTCTATGTAACCACCATGAGCCGCGAACAAATGGAAGCCGCCGGGTACGGGCTTCATCATCAATCCGAGGACGGCAAGTATCTGATTATGGGGAATGGGACGCGGGCTTTTGCTATTCCCGCCGAGCAGCCAGAAAAGGTCAATCCCTTAAAGCACATCGAGGACACCGTAGAGCAGAACGACAACGCTTTTGACGGGCTTATCAATAATACGCCGCAGACGCCCACCGCCGGAGAGCTGGAGCAAAAAGCAAAGGCGGGTGAGCCGATCTCCCTTGCGGACTATGCTGCCGCAATCAAAGCAGAGAAAGAGCGCGGCAGCGCAAAGCAGGAAAAGCCCTCTATCCGGGCGCAGCTTCGAGCTGAAAAGGAACGGGCGGCGCAGAAAAAGACCGTAAAGGCGAAAAATCACGAATTGGAGGTATGAGTATGGTACGGTTTACCGTTGAAGAAACAAACCTTATGAGCATTTACCACGAGGGCGGCAAGGCGCAGCTTATGGAGAACATGACCGCTGCGCTGCCCGATATGGACGCGGATATGCGGGAGCTTGCAAAGCGCACCCTTTCCAAAGTGGACGCTTTGACCGATGAAGAATACGCGGGGCTTGCCGTCTATGCCGCCGATGAAGCATGAGTGCGGTGAAGCGGCTGACGCCGCCGCAAAGCCGGAAAGTCAATGCCCTTGTAAAACGGGAGTGCTGCAACTGCGTAGACGGTAACTGCCTTTTGCTGGACGACGGGGACGAGTGCGTTTGTCCGCAGCTCATTTCCTACTCGCTGCTTTGCAAATGGTTTCGCATCGCCGTACTTCCCGCCGACAAGCTCCTGTATGCGGAACTGATGAACACCGAGGACAAAAGACGTTGTATCGAGTGCGGCGCGTCCTTTGCATCCAGTTCAAACAGCGTCAAATACTGCCCGGAGTGCCGCAAGCGGATCACCCGCCGACAAGCCGCCGAGCGTATGCGAAAAATGCGCTCCCTGTTACGCGATAGGGGCGCAAAAAGCCTTGTATAGCGCGGCCCTGACAGCCGCTTTCCCATAGGGCAAGGGCTTTATACCTTTTCCCTCAAAAATGGCGTTCTACTGCGTAACGCCTTTTCCTGCACCCATAGAAAACCGGGGCGCGGTGGCCACACAATCGGCTGCCGCGCCCCGGCTTTTTCTGCTTTATAAGACTTCTATATCCGCTATGTAATATGGCATTGCGCCGATAAAAGTATTTTCCTCTGTCTTTAAGACAAGCAAGTCAGTTTCTCTGATGTAGCGTCCATAGTCAATACGCTGCACATATCCTACAAGGGTTTTCCCGTCCGTAAATGTGATTTTTACTTTGCTCCCCATATCAATATAGCTTTCCATGCCGTACATATCATTTTCTTTTGTTACTCTGATACATGCCGTAATATCAACGATTTTCATTTTATTCCCGTTCCTTTCCTTTCTCCTGTTCCGGCTCTCTTGGCTGCCGCAAAATGCTGTCAATGTTCCGCTTGATAACGTCGTATTCCTTAACCTGTTTTTTCAGCTTGCCATAGTCGGCGTATAGAGCTTCTTTACGCTCTTGCAACTTGGCGTACTCTGTTTGCAGCGCGGCAATATCGGGAAGTTTGGAAATGCCCGCCCCCTTGATTGCCTTTACTGCCGCTTCATGCAGGATTATATCTCGCTCATGGGCTGCCCGGCAGCTGCCCCTGTCTTTTGCCTTGCGGTAAGCGTCATAGGCGGGCTTTGTTTTTTGGTAGGTGGTAATGTTCTTGATAAGCACCGCCATATCGGAAAGCCTTGCTTCCACGTCCTTTAATGCTTCTGCCGCCTGTCCGCTTGCCGCCTGGACTTCTGCGATCTTGGCGGTCAACTCCCCGTACTGTTCAATCCCGTGGGTTGCGAGGAAGTTATACGTCTTTGCCGCCTGTTTCAGATTGTGGATTTTCGCCCATTGTTCATAGCCCTGGCTCTGCGCCGCTTTGATACTGTTTTCAATGTCAATGAGCAGCGACACACCCCGATCTGCTTGCGGGACTTTTGCAGCGCGGGTACGCTTGCCCTTTATCCGCTCCTTGATTGCGTCCTCGGTGTAATCTGCGCCGATAGTCTTTAAGCGGGTAAACCGTTCCTGCCCCGGCACAAGGCAGGACACATATTTTCCGCGCTTTATCTCATAGCCCAACCCTTGCAGACGGGATAGCAATTCCTCGAAGCTGTTTACTTGCGGGATTAGGGTATCAACGGCAATCTTCAATTTTGCCTTTGCGGATTTCTCCTTGTGGTACGCAGCATAATTTTTTCCCTTGCTGCCTTTCTCCGGCACGACCACCGACAAGCCGTTTTCTCGGCACAGCCTGTCGCTGATGTTGCGTATGCCATAATAGGTGCGCTTATTGGAAACGTACTTGTGGTGATCTACAAAGTTGACCGCGCAAAAAATGATGTGGTTATGGATATGCCCCTTGTCAATGTGCGTCGTAAGGACGTATTCATGCTGCCCCTTTGTTACCGCGTCGGCAAGCTGCCGCCCGATCTCATGGGCTTTTTCGTAATCGACTTCCCCCGGCTCAAAGGATTGTATCAAGTGGTGGGCGAGGTTGTTTCCCTTATCCAACGCTTGCGACAGGGTAAAAGCAAACTCAATGTCCGCCGTTTCATAGGAGCAGCCGAAAGAGGACACAAGCATTTTTCCGTCCGTCTTATCCGGGTTTTGGATATAGTCAAGGGCTTTGCTCAACGTGCTTTTAACAGGTTTAATCTTTGTAACCGCCATATCTCCGCAAGCACCCCCTTGATTTCCTCTATGTCCTCTTTATAGACGCTGCCCGTCGCATTGACGCGCCGCGCTATCTGATTGACATTGACCCCGATTTTCTGTATCTCTGCTGTCATAGCCTTTATGTCGCTATGGTCTATCTGAATGATGTACCCGTCGATTGCCATTTTCCGCAGATAGCTTTCCATGTTCCGGGTGGGGACGAGCTTCATTTTCTGCTCAATCAATGCCCGTTCTTCCTCGGTTACTCTGAATTTGATTTGCACCGTCCTTTTCCTGCCGCTCATACCGCGCTCCTTTCTCCCTGCAAAGAGGGTTTGGGACACTTCCCAACAAGCAATTTTCAGCCGCCGCGCCGCAGGGCGCAGAGGGCGAAAATACGGAAAGGGTACCCCTTTCCTATGCTTGCTATTCATCTTTTCGTATTCTCTCACGATGAAAGCGCAGATTTGCCGAACACTTCCGCAAAAAAAGAAAAACGCCATAGAAACAATACGTTTCCATAGCGTCCTTTTGCCTGTTTTGCTTTGTACTTACTCTTTTTCGACTTCCGTAATTTCCTTTGCCGTTGCGGTTACAATCCGTATGCCCTTATCGCTCATACCGTCCAGCAGCGCGTCAAGCTGCCGACGATTGGTGGATTTTTCCGCGTCGCTGTTCGGGAAGAAAAATTGATCTACCGAAATATGATACCGGGTTACAAGGTCATAGAATACCTGTAAACTCGGCTGTTGTCCCTTGTTCTCGATATTCGCAAGGTAGCGCGGGGAAATATATAACTCGTCGCTTACCTTTTTCCGGCTCTCGCCGTATTCTTTTCTCGCGGCTTTTATGGCTGCCCCGAAAGCCTTAAAGTCGTACAATGGTACAGGTCGTTTCGCCATTTTTATTCACCCTATTACATTCTACTGTTCACCTTTCCTTTTGGATATGTCTATACAATTCATAGTATTAGCTTAAATACTTCCTGTTATTCTTGCAGACTTCTTACCCACAAATTATGCGAATGTCGATTGTAAACTTTTGCAAGGCCGATTGTGAACTTTCTTGAAAAGTATTGCTATCTCTCAAATCATGTGTTATACTGTTATACAGAACAATATAACAGCAAGAACAGAGAGAGGGTGATGACAATTAAACTAATAATATCCAATATGTCGGGCATACCCATCTATGAACAAATTAAACAACAAGTGAAAGCTGCAATTTTGTCGGGAGAGCTTCAAGCAGAAGAAACGCTACCTTCCCTAAGAACATTGGCAAAGGATTTGAAAATCAGCGTATTAACGGTTACAAAGGCATATACCGAACTGGAACAAGAGGGATTTGTCAAGAATGTTCAAGGTAAGGGCTGCTTTGTGCTGGGAAGCGGTTCCGAACTAATGAAAGAGCAACTAATTTGTAAAGTAGAAAATAGTTTGACAGAAGCTATAAAAGCAGCGAAAATTGCTAACCTATCTAACAAAGAACTACATCATCTTTTAGATGTTTTATTGGAGGCGAATGCAGATGACTAATTATTTAGAGGTAAAAAACTTGTCGAAATCTTTTGACAGCTTTCAGCTTCACAACATTACTTTTACTCTACCAAAGGGCTACATTATGGGATTGATCGGACCGAACGGCTCCGGTAAAACAACCACTATCAAGCTCATTTTGAATATGCTCAAACGCAATAGCGGCGAAATTAAAATCATGGGTCTTGACAATATCATTGACGAGCAAAAAGCAAAGGCAGAACTTGGCGTTGTGTTTGATACCAACTATTTCAGCGACGATTGGAAAATAACGCAGGTCGAAAAGTCTATTTCTGTTTTCTACCCGAACTGGAATACGGAGCGATTTGCTGAAATGCTACGGAAGTTCCATATCGCTACAAATAAGAAAGTCAAAGAACTTTCAAAAGGTATGCAGATGAAGTTAATGCTTGCTTGTGCATTCTCTTACGACGCAAAGCTATTGATTTTAGATGAACCTACCAGCGGCCTTGACCCTGTTTCCAGAGATGAACTACTGCAAATCCTTTCGGAATATATCGAGGACGGAGAACACAGTGTTTTATTCTCTACGCATATAACAGGAGATTTGGAACGTGCTGCCGACTATATAACTTATATCAGTTATGGCGAACTGTTCTTTAGCGGAAGCAAAGATGACTTTGTAGATATGTTCCGCATTGTCAAGGGAGGAACGAATGAACTATCTGCCGATCTTAAAGGAAAGGCGGTTGGTGTCCGCACATTTCCAACAGGTTTTGAAGCTCTGGTCAAAACCGAAGATGTTGCAGCATTTTCGACTTTGGATATAGAGCCAGCAACCATTGACGAAATTGTTGTATTTACAAGCAAGAGAGGTGAAGATTATGAGTAATATGTTGAAAGCCACAAAACTGGATTTTTCCCTTGTAAGACCGTATTTCAAAGTGATTGGTTTTACTATGCTTCTTCCTATCGCTTTTGCAGCAATCAATCGTTCTATATTGACGGGTGTTTCTTTCGCTATGTGTTTTATTGCCATGACAACGGGCTACACATTTTCTATCACAGAAAAGAATAGCATGGAGCGTCTATATGGTATTTTGCCTGTTAAAAAAAGTGAAATGGTGATTGGTCGTTATCTTTTTGTTCTTGCGCTGGGGGCACTTGCTCTTGTTGTTTCACTTATTACTCAACCGATTGTATTGCGTGTAATAGGTGAAACCGTTGAAAAGGTCGATATTATCAGCGCAGCTATTGGCGGCTTATTCCTATTTGCACTTTATACAGTGTTTCAAATCCCCGGATATTATAAGTTCGGCTCTATCAAAGGTCGCGTGTTTATGTATATCCCGGTGGCTGGGTTTTTAGCGACGTTGTTTTTGCTCCCTAAAATACCTATGGACAACTCAATTATCACTACGCTTAGTAACTCTCCTGTGCTGCTTATTGTACTTGTGATTGTGCTTGTCGTCGTTATGTATGCGGTATCGATCTTGTTTTCTATTCGGATTATGAAGAACAAAGAAATGTGAGGTGAACGGTATGGATTTTACAATTTTAGCTGTTGTTTTGCTTATTGGTGTTGGTATTCCCGTTAGAAATAAAATCATTCGGAAATATCGAGAGGAAAAAAAGAAAAAAGATAATGACCGGAATGTGAAGTGATAGGCATGGAAAAAACAGATTTTATCCGTTGCCCTATTTGTGGTAATAAAACACGCGACAAAATCCGAGAAGATACCATTCTCAAAAACTTTCCTCTTTTTTGTCCAAAATGTAAGAGCGAATGTTTGATTGATGTTGAACAGTTCCATATAACCGTTATCAAAGCGCCAGACGCACAGCCGCAGAGCCGATAACACACAAGGTGGATTTCCTTGTGGTTATCGGCTTTATTATAGAGTTGTTGTAAAGGGGCGATTAAAGGAGGTCAATTATTCATTGAAAGAGATTTTGAAGTTAGAGCATATTCAAAAGTTCTATGGTAATGGCAACAACATTACAAAGGCAATCCGAGATATTAGTTTTACCGTCAGTGAAAGTGAATTTGTCGGGATTATGGGGCCTTCCGGCTCCGGCAAGACTACTTTGCTTAATTGCATTTCCACGATAGATACAGTGAGCGAGGGGCATATTTATTTGGGCGGCACAGATGTAACGGAAATCAAGGAAAAAGAAATTGCCCGCTTTCGGCGGGAAAATCTTGGCTTTATTTTTCAAGACTTCAATTTACTCGACACCTTGACTATTTCTGAAAATATTGCCTTGGCATTGACGATCAATCATATTCCAGTCGGACAGGTGGACGGACTTGTGCAGGAAATGGCCGCAAAATTGAATATCACAGATATTTTAGAGAAATATCCTTATCAAGTTTCCGGCGGGCAAAAACAGCGGTGTGCCTGCGCCAGAGCCATTATCAATAAGCCTAAATTGATATTGGCTGATGAACCAACCGGAGCATTGGATAGCCATTCATCTCAAATGCTGCTTTCGACAATCCAAAGTATAAACAAAGAACTGGGCGCAACAATTTTAATGGTTACTCATGACGCATTTTCCGCAAGTTATGCCAGCCGTATTCTTTTTCTAAAAGACGGGCAAATCTTTACCGAAATCTTGAAAGGAAACGATACTCGGCAGGTGTTCTTTGAAAAAATACTGAATGTCCTCACCATGATGGGAGGGGGTGTCAGTGATGTACGCTAAATTGGCTTTTCGGAATATTTGCAGGAGTTTGCGCGATTATATCATTTATTTTATTACAATCACGCTTACGATTACATTGATGTATTCCTTTTTGGCACTTGGATTTTCCGACGATATTATTGCCATGTCAGAAAATATGTCTATGCTAACTACCGGCATTCTCATATTATCTTTTTTGATTGCTTTTATGGCTTCATTTGTTGTCAAATATGCTATTCGGTTTATGTTAGGACAACGAAAAAAAGAATTTGCACTCTATGAACTTATGGGAATGGAAGTTAAAACAATAAGCAATCTTTTCTTGATTGAAAATACAATCATCGGGTGTGGTGCGCTTCTGTTTGGCTCTATCGTCGGAACGCTTTTATCCGGCGTATTAAATCAAGTCGTTAAAAATATCTTTGAAACCCCTCATACCTATCATATTTCCTTTTCCTTTCAGGCGTGGGGAATTACGGTGGTACTTTTCATTTTGATGTATGGGTTTGGAATATTTCATGCGGCAAAAGTTATCCGGCGTCAAAAAGTAGTTGAACTACTTTACGATAACAGAAAAAACGAAGAATATCGTTTTAAGACAATTAAAAAGAGTATTCTTGTGGTGCTAATTTCAATCGCTGCTATGGTATTAGGTGTTGTGTTACTTGTGCAAGGACTTCAAGTTCAGACAAACGCGGCTATGCTTTATATAGGCGGAAGCTGCCTATTTCTACTTGTTGGGGTTTATGAACTTCATCGGCAACTACCAGCTTTACTATATCAATTTGCAAAGCGTGCCCCTCATAAAAAGTATAAGGCAGAGAACTTGTTTTTCTTAGGGCAGATTGGACGGCGCATTCAATCTGCTGGCCGAACAATGGCAATAGTAGCAATCCTTTTGACAATATCACTTGCGACTATGTTCATAGGGCTTTCAATGGGTGCCAGCTATAAGGCTAACATGGAAGTTTATTATCCTTACGATGTCGGCGTAGCCATTGACGCGCCATTAACCAAGTCCAGCATGGACGACGTTATTGCTTTTGTAGATCAACGCTGCGAGGTTGAGGACAGTGTAACATATTATCTGTATGATGTTCCAAATGAAGCCATAGAAGCATTGTCCTTGTCCGATTACAACCATTTGCGGCAGATGTTAGGACTTTCACCTGTTTCTATGGGCAGCAATCAATATTTAATTCATTGTGATACATGGAATTACCTTGATGATATAGAACAGGCATTAGAACAACAATCGGAAATCATTATAAATGACCGAACTTTGACACCGATTGAAACGCCTATTTTGACAGAACCTATGGAGCAATATCAAATGGCAGGAACAAACGGTTATGTAACTGTCCTGCCAGATGAAACAGCACAACAGTTATCGGGAAATAAAATACGGCTGGCTATGAAATTGAATGGTGAGGGCTATTCTGAATTAAAGGGAGAAATTCAAAGATTTCTCAACAGCGACGATTGGCTTCCGGATATTCAAGCGGGATATGAACCAACAGAACGGATAACACTCGGGGTTACTGTAAAGGCATGGGGTGTTGCAAACTCCCTTACAGGGTTTACTGCTATTTCTTTTTGTGGCCTTTATTTGAGTATTATTTTTATCATTCTTTCTTGTGCGGTGCTGGCCTTTGAACAGCTTTCGGCGATAGATAAAAATCGAAAAAATTATGAGATTATAGATCTGCTTGGTGTATCGAAAGAAAAACAGGCTTCTTTAATCCGCAAGGAAATATCAACGATGTTCTTTATTCCGCTTTTATTTCCGCTTTTCCTTACGGTTTTATTGATTGCCAGCACACAGGTTTTATTTGGAGAAGTCATTTTGCAGAAAGGATTGATATTATTGTATGGTTTTGTAACAATCCTACTTTTCTGCGCGATTTACCTAACCTACTTTGGTGCTACGATGTTCCTGTTCAAAAAGGTTATTCTACGATCTGATATAGGATAAAAAGGTAGCATATTGAAGTTATCCTGCCCCGCCCGACGGGGAAAGAAAAAAACCGTTGCGGGGCAGGTGGCTTTGTGCGCGCAATTTACATTTTCACCCCGGCGGCGGTTTTGAAATACATTTCAAGGCCGCCGTTCTCCATGCCCTTATGAGGATGACGACCCTGTGCTGAATGTTACGGCGGCTTTAGGAGGGAGCCGCCGTGAAGCGAGAACAGCTTCGACATAATCCGGCAGGAATTTACCTGCCAAAAAAAGCCTGTCCCCGGCAACGGGGATTTATACCCAAGAAGATGAACTATACGATGTAAGGCAGCATCAAAATACACCAGATAGCGTCTGGCTGGATTATATCCAGTCAGGCGTTTTTTGTCATATCCTGCGGTTCTCCGTAGGGTGCCGATCTCCACCGCCCCCATTTCAATTCACCCGTCAAACCTTGAATTGAAATGGAGGACAAGTATGTTTGATAAGAAAAGCGAATACGCCCTGAACAAATACGATCAAGACAGCATTATATACATAAGTGTAAGCGGCCGCATCCGGCTCACCCGCGCAGACTTTTCCAGCGAGGAAGAATTTCTGAAATGGAAAGCCTGGTCTGATGAGGATTATCACGAGAGAGAAAAAAGTGGCCGCAGTTTCAACGAGTGTGGATCTGTGAAGAATTTGCAATTTTAGGAATGATATTTTTGATTATCAGTTGATAGTCAACTTCCAGTTTGTTGAATTAAAAATGAAATAAAGTTTCAGTAATCATAGAGTGTATGGATTCAATTCCATATGCTCTTTTTCTTTTACTTAATTTCAAGAAAATGCAGAAATCTAATGTTACGAGTTTCTTACGAGTGGCATTTAAAAAAACTCGCAAGAAAACTCGTAAGAAAAAAAGTAAAAAAATTTGCTTTTGACCACTGTAAAACATGCTCTGAGCGTTTCGTTATATGAAGGGATAATTTTTCTTTCATATTTCAAAGAAAAGAGGATAAAGAAATGTCAGAGAAAAGATGTTATACAGTTCAAGAGTTACAGGAGATCTTAGGAGTCAGCAGACCTACTATTTATAACCTTTATGCACAAGCGATTCCGTCACTCTCACAGGCTCAACGGATAAAGCAGCTGAGTAAAGAAAAACAGTTATCGCTGGAAAAGATGGAAGAAATCATGGAGCTTTGTCCTGATATAAGCAAAGTTACCGTGGAAAGGATTTTGACGAATTTGGTTAAGAGTGGGTATATCGCAAAAGTTGGTGCAGGTCTATCTACCGGATATGTCCGTATTTAATGAATACACATTGACAAGTATCTATGCGCATGATAATTTAATACATAGACAAATATCTATGTGAGGTAGCAAAAATGAATACAAGAAATATGATACTAATATGCAAAGCATTATCGGATACAAAAAGGCTGGAGATTGTTCAGATGCTGTCAGACGGAGAAAAATGTGGATGTAAAATTCTGGATAAATTTAATATCACGCAGCCTACTTTGTCACATCACATGAAAATATTGGTCGGCTGTGGGCTTGTAAATGATCGTAAGGAAGGCAAGTGGCATCATTATTCTCTGAATAAAAAAGTAATAAGAGAGGCAAGTTCATTTATTGAAGCTTTGGGAAGGTAGGAAATGGAAATGAAAGAAGAATGTATTATATGTAAAGCACCACTTATATATCTCGAAAAAGATGAAATGATGGAGTGCGTGTTATGCCATAAAAAGGAATTAAGCAAGACTAGATGCGAGCAGGGCCATTATGTATGTAATGAATGCCATACAAAAGGAATGGATGTAATTATAGACATATGTCTTAGTGAAACATCTAAGAATCCGATAGAAATTATAAGAAAAATGATGGAACAGCCATTCTGTCATATGCATGGACCAGAGCATCATGTTATGGTTGGTTCAGCACTTCTTGCTGCATATAAAAATGCAGGTGGTGAGATTGATTTGCCGGAAGCACTACTTGAAATGATGAATAGAGGAAAAACTGTTCCGGGTGGCGTATGTGGATTCTGGGGTGCTTGTGGTGCTGGAATTAGTACAGGAATGTTTATATCAATAATCTCAGGAGCGACTCCACTTAAAAATGAACCTTGGGGTCTGGCTAATAAAATGACTTCCAAGGCACTTGACGCAATCGGAAGCATTGGTGGACCAAGATGTTGTAAAAGAGATTCTTATATGGCCATAATCTCAG
>OLRI01002774.1_pt1 | contig 11474 bp, 9 predicted proteins | sample 1672871 | NCBI WGS metagenome assembly OLRI01 (sample SAMEA3136732, study PRJEB25190) | human gut metagenome
TGTAACTATTTGGAAAGTTCGTATATTAGTGCGGTTATGGAGCACAATAGTATTGTTGCCTATGGCAGTAAAAATATGAATATATTAAGATGAGGTGTATGGCTATGACAGGTCTGAAGTGCAACGTAACATCTTGCGCCAATAACGAACAGTACCAGTGCTGTCTTCCTGATATACAAGTTGCAGGCTTAGATGCGAAAGAAAGTTGTGAAACATGCTGTGCTTCTTTTGAAAGTCATGCCTACATTAATCTTGGCTATGAAGACCTGAAAGAGCTGGGCCCTGGAGAGATTGATTTTATCACCCCGGAGGGCGCCCAGGTTCTGCAGAAGCCAGGAGACAAGATGCGAATCTGTTCTTTCCTCTGGGTATATTATGGATATCCAACCTCCACTTATGAGGGGGTAAATGTAGAGGAAATGCGTTACAAATGCGGCGATATTCTGGCAGGAAGAGATGCCGGAGAAGTGAATCCGGATCTGGTTGCAGGAGTACCGGATTCCGGTATTGCACATGCCATCGGCTATGCTAACCGCTCTGGTGTGCCGTTTGCCCGTCCGTTTATTAAATATACGCCCACATGGCCAAGATCTTTTATGCCGACTCAGCAGAGCCAGCGAAATCTTATCGCCAGAATGAAGCTGATCCCAGTACATAAACTGATCAAAGATAAAAGCCTCCTTATGATCGACGACTCTATCGTAAGAGGTACCCAGCTTCGTGAGACAACAGAATTCCTCTATAACAATGGTGCTAAGGAGGTTCATATCAGACCTGCCTGTCCGCCGCTTTTATATGGATGTAAGTACCTGAATTTCTCACGCTCCAAGTCAGAGATGGATCTGATCACAAGACGTGTGATCGCCAAACGTGAGGGAGAGAATGTCAGTGATAAAGTCCTGGCAGACTATGCAGATCCAAATTCAACAAATTATAAAGAAATGCTGGAAGAAATCCGTAAGGAGCTGAATTTCACATCACTGAAATTCCACAGACTTGATGATCTGAAAGCTTCCATTGGAATTTCACCATGTAAACTCTGTACCTATTGCTGGGATGGAAAAGAATAAGGAGTCTGACTGTCGGATAGTAACGAACAAGAAACAGAAGAGGAGATGCAGATTTGTCGATAACAAACAATGGGAAACAGAAACGGAATAAAAAGAAAAAAAGACTTATAAAACTTCTGATAATTGTAATTATCCTGTTTATCCTGCTTATGCTGGCAGATACTCTGCTGCTCCAACACAGAAAGAACGTGGACAGAGAACAGAGAAAAGCAGAAGCAATCGCGGCACTGGAAAGAGTTCCCACTGTAACACCGACACCTGCAGCTACACCCACACCTACCCCAACGCCGATTCCTACGGTAACACCAACACCTGTACTGGAAAGGGCATATGTTTTTAACCCGGAGGACTATCTGGGAACCTGGCGCAGTGAGAATGGCAGGGTTAAGATCAAAATTAAGAAACTCAGTCAGAAGTCGGTTACATTCACTTATTGGCAGACAAATAAGAAAAAGACAGCTTCCTGTAAGGCAAAAGTAAAGAAATCCGTAGCAGGAAACGCAACCAGATTCTCGTTTACAGACTCGCTGGGAAATGTAGCAAAGGGTTATCTTACCTTTGATAATGGTCGTCTTTATGTGAATATTAAGACAAAAACAAAAGCGGAGGGTGCAAAAGTCCATCCTTCTGTGGATACTGTTATGATAAAAGAATAAAAGATACAAAAAATATAAAAGGATTCAGTAACATAAACAGTTACAGGAATCCTTTTATATTAAAAAAAGTGATTTTACTTATTTATTCATCTCTTTTTTATCAGTGCGTCCTACCAGATAATCAACACTTATATCGTAATAATTTGCCAGTCTGATAAGCATTTCAACCGGGATATTGCGTGAACCTGTCTCATAGTGAGAGTAGGAACGCTGGCTGATGTGAAGAATTTCGCTGAGCTGTTTCTGTGACATGTCAGCATCTGTACGTAAATCCTGAATACGCTGAAATTTCATATAGTTCACCTCTCTGTTTTGTAGTGTACTCCCAAACATGATCTGTGAAAAGCCTTCGCAGATTATGTACTGAAAAAAGTATAAAACAGAACAAAATGAACGGTTGCAAAACAGAGCAAAATGGTCTATTATAAAAATAATCTTTTTTCAAATCTGATTTCTGAAATAATTTCCAATACAATTTAAGTGATGTAACTATTCAGTCGTCCGCTGTTTGGCGAGACATACAAGCCAAAATTCCATTGCCGCAGGCAATCTGGAATGAATTTTGGCTACGTTACTGTGAACGGAGTGAACAGTAACGAATTGTTATATATTTTTTGGTGAGCATAAATATCGGGGGAGATTTATGCCGGAAGAAAGGAGTTTATATTTGTTTGCAAGTGTATTATCAGCTGCAATTTTTGGGGTGGAAGTATGCCCTGTGCAGGTAGAAGCTGATGTAAGTAACGGACTTCCTTCCTTTATCATGGTAGGATTTCCTTCTGCGCAGGTAAAGGAAGCGCAGGAACGGGTACGCACAGCACTCAAGAATAATGGTTATCAGTTTCCACCAAAGAGAATTACCGTCAATTTTGCTCCTGCAGACATGAAGAAAGAGGGCGCCGGTTTTGATGTACCGGTGGCAGCAGCAGTGTTGGCTGCTTTTGAGATGATCAGCCCTCAGGTTGTCAGCAGAGTTATGATGGCAGGGGAGATCGGTCTGGACGGAGAAATCCATGGGATATCCGGAATCCTGCCGATTGTGTTGTGTGCAAGAAGTTTGGGCAGTCGTTTTTGCGTAGTTCCCTATGAGAATCTGAAAGAAGGAAGACTGATCAGGGATGTGCCGGTAGCAGGAGTAAAAAATTTACGGGAACTGGTCGAGTGTCTTAAGAATCCGGAACCCTATCTGAAGAGGGAAATACAGGAAGAAATTCCTTCTATTATAAATACAGATATGGGAATGGATTTTTCAGACATTGAAGGACAGGAAGGGGCAAAAAGAGCGGCGGAAATTGCAGTAAGCGGATTTCACAATCTTCTCCTTATCGGACCTCCGGGAACGGGCAAAACCATGCTTGCCAGAAGACTGCCGACGATCATGCCTGGGCTTGGCTTTGAAGAAAAGCTGGAGCTTACCAGAATTTACAGTATTGCAGGACTTCTTTCAAGAGAACATCCTCTGATCGATGAGCGACCATTTCGCAGCCCTCATCATACAAGTACTCCGCAGGCAATTGCAGGAGGCGGGCGTAATCCCAGACCCGGCGAAATCACTCTTGCGCATAAAGGTGTACTCTTTCTGGATGAAATGCCGGAATTTTCCAGAGCAAGTCTGGAACTTCTGCGACAGCCCATGGAGGATAAAGTGATCCAGATAGCCAGAGCAAGCGGAACTTACAACTTTCCGGCGGATTTTATGTTATGTGCAGCGATGAACCCCTGTCCCTGCGGTTATTATCCGGATTTAAACAGATGCACCTGTACAGCAGGTGAGATCACACATTATATGGGAAAGATCAGTCGCCCTCTTCTGGACAGAATTGATATCAGCACTGAGGTACCGCCGGTTTCTTTTTCACAGCTTCACTGTGGAAGAAAGGGAGAAAATTCCGCTGCTATCAGAAAAAGAGTGGAAAAAGTACAGAAGATCCAGGAAGAACGGTATAAAGATGAGAAAATAAATTTTAACGGGCAGCTGAAGAGCAGTCTGATCGATAAATTCTGCCCTCTTACAGACAGCGCATCCCGACTTCTGGCAAGAGCCTTTGAAAAAATCGCATTCAGTGCCAGATCCTATCATAGGATCCTGAAGGTAGCCAGAACAATTGCGGATATGGAAGGGGAAGAAATGATTGCCGGTCATCATATCGGAGAAGCACTTTCGTACAGGGCATTTGACAAAGATTCTGTCATAAAATAAAGGTCAGTGAGGTATTTTATATGGAAAGAACTGATGTGAAAAATAATCATACAGAAGAATACAGTACAGGTCAGATACGATGTATTGAGAAATCAGATCCGGAATATCCTCAGATAATGAAGCAGTATGCCTCCATGCCGGCAAAGCTTTATGTAAAAGGCAGACTTCCTGATCCTAAGAGAAGAACGGTGGCAGTGATCGGTGCCAGAATGTGCAGTCCTTATGGAAGGATGCAGGCATTCCGGTATGCGAAAGCGTTAAGTGTAGCTGGAGTCCAGATTATCAGCGGTATGGCACTTGGCATTGATTCAGAAGGACATAAAGGCGCACTGGAAGGAAAGATGCCTACATTTGCGGTGCTTGGAAGTGGTGTTGATGTATGCTATCCGAAATCTAACAGAAAACTCTATGAGAGGATCTTATGGGAAAATGGTGGGATCATCAGTGAATGTCCACTGGGTTCAGGACCTGTTTCCTGGCATTTCCCGGCGCGAAACCGGATCATTAGTGCTTTGTCAGACGCGGTTCTGGTAGTGGAAGCAAAAGAAAACAGCGGTTCGCTGATCACTGCGGGATTTGCACTGGAACAGGGAAAGATGGTCTATGCGATTCCGGGGGCAGTGACAGATGAACTCAGCAGAGGCTGCCATAAGCTGATCTACGACGGCGCAGGGATTGCATACTGTCCGGAAATTATGCTGGAAGAACTTGGAATTTCGATGGAAAAAGTAACACAAAACGGTGAAAAAAACAACTTGGGACTTGCAAGAGATTTGAATATGGTGTATAGTTGTCTCGATTTACGACCAAAAAATCCCGACTACATTGTGAGAAAAACAGGCTTTTCCCCGGCACAGGTAAGCAACTGTCTTGTGGAACTGACACTGCGGGGGCTCATAAGAGAGAGCGGGAGACATTATTATGTAAAAGACAGTTGACGATTTATGATTATTGTGCTTCACGTTTCTGCGGCGCAGGGCGATTTTCATATGTAACAATATCGCTGTCAGGCAATGTGCCCGTTCAGGGACACTGTGAAGAATAACAGATTACGACTAGGAGAGGTAGCATGGCGAAATATCTGGTGATAGTAGAATCACCTGCAAAAGTGAAAACAATAAAGAAATTTCTCGGTGCGAATTACGATGTGGAAGCTTCTAACGGACATGTCCGTGATTTCCCGAAGAGTCAGTTCGGAATTGATGTTGAGCATGATTTTGAACCCAAATATATAACGATCAGAGGAAAGGGAGAACTGCTTGCAAAGCTTCGCAAGGCTGCAAAGAAAGCAGATAAGATTTATCTTGCAACTGACCCTGACCGCGAGGGAGAGGCAATTTCCTGGCATCTGATGCAGGCATTAAAAGAAGATCCGAAGAAGATGCACAGGATTACCTTTAACGAGATTACCAAGACAGCAGTAAAATCATCAATCAAACAGGCCAGAGACCTGGATATGGATCTGGTAGATGCACAGCAGGCAAGACGTATGCTTGACCGTATGGTAGGTTATACCATCAGCCCGCTTCTCTGGGCAAAAGTCAAGAGAGGCTTAAGTGCGGGGCGCGTACAGTCTGTTGCGCTTCGTATCATCTGTGACAGAGAAGATGAGATCAATGCGTTTATTCCGGAAGAATACTGGAGCCTGGAGGGAGATTTTCAGGTGAAGGGTGAGAAGAAACCGCTGCAGGCGAAGTTTTATGGAACAGATAAAAAGATGGATATCCACAGCAAAGAGGAAATGGATAAACTTCTGGCCTCTCTGAAAGATAAAGAATATGAGATCAATGAAGTAAAGAAAGGCGAGAGGATCAAGAATGCACCGCTTCCCTTTACTACAAGTACCTTACAGCAGGAAGCAGCCAAGACCTTAAACTTTTCCACACAGAAGACAATGCGTCTGGCACAGCAGCTGTATGAAGGAATTGATATCAAAGGAAATGGAACGGTAGGTGTGATCTCTTATCTGCGTACAGATTCTACCCGAATCTCAGAGGAAGCAGATGCTGCGGCAAGAGAATATATCACTGCTCAGTACGGAGAGGATTATGTTTCAAAGTCTGAGAAAGCTGTGAAAAAGGGACAGAAGATTCAGGATGCTCACGAAGCGATCCGTCCTACAGACATCAGCCGTACACCGGCTGTACTGAAGGAATCTCTTTCAAGAGATCAGTTCAGACTGTATCAGCTTATCTGGAGACGTTTTGCGGCCAGCAGAATGGCTCCTGCAAAATACGAAACAACATCTGTAAAGATTGGTGCAGACCAGTATATTTTTACAGTCTCTGCCTCCAAGATCATATTTGACGGATTTATGTCTGTATACACAGATGAAGAGGACCAGAAAAAAGGAAATGTTCTGAATCAGAGTCTTGAAAGAGGAATGAAGCTTAGTCTTAAGGAACTGAAACCAGAACAGCATTTCACGCAGCCGCCTGCACATTATACAGAGGCATCTCTGGTCAAGACTATGGAAGAACTGGGGATCGGACGTCCAAGTACCTATGCGCCGACGATCACAACGATCATCAGCCGCCGTTATGTTGCAAAAGAACAGAAGAACCTGTATGTTACAGAGTTGGGGGAAGTTGTCAATAATATTATGAAACAGGCTTTCCCGAGTATTGTAGATGTAAACTTCACTGCGACTATGGAAGGGCTTCTGGACTGTGTGGCAGCAGGAACTGTAAAGTGGAAGACAGTAGTAAGCAACTTCTATCCGGATCTGAAGAAGGATGTAGATGCTGCAGAGGAAGAACTTGAAAAGGTTGATATTCAGGATGAAGTGACAGATGTGATCTGCGAAAACTGTGGCAGACATATGGTGATCAAATATGGTCCTCATGGACGATTCCTTGCATGTCCGGGATTTCCGGAATGCAAAAATACCAAACCATATTTTGAGAAGATCGGGGTGGCATGTCCGAAATGTGGAAAAGAGATTGTGCTTAAGAAAACCAAAAAAGGACGTAAGTACTACGGATGTGAGGATAATCCGGATTGTGATTTCATGTCCTGGCAGAAACCATCAGCAAAGAAATGCCCGAAATGTGGAAGCTATATGGTGGAAAAGGGGAATAAGCTTGTCTGCAGCCAGGAGACATGTGGATATGTAGAGGCAAAGGACGAGAAAGAATAATAACGGATTGTAAATGTTATAAATGGGACTGTTGCAGCAGTTGAAAATGAATTTCATTAATGCAACAGTTCCGTTTTTTGTCTTACAGTCAGTGACTTTCTGATTTTTTGTCTTCAATCCTTTGAATTTTTAATGATGATATTTATTGAATAATATTATAAAAGGAATCTATTTTCAGAAAAGCAAAAATAAATAAAAAAATAGTAAAATTTGTCTTGTAATTTGACTTTAAAACGTGTAAAATCAAAGTATCAGTAATGTTAATGACCATGTGTGTCTGAATCTTCCTTGCGAGCAAAAGAAAGTGACTGCTCATTTATGAAATAATGACAGAAAGATTTCGGATATGTACAGGGTGAAAGGAGGACAATATGAGTGTTCAGCTGCTGGATAGAACAAGAAAAATTAATAAACTTCTGCATAACAGCAGTTCCAGCAAAGTGGTATTTAATGACATCTGTCAGGTTCTGATGGAGACACTGAGTTCCAACATTCTGGTTCTCAGTAAAAAAGGAAAGGTTCTGGGTGTCAGTTTATGCCCGGGAGTAGAGGAGATCACTGAACTGATCGAGGACAAGGTTGGCGGATATGTAGATTCCCTGTTAAACGAGAGATTTCTGGGTGTCCTGTCAACAAAAGAGAATGTAAATCTTCAGACACTGGGATTTGAACATGTATCAAGCAGTTATCAGGGAATCATTAATCCGATAGATATTGCAGGGGAACGACTGGGTACTGTATTTATGTATCGTTATGAGAAACCATATGACATTGAAGATATTATTGTCAGTGAATATGGAACAACCGTTGTAGGGCTTGAGATGATGAGAGCGGTTCATGAAGAGAATGCTGAGGAGGACAGAAAGCAGCAGGTAGTGAAATCTGCGTTTAATACTTTATCTTTCTCCGAACTGGAGGCGATCATCCATATTTTTGATGAACTTGACGGAGATGAGGGAATCCTGGTTGCAAGTAAGATCGCAGACCGCGTGGGAATCACCAGATCTGTTATCGTAAACGCTTTGAGGAAGTTTGAAAGTGCCGGTGTGATTGAATCCAGATCTTCCGGTATGAAAGGAACCTACATTAAAGTGCTGAATGAAGTCATCTTTGATGAACTGGAAGAGATTAAAGCTCAGAGAAATAAGAAATCCTGATTCGTAAATAATGAATGCAAGAAGGCTGTCTGCTGTATGGTGGACGGTCTTTTTATTATGTTAAAGAAAATTACTCCGTAATATGCTTATAACATAATAAAGCTCTCCGGACTTGTTATGACAAAATTATTTGTAAATTAAGAAAACAAAAGAAAAAAAGAGTATATATAAGTAAAAAAGAGAATATAGATTATTTTATAATGATAAAAGCACTTGCGAAATCGACTCATTTTCAATAATATAAGGACAGTGATTAGCACTCGAAGTAAATGAGTGCTAGCAAAAATCGGCAGAATCAGACAGAGTGCCGAAATAGTTACCGGATATTTTGCGATAACGAAAAGAGTACGGTAACAGGAAAGCTTTAGTTGGAGAATAAAGGAGGATATAGATCATGACATTAGTACCTTTAGGTGACAGAGTTGTATTAAAACAGGTTGAAGCAGAAGAAACAACAAAATCCGGAATCGTTCTTCCGGGACAGGCACAGGAGAAACCACAGCAGGCAGAAGTTGTAGCTGTAGGACCTGGCGGAGTTGTTGACGGCAAAGAAGTAAAAATGGAAGTAGCTGTAGGTGATAAAGTTATCTACTCCAAATATTCAGGAACAGAAGTAAAGATGGATGGCACAGAATACATTATCGTAAAACAGAATGATATTCTTGCAATTGTTAAATAAGCAATATCAAAATAGAAAACATAAATGAAGATACTTATAAGATAATATTTACAGGATGTAACATGAAATACCGGCTAAGTATCAGAAAAAATTCATAGAGATCAAAATTTGAATCAGGAGGTCATATTATCATGGCAAAAGAAATTAAATTCGGCGCAGAAGCCAGAGCAGCTCTTGAAGCTGGTGTAAATAAATTAGCTGATACAGTAAGAGTAACATTAGGACCGAAAGGAAGAAACGTAGTTCTTGACAAACCATACGGTGCTCCGCTTATTACAAACGACGGTGTTACAATCGCAAAAGAAATTGAACTGGAAGATGGATTTGAAAACATGGGCGCACAGCTGATCAAAGAAGTTGCTTCCAAAACAAACGATGTAGCAGGTGATGGTACAACAACAGCTACTGTTCTTGCACAGGCTATGGTTCACGAAGGAATGAGAAACCTGGCAGCAGGCGCTAACCCGATCATCCTCAGAAAAGGAATGAAGAAAGCTACAGATGTAGCTGTAGAAGCAATCAAGAACATGAGCCAGACAATCAGCGGCAAGAAACAGATCGCAAACGTTGCATCTATTTCCGCAAGCGATGAGACTGTTGGACAGTTAGTAGCAGATGCTATGGAAAAAGTTTCCAAAGACGGCGTTATCACAGTAGAAGAATCCAAGACAATGCACACAGAACTTGACCTTGTAGAAGGTATGCAGTTCGATCGTGGATATGTATCCGCATATATGTCAACAGATATGGAAAAAATGGAAGCAAATCTGGAAGATCCATATATCCTGATCACAGACAAGAAGATCAGCAACATCCAGGAAATCCTTCCATTACTGGAGCAGATCGTAAAAGTTGGTGCGAAACTTCTTATCATTGCTGAAGATGTAGAGGGTGAAGCTCTTACAACTCTGATCGTAAACAAATTAAGAGGAACCTTCCAGGTAGTAGCTGTCAAAGCTCCGGGATATGGTGACAGAAGAAAAGAAATGCTTCAGGATATCGCAATCCTTACAGGCGGCCAGGTAATCTCCGAAGAAGTTGGTCTGGAACTGAAAGACGCAACTATGGAGCAGTTAGGACGTGCAAAATCTGTTAAAGTTGCAAAAGAGAACACAGTTATCGTTGACGGTATGGGTGACAAAGATGCAATCGCAAACCGTGTTGCTCAGATCCGTGGACAGATTGAAGAAACAAAATCTGAATTTGATAAAGAAAAATTACAGGAAAGACTTGCAAAACTGGCTGGCGGCGTAGCTGTTATCCGTGTTGGTGCTTCCACTGAGACAGAAATGAAAGAAGCTAAGCTTCGTCTGGAAGATGCTCTTGCAGCTACAAGAGCAGCAGTAGAAGAAGGTATCATCGCAGGTGGCGGATCTGCTTACATCCACGCATCCAAAGAAGTTGCAAAACTTGCAGCAACTCTGGAAGGTGACGAGAAGACAGGTGCAAACATCATCCTGAAAGCTCTGGAAGCTCCTCTGTTCCGTATTTCTGCAAATGCAGGACTTGAAGGTTCCGTAATCATCAACAAAGTAAGAGAATCCGAACCGGGAATCGGCTTTGATGCTTTGAACGAAAGATATGTAGATATGGTAAGCGAAGGTATCCTTGATCCTGCAAAGGTTACAAGAAGTGCTCTTCAGAATGCTACAAGTGTTGCATCTACACTCCTTACAACAGAGGCTGTAGTTTCCACAATCAAAGAAGATACTCCGGCTCCGGCTGCAAACCCGGGAATGGGAATGATGTAATTATCAGCTGAGCAGGTGAAATAATTAATTCACAAAATGAGAGGGCCTGCGCCATAGACGCGGCTCTCTTTTTGTGTTATAATCAAAAAGTCAGTAAATTACGAAAGGAAGAAACAAATGAGTGACTTATATTCAGAGCTTCTGGTAAAAAAGAAGCAGACAGCGAAAGATCTGGTTGTGAAATACGGTCTGATAGCGCTGACGGTGATCATGGTCCTGGGAGGCCTTGTGCTGAATGTACTTTTGCTGGTACCGGCTATTGCACTTGGTATTGCATGTTATTTTGTAATACCGAAGACAGATCTGGAGTACGAGTATCTGTTTGTTAACGGAGAACTGGACATTGATATGATCATGTCAAAATCAAAAAGGAAAAGAGTGAAATCGCTCCAGCTTGCGGAGGCAGACCTTGTGGCACCATTAAAGTCCCACAGAATGGACTATTATAATGGCAATCAGAAGATGAAAGAGTATGATTTTTCATCAGGAATTGAGGATCATAAACGCTATGCAATGATCATAAGAGACAGTGGAGAAACCTGCAAAGTGATCCTGGAACTGGATGACGCACTTGCAAATACCATGAAAAATTCTGCACCAAGTAAAGTTTTTTTGGATTGACATGAATCTTGTTTTTTGTTACACTAGTTCACAAATTTAAAATATCTTACACAAGGGAGGAAATGCAATGGGTACTATTATTGGTGAAGGCATTACGTTTGATGACGTCCTTCTGGTTCCGGCTTATTCTAAAGTGATTCCGAATCAGGTAGATGTTTCAACGTATTTAACCAAGAAAGTAAAGCTGAATATCCCCATGAT
>OLRI01002775.1_pt1 | contig 11474 bp, 8 predicted proteins | sample 1672871 | NCBI WGS metagenome assembly OLRI01 (sample SAMEA3136732, study PRJEB25190) | human gut metagenome
TCTGTCAGCCGGTATGATAGTGACAGGCGGCAGATCGAGCATCACTGAGATGCCTTTCAGTTCGGCTATGGATAATTATAAAAATCTGATCGATAACATGCCTTTGCTCTACATGCAGGAGAAACTAATCGTAAACGAACAAGGTGTAGCCGACGACTTGATCTACCTGAACGTAAATCCCCATTTCGAAAAACATTTTTTCCGTAGAGAGGATGTCGTCGGTAAGCGGGCCAGTGAACTGTTTCCTGAATCTCTACCTGAATTTCTACACTTCATCCAGATCTCCCTGAAGGAGAACCGTGCCATCACATTCCCTTATTACTTCAAAAAGATAGACAGATTCTACGACATCGTATTAAAAGGTGCACATCAGGAGAATGTCATCGACATCTTCTGCGTAGACAGCACTGAACTTCATCGTGCACAGCAGAAGTTGAACGCCACAAACCATAAACTATCTATGGCGCTGGAAGTAGCCGACATCATTCCCTGGAAATGGGACTTACTCAGCAAAACCATTCTTTGCGACATCAATAAGCCCATTGAACTCAGTGCACAAGGTAATAACGTAAGCGAAGAACAGTTGGCTGTACCCGACTCACAATACTTCTCGAAAATATATAAGGAGGACCGCATACGAGTGGAACAAGCTTATAAAGACCTGATAGAAGGGCGCTTGGAAAAAGTAAAAGAAGAGTATCGGGTGATCAACATCCGGAATCACACTCACAAAATAGAGTGGGTAGAAGCCCAAGCTGCAGTGGAAACCCGCGACGAAAACGGAATTCCGGTGACACTGGTCGGTTCTTCACAGGTAATCACCGGACGTAAAAAGATGGAAATGGAACTGACTTCGGCCAAAGACCGGGCCGAAGAATCCAATCGTCTTAAATCTGCCTTTCTTGCCAACATGAGTCACGAAATCCGTACTCCGCTCAATGCCATCGTCGGATTTTCGGGAATACTGGCATCCACCGAGAAAGAAGAGGAGAAACAAGAATACGTCAGCATCATTGAGAACAACAATGCATTATTGTTACAACTCATCAGTGACATCCTCGATCTGTCGAAAATAGAAGCCGGTACACTCGAGTTCCAGTACTCCGACATCGAACTCAACACCGAGCTTAAAAAACTGGAAAGCACCCTAAAACTGAAATTAAAGTCGGACGACGTACAACTGGAATTTGTTCCCGGCCTCCCTGTGTGCCCGGTGTGTACCGAAAAGAACCGGCTCTCACAACTGATCATCAATTTGGTGACCAATGCCATCAAGTTCACTTCCCGGGGAAGTATCCGCTTCGGTTACGAACACCGTGGCAAAGAACTCTATTTCTATGTCACCGATACCGGATGTGGCATCCCTAAGGACAAACAGGAAAGCATCTTCGGACGTTTTGTCAAACTGAACAGTTTCGCACAGGGAACAGGCCTGGGACTCTCCATCTGCCGTACCCTCGTCGAGCACATGGGCGGACATATCGGTGTAGATTCGGAAGAAGGCAAAGGTTCCACGTTCTGGTTCTCCCTCCCTTATAAAGCGGCAAGCACTTCCGCCGGAACAATGCAAAAAACCGAGATTCAGCCCATCTCAGTAGAAAAAGACAAACTGACTATCCTAATCGCTGAAGACAATGAAAGCAACTACCGCCTCCTCGAATCGATCCTCGGGCACGACTATCATCTGATTCATGCCTGGGACGGACGCGAAGCCGTCGAAAGATTCAAAAGAGAAAATCCACAGATTATTTTGATGGATATCAATATGCCGGTTATGGACGGATACGAAGCCACGCAGGAAATCCGTAAATACTCAGCCAAAGTTCCTATCATAGCAGTTACGGCCTTTGCCTACGCTTCGGACGAGCAACGGGTGATGGAAAACGGATTCGACGGATATATGCCCAAACCGATCAATGCACGGCAATTAAAAGCACAAATCACGGAGATTATGCAAAAACGGATCATTTTGTTATGACAACAGCGCGATATACCGCCCCATTATGACAGTTTCACTCCATATTCACCTTGATGCAAACCTCCTCAATTTGTTTGCGATCAACTTATACCACAAGGGGTCGAGGCGATCGATATACAATGACGAAAACCTGAGGATGGCATTCATGTCGGATATACAAGAGATTGTAGAGATTGAAGTGCATCGAACACGGATATTGCGTCCTGACTCATTTTATCAAAAGCTTCAAACGATTTACCGGAAAAGTACCGTTGCAATATTACAAACAGAATATAGGTAATGATCGAACATAACCGGTATGTATATATCCAAAAGTTCCACAGATTACACCGAATCACACAGATTAAAAGTAAATATCCAGCTATTTATCGAAGTTTCTGTGCAAACCCGGGTAATCTGCGGTGAACCATATCCGGTCGAGATACAAATTTTCCATTATTCCTCTACGACATAAACCACCTCGTGGGCTTCTGTCAACTGAGGAACTTCCAACCTACCTAACATCTTATCCAGAACCGTTTCCGGAACTTCATATTCGCGTGTACTGTTCTGTCGCCGCCAGACTGAATAAGGTTTCTCTATATAGACTATTTTAACCCGTGCCCGATACGTAATGAACAAGTCGATCAACTGAGTACGCCTTTGATGGCTCACGTTGGTAGCATTCCAAATGAAGTCCTGTCCCTTGCGAAGATAGATCCGGGCCTGTTCTTTAGCAGTTTGTGCCACCCAGCCATTGGCCGCCTTGTCAGTGGGACTAAACTTATGTTTACGCCGGATGGCATCCAAACTGACAACCGGCATATCGGCACATCGAGATTCGATATAATAGTCTTTTCCCATACCGGGCAGACCTACAAGCAATGTTACCTCACATTTAAAATCATCGTGGGGAACATAATCGATATAGGATCGGGGTGTATGAAAGTAGTGAAAACGGGCTGTGCCATTGGCAAATTCCCGTGCCTTTCCCCAACATTGCTGCTCCCGACAGAACATCTCAAAAAATTCGGTAGCCTCCAGCAACACTTCTTTGTCTGTACTGATACGTCCGCAAATATCGGCAACAGTCAATTGTTTCAGCAACGAGGTGTCCAGCCTCAGCGAAGCCTCACAAGCACGCTTTAAAGGATCTTCGCGTTCCATCAACCAAATAGGCAGACCATGATGGCGTACCAGTGAAGCTATATGCTCGCGTATATTGAAAGGAGCAGGTATATCTCTATAAAGAAGAGTACGGACAGTAGTCTCCCCACGTTTAGCATGGTTCTTAGAGGTAACCTGTCCATTACCCTCATCGACTGAAGTCGAACGTTTTTCCACATCGTGAAGTAAAGCGGCTGCCCAAAGTATTTCCCGTTCCTGTTCCGGAAGCATCAGATAGGCAGGTTGTCGCAGCAATGCTTCGAGCACCATGCGAGTATGTACAGCCACACTTCCTTCGGCATGATGCACCGTATGCTGAGGAACTTGGTTCATATCCCGTACCCACCCAAACTGTTGTTCCAACGAGTTCCAGTCTTTCCGTTCGCTCAATTTCCAAATCATCGATTACCTCCTTTCTCTTGTTTCAACTCCCATACCAGACGGGCACGTTTCCAATGACGTGTCCAATGCTCCCCTGTTTGTACATGACCTTTACGGACATACTTAAACACATTGTGAGCAAAATCGGCAGTAGCATATTCACCGATATTCCGGGTAACCACTCCTTCCCGGGTACAGTCCAGACCGGTCTGTGCATCACAGGAGCCGAAGACACTCGGCTCCTGCGCCAAACAGACAACATGCTGTTCCAAAGATGCTACTGTTAATCCGTCCACGCACTCCGTGCACAATTCAGGCACGGTTGGCAAATCGAACAGTGCAGCATAAAATTTCACTTCATCCCATGACAGCCATTTGTCCAGGCAACGGACAGCAAATACATAAAAATGTGTTTCCAGCCGCTTATACTCAATGGAATGAACGGCATACAGATTTTCACCGAACAGTTCAATATCTCCCAGATCGTTTTTCAGCAACTCCCAGCGTTGACGCAACTGGCTTGTCCATGGCGAAGTGGTAGGTGCGACATGCGAACGGGCAAAGACTCCATATCTGCTCAAACAATTATTCTCTCCATCCAGCTTTTCGGTATGCACCAAGGTGCTTATCTGCCGGATATCTTCCCAATATGTATGATTGATCCGGTCGTCACTCGTCGTCCCGGGAGAGAACGGATAGTGATAGGTACGACCATATTTTTCTGATAACATAGTTTTTTCTTTTAATCGTTAATACTTAAAACCGGAGTTCTTCCTGAATGATCTTCACCGGGTTTCCCCTTTGAAGGCTGTTGTGATTGCTCCAATTGGTCTGTGCCTGAATCATCGCTTGCTCTATGTTCCAAGCGGTCAGCTTGACCAACAATCGTTCAGTAGCCAGTTTTTTATTCTGCCATTGCGAACGCTGGTCGGATGCCACTACACTGATTCCGCTGGGGATATGAACAGCTCTTACGGCAGATTCTGTCTTGTTGACATGTTGCCCTCCGGGTCCGGACGCCCGTAAGGTTTCATACCGGATATCATCTTCGGTAGCCTCACGACTTTCGGACAGGAGGAAAGTCTGCACACCGACAAACCAGTTCTTCCGCCTGTGATGAATCCGATACGGGCTACGGGCAATCCACAGCACAGTCCCTTCCCATTCGTCAGCCAATACATCGCAACCTGCACCTTCGAGTGCAACGACTACCGACAACAAAGTGCGATTGACAGGACCAGTCTCTTTTTCCAGGATTTCTACTCTCAATTTCCGTTTCTGTGCTTCTCTCAATATTTTTTCGAGTACTAAAGCCACTACACGGCAACACTCTACAGGACCACGCCCTGAAGTGATTTGTAAATACGTCTTTTCCATTATCCTATTCTTTATTCATTCGTACGATGCAGGGCATGAAGGTACCTTGGACTTCAACCAGTTCCTCCTGGGTCTTCATCACCCGGTCAATATCCTTGTAAGCCAACGGCATTTCTTCGACACTGCCACCAATCAGCGTGACTCCGGCCTGAGAAAGATACTTTCTCAATGCCGACCGGGTAAAGTTGTCTTTTGCCTTTTGGCGGGACATAGCTCGTCCCGCTCCATGCGAGGCAGAACAAAGGGCCTCACTTATCCCTTTACCACATACCAAATAACCGGGCGTTGCCATACTTCCGGGGATCAGTCCCGGTTGGCCTTTCTGTGCAGGTGTTGCTCCTTTACGATGCACAATGGCTGTCTGTCCGGGAGCGATTTCCTCTTTCCATGCAAAATTGTGGTGATTGTTCACATTGGCCAAAGGTTTCAGCCCCAAAGCTTTTGACAAATTCAGATGAATCCGCTCATGGCAGGCACGAGCATAATCACCCGCTAAATTCATACTAAGCCAGTATTCCTGTCCTTCTTCCGTATCCAACCCCAGCCAGGCAAAGTGCTGAGCCTCGCGAGGCAGGCGGCAGAGGTCGCGTGCCAGCAGACTATAGTGTTTGGCAATGGCAGCACCCAAACCACGCGAACCGGAATGGGACAGCAAAGCCACGTAGTTTCCTTCCGGAACGCCCAAGACATTACCGGCCTGTAAGCTCATCTTACCAAATTCCACAAAATGATTTCCACCACCGGAGCTACCTAATTGCCGTACCGCCTTGCCATGAAGTCCTCTCAACAATTCGGTCATTCGGAACTCTTCTCTGTCAAGCACCTCATGCTCTTGTGCAAAAGACAATCCGCCATCCATGCCAAAATGAGTAAACTCCTTCAGCGCTTCTTTAATATGGTGCGAATAGCGTTTCAGAAAATCCTCCCCGGCATCAAACAGGGTGAGATTCATCCGACAACCGATATCAACCCCCACAGCATACGGGATAACCGCATGATCTGTAGCCAATACTCCCCCTATCGGTAACCCGTAACCGGCATGTGCATCGGGCATCAATGCTCCGGCAAGAGTAATCGGCAGCCGCATGGCGAGATTCATCTGCTGTTTGGCTAATGTTTCAATGTACTTGCTTCCATATGTTTTATAACCCAAGGGCTCATCAAGTAAATCATACGGCGTCAATCTTTTTTCGATAAATACAGGAGAAAGATGTTCGGCCAGTTTACTCCATATCTCACTGTTTTTATATACCTCGGGATTCTTGAGAATATCGCCCAAGGCGGCTAATATCTGCTCTTTTGTTTCGTGTTTACAATATTTGCCAACGAGAGCAACAGCCAGACTACGAGCTACATTATCTCTATATCCCAGTTTACTTAAATCTTTTAAACGTATTCCCATACTGTTGTTTCCATTCGCATACAAGACACCGGTTGCCTGCCATTGGACAGACAAAGGACAATATGCGAGATACCAATACTTTAGAAAAGGATATAACCACTCCTCTTCACAGCATTGAGGTGAATAATAAATAAATTAAATGTGATTGTGGAACTAATCAACTTGCATCGCCAGCAGCAGAATTGCGACGCATACTAAAAGATATAGTTATAAAGACCCATCCTCCCGATGGGGCAACTTAGTTCCGATACTGAAGATATTATTTCTCTGACATAATTAAAAAACCCTTTCCATATTTAAAGGGTGAATACTCTGTTTATCGGCGGCAAAAGTAATGGTTCTTTTGATTTTCACAAAACGAAAAGACATTTTTTTTCAGGCACAGTAGTGATATTTATAGAAAAACGGCACGAATCACTTCGCACCGCTCCTATTGCTAACTCGCGCCAAAGGTTCCCGCCTCACAGCGTCCGCCTCCGGAGATTTATTTTTAAATGCATGAAGCGGTTAGCGTTAATCTTTATATTGTCGATGCAAAATTACCGTTTTTCTCCCTATCATTCACTATCTTTGCACCTCAAAATTTTAAGAACTATTCAATGATAAACGAAGAAAAGATACATAAAAGCACTTCCGGATGGTGGGCACTCAGCCCTTTATTTGTATTCTTGTGTCTCTATTTGGTCACTTCTATCCTGGTGAACGATTTCTACAAAGTACCTATAACGGTAGCCTTCCTGATTTCATCATGCTACGCCATTGCCATCACGCGGGGACTGAATCTGGAACAACGGGTCTATCAATTTTCAGTAGGAGCTTCCAATAAAAACATCATGCTGATGGTGTGGATATTCATCCTGGCAGGAGCCTTTGCACAAAGTGCCAAGCAAATGGGAGCCATTGACGCTACGGTAAACCTGACACTCCATATTTTGCCGGATAATCTTTTATTGGCAGGCATCTTTCTGGCCTCTTGCTTCATTTCGCTATCCATCGGTACCAGTGTAGGCACTATCGTGGCTCTGACTCCTGTCACTATCGGGTTGGCAGAGAAAACCGGAATCGATCTGCCCTTCATGGTAGCAGTGGTAGTGGGCGGCTCCTTTTTCGGTGACAATCTATCGTTTATCTCCGATACAACCATTGCTTCGACCAAGACTCAAGGATGCGTCATGCGCGATAAGTTTCGGGTCAACTCCATGATTGTGGTACCTGCCGCACTGGTCGTATTGGGTATCTATATCTTTCAGGGGCTTTCAGTCTCTGCCCCGCCACTGGTGCAGGAGATTGAATGGGTCAAAGTGATCCCCTACCTTATCGTATTGGGAACGGCCATAGCCGGAATGAATGTTATGCTGGTTTTGATAATAGGTATCTTTACCAGCGGTGTTATCGGTATTGCTACAGGCAGCCTCGGATTCTTCGACTGGTTTGGTGCTATGGGGACGGGGATCACCGGAATGGGCGAACTGATTATTATTACCTTACTGGCAGGCGGAATGCTTGAGACGATCCGTTACAATGGAGGAATAGATTTCATTATCCGCAAATTGACCCGCCACGTAAACGGAAAGCGGGGAGCGGAACTCAGTATTGCCGCTTTGGTAAGCATCGCCAATCTTTGTACGGCTAATAATACGATTGCCATCATCACTACCGGACCGATTGCCAAAGATATTGCAAAAAAATTTCAATTGGACCGGAGAAAAACGGCAAGTATCCTCGACACATTCTCGTGCCTGATACAAGGCATCATCCCTTATGGAGCACAAATGCTGATTGCTGCCGGACTGGCACAGATTTCCCCGCTCAGCATCATCGGGAATCTGTATTATCCGTTTACAATGGGTATTTGCGCACTATTGGCCATCCTATTCCGGTATCCGAGAAAGTATTCCTGAATAAAGCCCAACCTACTTTTTGATATTTTGCAAATAGGCTTCAAGAGATTCATCTTTGCCCAATCCCAGTTTCTTGCGTATCCGGCTACGGCCGGAATTCACGCTGGCACGCGAAATCCCCAGAGCGAGAGCTATTTCATCAGTGCTCTGATTCAACCGGATCAACATACAAAGCAATTCGTCATTACGGGTCAACTCGGGACATTGACAACGCAAAACAGGTAAATAGTGGGGATAAAGTGCTGCGAACGACTGACGGAACCGTATCTCGTCATCCCCACTCAGCAGCATCGGGTTCAGTTTCTGGCGCACATTATCAATCACGTCCGCATGTGCCACCTTCTCTAATTCGTTATTGAGAGATTCGTAGCGCCCGTTCAGTTCCTGATGGATGGAAATCAGACGGGAAAGCCGTTCTCTATGGAGATGTGCTTCACGCCGGTAATGGCGGCGGCGTTGTAACATATATACCACTACCAGTCCCAACAACATGAAAAGCAATACAACCACAATTCCAATGTAGGTCAACGTACGCTCCTTCAATTCGACCTCAGCCATCAATGCACGGTATTCCTGCTCTTTTCGTCCGGTATCGTAACGCACATTGGCCGCAGCGGTATAGCGCAACTTGTCTTTTTCATTCAGCGAATCTTGCAAAGCGGCATATCGGGGATAAAACTCCAACATCCTCGAACCCAAATGGCGTGAAGCATAGATTCCCAAAAGTCCTTTTGCCGCAAAGGCTTCCATTTCATCCCAGTCCATATAGGCAAATTCACGATGCGCCTGTTCCATCATGGCAAGACCACGCTCTTCCTGTCCGTCTCTTACCAGAGCCAATCCCAGCCAGTATCGGGTGCCTGAATGGGTGGCAGGACGTACACCGGCACTGTCGGCAAAAATAGCTTCCATATCACGCAGTGCCGCCGCATTGGAGTCGGGACACATCTGTAACCAATATTTAGCCCGGTCTCTGCGCCACGTCTTTAAACTTCTCTCTCCCATCCGTTGCGCCACTTCTCTCTCTTTACCCAGATAAAAAGCAGCCGAATCAACCTGTTCCAGATCCATAAAAAAAGAAGAACGCACACGATAGGCCCCGCACAGCGCCATGCTGTCTTCACGGGCAGCCATCCGAATCACTCTCGCATTGATCTCCAAAGCTTTCTCGGTGAGGGCGAGGGTAGAATATAAGGCAGCAAGATCGGCATAGGCTCGTATCATGCCATCCGTAGCAATACCGGGATGTTTATCATACCATTCAACAGCTGCGAGAGACAGATCAACAGCTTTTACATATCGCCCTTCGCGCCTGTAATAGTATCCCAACCGTGCCAATATGGCTCCCACATCTTGGGTTTCCCCACCCCGCCGATAAGCCTCTACAGCCCGTTCCTGCATCCGGCACGCTACATTCGGGCGAGCACTGCTGAAGTGGTAAGCCCACGAAACCATGTGGCAACACAGCATGACGACCGACTGATCGTCCGGTGGCAATAGCACGGCAAAAGAATCGGCCAATGCCTCTGTGCGTCTATTATCATCCGTCATCAAACTGTTCTGCGCTTCGAAAGCCCAAAGAGGATAAGCACAATATCCCGTCAGAAACGGGTGTCCGGAAAGACGAATACTGTCGAGCAACTGTACGGCAGCTTCATAAGCTCCTGTTTTTGATAAAACTTGATTGTACAACGGCATGATACGCAATAATTGTCTGCGAAGTGTATCCGGATTACCATCCGGATCGGAAGGCATATAGAGAAACATCCCGCTGTAAATGTCCGTGAGCATATCATAACGTCCCGCTTCGAAAAGCGAATCGTGCAGCCCCATATAATGTTCGATACACTCCCCGGGATGATGGGTCATCCACTCTTTAAAAGAAAGTGGTGTCACTGTGGATGATTGTTTACATCCGACAGGCAAAAAAAAGAGTAGAATAAACCCAAATATCAAAATACAATATCGCATATAAGAAGTACAATAAATGAATGACAGCAAATATATGCTATTTGTGCGAGAAGAGAACCAACCTCAAAGCGGGAAAGTCCGTATATAGCCTCAAATAACATGTTTTAAACCAATAATCTATTAAACCATCTATCGTCTTTTCTACCGGACAACTCTCTTTATGTGTACTTTTGCCCCCATAATCAAGCCCCTTAAAAACTACAAGCAAAACAATGATTAAAGAAAAAGCAACTCCGCATATCGGTCTGGTAACCGATCTGACAACAGGACAAATAGACGGAAAAATCACTCCGGGTGGAATGGTTTTAGTTACCGGATGTAATATTAAAATAGAGAACGGAAACAAACCTGTCTGTGAAGCAATCCAACTCTCCCACCAAAATGGAGAAGTTATCTGCATCGACCCACCGTTCGAAATGAACGAACCCCATATCCTCAAATTCAAGATACCGGATTCACTGCCCACCGGAGAATATACGCTAACCATCAAGACTCGTTTCGCAGGTAAGGATAAACGGCTTCTGACCCAAGAACAGACTTTGGTGTACATGCTAAAATTAATCAGAGAAGAATAATCGGACAGAGTGAAAAAGCTCCGAACATCCCGATAATTATAAAAAAGAACCGGAAGTCTTTGTCAATCAAAACAAAACCCTTATCTTTGCACCCGCTATTACGAGTTAGTAGCATTAATTCAAATCATTCATTAAAAAAACATTTATTTAAAATGGCAACAAGAATTAGATTGCAAAGACATGGACGTAAAAGCTACGCTTTCTACTCTATCGTTATTGCAGACAGCAGAGCACCACGTGATGGTAAATTTACAGAGAAGATTGGTACTTACAACCCTAACACCAATCCTGCTACAGTAGATTTGAATTTCGACGCTGCATTGGCATGGGTACTGAAAGGTGCACAACCAAGTGACACTGTACGTAACATCCTTTCTCGTGAAGGAGTTTACATGAAGAAACATCTTCTGGGCGGTGTAGCAAAAGGCGCATTCGGAGAAGCAGAAGCAGAAGCTAAATTCGAAGCTTGGAAAAACAACAAACAGTCAGGTTTGGCTACTTTGAAAGCTAAACAAGATGAAGCTAAGAAAGCTGAAGCTAAAGCACGTCTGGAAGCAGAAAAGAAAATCAACGAAGTGAAAGCAAAAGCACTCGCTGAAAAGAAAGCAGCTGAAGCTGCTGAAAAAGCTGCTGCTGAAGCACCTGCAGAAGAAGCTGCCGCAGCTCCGGCTGAAGAAGCTCCTGCAACAGAAGCTGCTGCTGAATAATTTTCAGCAGATTCCGAACAAGAAATTAGGAAAAAG
>OLRI01002781.1_pt1 | contig 11439 bp, 3 predicted proteins | sample 1672871 | NCBI WGS metagenome assembly OLRI01 (sample SAMEA3136732, study PRJEB25190) | human gut metagenome
TAAACAGAAAAAGCTGTTTTGAAATATCAGCCGCACCGTTGCCGATATACGGCATAGGAAACTGAATAAGTCCCATAAGTATCACGAAAATAAACGGAACGGCATATCTGTTTTTCTTTTTCAACATCACAATACCAATCAGTAAAAATACCGCATAACTCGGTATTATAAAGAACAATGTTTTTGGCAAATGCTCACGGATATTTTCCCATAAATCAAAACGATATGAGGACGTATTCGGTGCATAGCCGTATTTTTTCTCAAATGTACCGAGGTTTATTTTGTTTGTAAAAGCATTTTGTGCGGTTGTTTCCATAACAGATACAAGACGCAGGGGGTGAGTGATGTAGAATTTTATAAGTTTTCCGTTACTCATTTTTGAATGAAACTTTTCATTCATAATATCACTTCGCGGCGGATATTTGTATTCTGATTTATCAAGGTATGCGTGCTTACCGCTGTCGGCCGCCATATCTTCGTCAAGTCCCATATCGATTAAATCCTGTTTCGGATTGGGATTGTCTTTTAAAATACCGTAAAACACACTGTTATACTGTGTATCCAAATTAAGCTGACCGCCGTTTATAACGTATCCGCCGACTCCGTGCCAAAGTAAAACGATTGAACACACAATGCACAAATTTCGCTTGTTGCTTTTAAAACCGACATACAATACAGCGATAATAAGGAACGGTGTAAATACGGCACACTGCAATTTTGAACCGAGTAACAGGCAAGATGAAACAGTGAAAAATATTATTACGCTGTTTTTAGCATCGTGTACATTTTCAAACATATACAATCCGAAAAGCACGACAGTTGCAAACGATACAAGCATAACGCTTTGACCGTACAGACTGTTTAAAATCGTCAAATTAATTCCGTTAAAAAATACAACGATAAAAAACAACAGAAAAATACAATGCAAAAACTTATTTTCAATTTTAAATTTGCGTTGTATAAAAAAGCATACTGTTGCATACCACAAAAACATAATACCCGCCAAAATCCGCATATCAAAAGCACCGAACGGCAGACATATAAGCCTTGCTGTTGCGGTAGGGAATATAAACGTCGTAGTCGGCACTAAAAACAGAAGTCTTGGCACATATAACAACAAGTCGACCGACGTAAATTTCATATTAAAAAATCTTACGGCATAATCGTAAAAAGAGTAGTCGGACGGAAAATCAAGTCCGCACGGACGCATAACTCTTTCAAAATCGCCCTGGTCGGCAACCGAATGGACAGGCGATACAAATACCGCGTATACAAACACAGCAATGACCGATATTATAAATATTATATCGTATGCGGAAAAAATCTTTTTCTTCAAGTAAAATCACTCCAAAATCAGTAATGTAAATTTATTATACAAAATAACGGAAGCATTTGCAATAAAAATTGTACGCGCAATCACAAAATCTTGTGCAATTAATGTTGATAAATCTTTTATTTTGTGATAGAATGAATATATATTGAGTTTAGTTTTAATATAAAGGAGTTAAATCATGGAAAACGTAAGAAGAATTTATGTTGAAAAGAAAAACGGATTTGACGTTGAGGCAAAGGGTGTACTTGCCGATCTTAAAGAAAACCTTTCTTTAAAAGGTCTTAAAGACGTCAGAATTATTAACAGATATGATGTTTCGGGCGTAAGCGATGAGGAATATCAAAAGGCGAGAAATCTTATTTTCTCAGAACCTCCTGTTGATAATGCTTATGATGAAGAAATTGAAATCAGTGAGGGCAAAGTGTTTGCGGTTGAATTTTTACCGGGACAGTTTGACCAGAGAGCCGCATCGGCTGAAGAATGTATTTCAATTCTTACGGAAAAGGAACGTCCGACTGTAAGAAGTGCAAAGGTATATGTTCTTATCGGCGATATTTCCGACGAAGAAACAGAGGCTGTTAAAAATTACGTTATAAACCCTGTTGAGGCAAGAGAGGCGAGCCTTGAAAAGCCGACTTCGCTTGTTATGGAAACAGTTGTTCCCGATGACGTTGCGACAGTTGACGGCTTTACCGAAATGGACGAGAGCAAAATGGAAGAATTTCTTTCAAAGATGGGCTTTGCAATGGATATGGACGACCTTGCATTCTGTCAGAAGTATTTTAAGGATACGGAAAAGCGTAATCCTACAATTACAGAACTTCGTATGATTGATACATATTGGTCTGACCACTGCCGTCATACTACGTTTTCCACTAAGATAAATGATGTTAAGATAAATAACGGCAAATATGCCGATGTCATTAAGGCTGCATATGATGAATATAAGGCTGCAAAAGCTGATTTGTATTCACCTGACAGAGATACTTGCCTTATGAATATGGCAACAATCATAGTTAAGCAGCTTAAAAAGCAAGGTCTTTTAAAAGAAATTGATGAATCGGAAGAAATCAATGCTTGTTCAATCGTTGTTGATGTTGACGTAAACGGCAAGGACGAGCCATGGCTAATTATGTTTAAAAACGAAACTCATAACCACCCGACAGAAATCGAGCCTTTCGGCGGTGCGGCAACTTGTCTTGGCGGTGCTATTCGTGACCCGCTTTCAGGAAGAAGTTATGTATATCAGGCTATGCGTGTAACCGGTAGCGGTGATCCGAGAGTATCACTAAAGGATACACATGCCGGAAAGCTTATGCAGAGAAAGATTACAACAGGTGCGTCGGCAGGTTACAGTTCATACGGTAACCAAATCGGTCTTGCAACAGGACAGGTTCAGGAAATATATGATGAAGGCTACGTTGCAAAGAGAATGGAAATCGGTGCGGTTATAGGTGCGGCACCAAAGAAGAACGTTATTCGTGAAGTGCCGTCAAAGGGCGACGTTATTATTCTTCTCGGAGGAAGAACAGGTCGTGACGGTATCGGCGGTGCAACAGGTTCTTCAAAGGCGCATAATGAAGAAAGCGTTGTTACTTGCGGAAGTGAAGTACAAAAGGGTAATCCGCCTGTTGAAAGAAAAATTCAAAGACTTTTCAGAGATGAAAAGGTTACTACACTTATAAAGAGATGTAACGACTTCGGTGCAGGCGGTGTATCGGTTGCTATCGGTGAGCTTGCGGACGGACTTGTTATTGACCTTGACAAAGTTCCTAAAAAGTATGAGGGACTTGACGGAACCGAACTTGCAATCAGCGAATCACAGGAAAGAATGGCTGTTGTTGTAAGAGCGGAGGACTCAGATAAGTTTATAGAATATTCAAATAACGAAAATCTTGAGGCAACAAAGGTTGCATATGTCACAGACGAAAACAGACTTGTTATGAACTGGAGAGGTAAGACAATCTGTGATATTTCAAGAGATTTCCTTAACACAAACGGTGCAACAAAGAATACTGATATTGAAGTTGTACTTCCTGATACTGAAAACAGTTTCTTTAAGCAAGAAGTTGTTACTGACGTAAAGGCAAAGTGGCTTGAAACACTTTCAGACTTAAACGTATGCTCACAAAAGGGATTATGCGAAAAGTTTGACTCAACAATCGGTGCAAACAGTGTACTTATGCCGTTCGGCGGTAAGTATCAGCTTACTCCGTCAGACGGTATGGCTGCTAAAGTTCCTGTACTTGACGGTGAAACAAATACGGCAACCGTTATGACATTCGGTTATAATCCGAAACTTTCAAGCTGGAGCCAATATCACGGTTCAACATATGCAATCGTTGAATCTGTTTCAAAAGCGGTTGCGTTGGGTGCTGATTATAAGAAAATTTATCTTACATTCCAAGAGTACTTTGAAAGACTTGGAACCGATCCTAAGCGTTGGGGCAAGCCTTTTGCTTCATTGCTTGGTGCATATAAGACACAGCTTGCATTAGGTATTGCGGCAATCGGCGGTAAGGACTCAATGAGCGGTTCGTTCAACGACCTTGACGTACCTCCGACACTTACATCATTCGCCGTTGCACCTGTAAAGGCTGATAAGGTTATTTCACAGGAAATCAAGAAAGCAGGCTCAAAGCTTGTTATGTTCACAGTTAAACGTGACGAAAACGATTTACCTAAGTTTGACGAATTGAAGAAAATGTATGACACGGTTCATCAGCTTATTCTTGACGGCAAAGTATTGTCGGCAAGCGTTGTTAAGGGATTCGGTCTTGTTGAAACTGTTTCAAAAATGTCATTCGGTAATATGATCGGTGTTGAATTTGACAAGAACCTTACAAATGATATGCTATTCTATGCACCGCTTGGCTCAATCGTACTTGAAGTTGAAGAAGAAATTGACGGTGCCGTAACAGTCGGTACAACAGGCTCTGACTCATTCACAGTAGGCGGAGTAAATATTCCGCTTAGCGAGGCGGCTGAAGTATGGAAAAAACCGCTTGAAAAGGTATTCCCTACAAAAGCAGGTCACTTTACAAGTGAGCCTGAAACATTCAGCTATGATAAGAGAAATATAACTGTTGCAACAGAAAAATTTGCAAAACCGAGAGTATTTATTCCTGTATTCCCGGGTACAAACTGCGAATACGATACTGCAAGAGCATTTGAAAACGCAGGTGCTGTGGCAGATGTATTTGTTGTAAGAAACCTTACGGGTGACGACGTTGTTTACTCAATGAAAGAAATGCAAAAGAGAATAAACAATTCTCAAATCGTAATGATTCCGGGCGGTTTCTCAGGCGGTGACGAACCTGAAGGCAGCGGTAAATTTATCGCAACCGCATTCAGAAATCCGCTTGTTAAAGACGCGGTTATGAATATGCTTAAAAACCGTGACGGTCTAATGCTTGGTATCTGTAACGGTTTCCAGGCACTTATAAAGCTTGGTCTTGTACCTTACGGAGAAATTCGTGACCTTGACAGTAATTCACCGACACTTACATTTAACACAATCGGCAGACACGTTTCTTGTATGGCAAGAACAAGAATTGCATCAAACAAGTCACCATGGCTTGCAAATGTAAATACAGGCGATGTTCATAGAATCGCACTTTCACACGGTGAAGGTAGATTTATCGCGTCGGAAGAACAGGTTAAGGAACTTGCGGCAAACGGACAGATTGCAACTCAATATGTAAACCTTGAAGATAAGGCAACATATGATATTGACTGGAATCCAAACGGTTCGGTATATGCTATCGAAGGTATAACAAGTCCTGACGGCAGAGTGCTTGGTAAAATGGGACACAGTGAACGTATCGGTAAGAACGTATCGTTTAACGTTCCGGGTAACAAAGACCAAAAGCTGTTTGAGGCAGGCGTTAAATATTTTAAATAATACAAAAAGGCTGTCGGCAAATGTCGGCAGCCTGTTTTATCACGAGGAGAAAGATGTTATATGAAACCGAAAATTGGTGTTGTGTTTCCAAAGATAACGGATAAAGATATAGCCGATTTGGAAATAGAAAAAATAAGAGTTTCAAAAAACAGAAGAAAAATAGGTATTTTGCTTGGCTCTGACACGTCCGCTTATCAGCAGGCGAAGGTCGAAAGTGAAGTGAAAAAGGCTTGTAATCTTACGGAAGTAATCGTTAGGGTTGATAACAGAATTAAACAGCAAGACAAAAATGTAATGATTTACGAAGTTGAACCCGGTCAAGAGGGCTCTATGCAGTCTGCATCATCAGGTCCGAAAATCAAAGGTAAAGCAAATGTTTCGGATATGCTTTACGGCAGACCGATTAATGACGATATTATATCAATTCATTCGATTAACAATAATTCGGGCAGAGTTGTGTTTTCGGGTAAGGTATTTTTTGTTGAGGACAGAGATATTAAATCTAAAAAAACTGGCAAGGAATTTCACCTTATAACAATGGATATTACCGATAACGAGGACTCAATATCGGCGAAAATGTTCGTTACAAAAACGGAAGATGACGAGCCGTTTAACAAGCTTTTTTCAAAATTGAAAAAGGGAGTCAAGGGCGGCGGTATATATATCGTTGCACGTGGTAAGGCACAGTTCGACCAATATGCAGGTGAAACGATTGTGATGATTAACGACATTGCGGAAATTGAAAAACCGCCTGTTCGTATGGACGAGGCATCGGAAAAACGTGTGGAACTTCACTTGCATACACAGATGTCGGCGATGGACGCGGTTTCCTCCGTAAACGACCTTATCAACAGAGCGATTTATTGGGGACATAAAGCGATTGCCGTTACCGACCACGGAGTTGTGCAGTCGTTCCCGGATGCAATGAAAGCGTCTAACTTTAATGAAAAAATTAAAATTCTTTACGGTGTTGAGGGATATTTGATTGACGACAGCAAGAAGATTGTCTATAATGCGGAAAATCAGAATATTGACTCACCGTTTGTTGTGTTTGATATAGAAACAACAGGACTTCACAACGACAAAAACAATATCACCGAAATCGGTGCGGTAAAGGTTGTAAACGGTCAGATTGTCGATAAGTGGTCTACGTTCGTTAATCCGTGTCAGCCGATACCCGAAAATATTGTGGAACTTACGGGTATTACGGACAGTATGGTGGCTGACGCACCGAAAATCGAAGAAATACTCGGTGAGTTTTTCGAGTTTTGTAAGGATTGCATACTTGTTGCACATAACGCGGCGTTCGATATAGGATTTATAAAAAAGGCGGCGGAGCGTCATAATTTTGAATTTAATTTCTGCTACCTTGATACGCTTATGCTTGCAAGATGTATGTATCCCGAACTTCCGAATTTTAAACTTGATACGCTTACAAAACATCTTCACGTTATTCTTGAAAATCATCACCGTGCGGTAGATGATGCAAAGGCTACGGCTGATGTTTTCGTTAAGATGATAGAAAAACTTCGCGAAGAAGATAAGACGGAGCTTAAAACTTTCAATGATATTTTTGATTTAAGAAGTGCGTCAAAGAAAAATAAAGCGTATCACATTATCATACTTGCAAAAAATCAAATCGGTTTAAGACATATTTATGAAATGATTTCGGAATCGCATTTGAAATATTTCTTCAGAACACCGAGAATACCGCGAAGTTTGCTTGAAGAAAAACGCGAGGGACTTATACTCGGTTCGGCTTGTGAGGCTGGCGAACTTTTCAGAGCGATGATAGACGGTGACAGTGACGAGGAATTAAAGGAAATAGTTGATTTTTACGACTATCTTGAAATTCAGCCGATAGGTAATAATGCGTATATGAAAACCGATCCGAAACACCCTATGGTAAATACGGACGAAGATTTGCAAAATTTAAACAGACGTATTGTTGCACTTGGCGAAAAGTATAATAAACCCGTTGTTGCAACGTGTGACGTGCATTTTATGGATATGGAGGGCGCGGATTACAGAAAAATCCTTATGAATTACAAAGGATTTTCGGACGCTGACAATCAAGCACCGCTGTATTTCAGAACAACGGAAGAAATGCTTAAAGAATTTGAGTATTTGGGCAAGGAAAAGGCGTATGAGGTTGTTGTAAAAAACACAAACCTTGTAGCCGATATGATAGAGGATGTCAGACCGATTCCTGCGAAAAAGTGTCCGCCTGTAATTGAGGGTGCGAAAGAGGGTATCATAAACGACTCGACAACGAGAGCAAAGGAAATATACGGCGATCCGCTTCCTGAAATTGTGCAGAAACGTCTTGATAAGGAACTTCATTCGATTACGACTTACGGTTTTTCGGTTATGTACAGAATTGCACAGGAGCTTGTACGTCATTCGCTTGCGGACGGATATTTGGTTGGCTCACGTGGTTCTGTCGGCTCGTCGCTTGTTGCGTATTTGTCGGATATAACGGAGGTTAATTCACTTCAAGGTCACTATATTTGCCCAAATTGTAAAAACGTAGAGTTTATTGAGTCTGAAATTGGTTTGTCGGGGTGTGACTTGCCCGATAAGGTGTGTCCGAAATGCGGAACGAAGTACAGAAAAGACGGCCACGATATTCCGTTTGAAACATTCCTTGGATTTAAGGGCGATAAAGAGCCTGATATTGACCTTAACTTTTCGGGCGTGTATCAGCCGGTAATCCATAAATACACCGAAACATTCTTCGGCAAGGGTAAGGTTTTTAAAGCCGGAACAATCGGTACTGTCGCGGAAAAAACCGCATTCGGTTATGTAAAGAAGTATTGCGAGGAGAGAAATCTTGTGATGCGTAATGCGGAGATGAAACGACTTGCAAAAGGCTGTGAGGGTGTAAAACGTACGTCGGGACAGCACCCCGGCGGAATTATTGTTGTACCGTTTGAAAATGATATACATGAATTTTGCCCTGTTCAGCACCCTGCGGACGATCCTAATTCGGATATTATTACGACTCACTTCGATTACCATAAAATCGACCAAAACCTTTTAAAACTTGACGAGCTTGGACACGATGATCCGACGGTTATAAGAATGCTTGAGGATATAACGGGACTGCACGCACGGGATATTCCGATAGGTGACCCCGAAACAATGAGTTTGTTTACGTCAAATAAAGCGTTGAAATTACTTCCGGGTAAGGATATAGGTACAAATTTGGGTACATACGGAATACCTGAGTTCGGTACAAAGTTTGTACGTCAAATGCTTGAAGATACAAAGCCGACAACATTCTCTGAACTTGTAAGAATTTCGGGACTTTCGCACGGTACTGACGTGTGGCTCGGCAATGCACAGGAATTAATCAGAGAGGGCAAGTGTGACTTGTCGCACTCAATATGTGCCCGTGACGATATTATGATTTATCTTATTTCGTGCGGTGTTGAAGAAGAACATTCGTTCAAGATAATGGAAATGGTGCGTAAAGGTAAAGGCCTGACGCCTGAATATGAACAGGAAATGCGTGATAATAATGTGCCTGATTGGTATATTGAGTCGTGTAAAAAAATCAAGTATATGTTCCCTAAGGCACACGCCGCAGCTTACGTTATGTCGGCATTTCGAATTGCGTATTTTAAAGTACATTATCCGGAGGCATTTTATATCGCATATTATACGGTGCGTGCGGACGATTTTGATGCGTCGGTAATGGCGAGTGGAGAAGAACGCGTTCGTGAAGAAATGCGTTCAATCAACGCAAAGAAAAAGGACGGAACGGTTACTCCGAAAGAAGAAAACCTTATACCGATACTTGAAATTTGTATTGAAATGTACGCAAGAGGAATTAATTTCGTGCCTGTTGATTTGTACGAATCCCACGCAACAGATTTCAGACAGGTTGAGGGAGGTATTCTTCCTCCGCTTTCCGCACTTCCGGGACTTAGCGAAAACGACGCGATAAGCATTACGGAAGAAAGAAAGAACGGCGAATTTAGAAACGTCGAAGATTTAAGAATTCGTACAGGTATAGGTAAAAATCCACTTAATATTCTTGAAGAAAATGGATGTTTCGATGATTTGCCGGATACTGACCAAGTGTCATTGTTTGACTAATGATATAAGACCTTAGCAATATGTTAAGGTCTTTTTTGTTTAGAAAACAGTAGAATTAACATATAATCTTGAAAATTTTGTCTTTTTATGATATTATAAAAGACATATTTAACATTTAATAAACTTTTTGCAACTTTTTGAGGTGTTGAAAAGTATTAATAGTGAAAGGGAAAATAGGAGGGACATAAAATGAAAAAGATTATACCGATAATATTGTCATTGACGGTGGTAATGTCAGGGTGTACGACGTTAGCAGAGGAAAACATAACAGTTATGCTAAACGGTCAAGCTATGGATTTTGACGTTGCACCGATAATACAGAACGATCGTGTTCTTGTACCGATGCGTGCGATATTTGAAGAACTTCATTGCAGTGTTGATTATACCGACATTGACGGCAGGCAGATTATAACTGCAAAACTTAATGAAAATAACTCAATCGGCTTAGTAATCGGCAGTGACGAAATGCAAATACATAACAAAAAAATAAAACTCGATACAGCACCCATAATCGTAAACGACCGCACACTTGTACCGCTTCGTGCAGTGTCGGAAGCATTTGACTATGATGTAAATTGGGACGGGGACACTAAAACTGTTACAATTTCAAAAGAAATTCCTAAAACGGAATACGATATTCTTTACGGCAGATTAAAAGTAAAAATTAAAAGTGACAGTAAAGTATACGATGGCTTTTGGGGTGACGATACTTGGTTGGAACTGAGTAATGAGGGTATAGATTTTGTGGCAAAAGAATTAGGATATATAACTGTCGGTGATTTGAAGAAAGACGCAGAAAATTTGGAATATGAAACCGTTGGCGATACGGTGACACAAAACGGTATTGAGTATATCGAATTGAAGTCGGAAAAGGAAAACAGAGTTGAATATCTTGTAAAATCAAGCGACGATTATTTGATATTATTGTATGCAAAAGCAAATGCAAAAACAGATAAAGATTTGTGGAAAACAAATGTACAAGAGATCATCGACACGTTGAGTGCAGGTGACAAAAAACTTGATACTTCGGCAAATTCTGTTCACAGTGATTATTTGACAATCGCAAGACCAAATGGTTATTTTGTGAGATTGGACGGAGATGACAGATACGGTTGGCTAATAAAGAAAGTTACTAAAACCGATGAAAAAGGTGTGCCGCTGCTATACATTGATGAAATGCAATCTGATGTAGATGAACAAACAGATTTGTATAACGGCAATAAGGCATATAAGAAAGTTAAAAGCAAATTTTTAGGCAATGATTTGGAATGGCTGTTGTATAATGAAGATAACTATATGCAGACATATGTAGAACACGATCAAGTCAGCTATCACATATACGCTTATGCGGAAAGCGTTGAAAAACAGCAGGACGTTATAAATTTTGTTTCGGGAATAAAGGAAAATTGTGCCGGTATAGGCGGAAAACCTGTTATATATCTGTATCCCGAAAAAGAACAAGAGGTAAATGTTAAACTTGATCTTGATGGCAAATTTACTTTCACATATCCCGAATACAACAATGGTTGGAATGTAACGGCGAAGCCTGACGGCACGATAATTTCAGACGGAAAAGAATATTCCTATCTTTTCTGGGAGGGGTTAATGCCGACATTTAAGCCTGATTTTAAAGAGGGATTTGTCGTAAAGGGCAGTGACAGTGCCGAATTTTTGCGGGAAACACTTTCCCAAATGGGACTTACTCCAAAAGAATATAACGAATTTATAGTATATTGGGCGCCAAAATTACAAGAAAACGAATATAATAAAATTTATTTCGCTGAGGACGACTATACCGATGAGGCAAAACTTGAAATAAATCCAAAACCCGATTCGATTTTAAGAGTGTTTATGGTATACGAAAAAGCGGACGAAAACACCGTTTTACCGAAACAGGAGATAAAACCGTTTGAACGTAAAGGATTTACGGTTGTCGAATGGGGCGGATATTTAGCAGAGTGATGTTAGGAGGGACATAAAATGAAAAAGATTATACCGATAATATTGTCACTGACGGCGGTAATGTCAACGTCTACGGCGTTGGCAGAGGAAAACATAACAGTTATGCTAAACGGTCAAGCTATGGATTTTGACGTTG
>OLRI01002788.1_pt1 | contig 11406 bp, 10 predicted proteins | sample 1672871 | NCBI WGS metagenome assembly OLRI01 (sample SAMEA3136732, study PRJEB25190) | human gut metagenome
GGGGTCGAATCGCAGGACAGGCCATCGACCACCTCCCAACGTATCGGCGCACACGCAGCCGTGCAAGACCTGCGCTCGGGCGTGAGGCTGGTGCTTGCGGGGATGGGCGGGGTATGGTACAATCCAGGCAAGGAGGCGATCATGTGCGGGAAGTCAACTGCCTGCGCTGTGGGGCGCAGATGAAGTTTGTCGTTCAGGAAAACTTGCAGCTCGGCAAAACGGGCTGGATACTCGGCGACCTGCCCAACCTCTTCGCCGGCGCGCTCATGGTGGATTTCTACGTCTGCCCCGAGTGCAGCAAGCTCGAGCTCTTTCTCGCCGGGGACGGCGCTCAGGGCGCCGACGACGAGCTGCCCAAGAAGGTCTGCCCAAACTGCGGAAAAGAGATAGACTTCGACAGCCCGAAGTGCCCATACTGCCGCCACCAGTTCTGGAAACGCTAGGCCTGCAGCCAAGGCTCCCCGGTTTGGGGAGCTTTTTTGGCGTTTATTCTTTAAATGTTCACATTTGTATGTTATAGTACGTGGTTGACCCGGTATATTTTGCAAGTATCGAAAGGCTGAACGTATTATGGGATTTTTACAGAAGCTCTTCGGCTCCCACAGTGACCACGAGCTGAAGCGGATCTATCCGATCGCGGATAAAATCGAGGCCCTTGAGCCTCAGATGCAGGCGCTCTCCGACGAGGAGCTGCGCGCCAAGACCGACGAATTCAAGGCCCGCTATCAGGCCGGTGAGGACCTCGACAAGCTCCTGCCCGAGGCCTTCGCCGTCGTGCGCGAGGCCGCATGGCGCGTGCTGGGCATGAAGCCCTTCCGCGTGCAGCTCATCGGCGGCATCGTGCTCCACCAGGGCCGCATCGCCGAGATGAAGACCGGCGAGGGCAAGACCCTCGTCGCCGTGCTGCCCGCCTACCTCAACGCCCTCACCGGCGAGGGCGTGCACATCGTCACCGTCAACGACTACCTCGCCAAGCGCGACAGCGAGTGGATGGGCAAGGTCCACCGCTTCCTCGGCCTCTCCGTCGGCCTCATAGTCCACGGCCTCACCGCCGACCAGCGCCGCGCCGCCTACGCCGCCGACATCACCTACGGCACCAACAACGAGATGGGCTTTGACTACCTGCGCGACAACATGGCCATCTACAAGCAGCAGATGGTCCAGCGCGGCCACGCCTTCGCCATCGTGGACGAGGTGGACTCCATCCTCATCGACGAGGCGCGCACCCCGCTCATCATCTCCGGCCAGGGCGACGAGTCCACCGACCTCTACCGCAAGGCCGACGACCTCGTGCGCACGATGAAGAAGATGGTCGTCGCCTCCGTGGACGAGAAGGCCGAGGAGGACGAGGACCTCGACGCCGACTACGTCGTGGACGAAAAGGCCCGCACCGCCACCCTCACCGCCCGCGGCACGGCCAAGGCCGAGCGCTACTTCAACCTCGAGAACCTCTCCGACCTCGAGAACTCCACCCTCGCGCACCACATCAACCAGGCCCTCAAGGCCCACGGCGTCATGAAGCGCGACATCGACTACGTCGTCAAGGACGGCGAGGTCATCATCGTCGACGAGTTCACCGGCCGACTCATGCTGGGCCGCCGCTACTCGGAGGGCCTGCACCAGGCCATCGAGGCCAAGGAGCACGTGGACGTCCAGCGCGAGAACAAGACCCTCGCGACCATCACCTTCCAGAACTACTTCCGCCTCTACGGCAAGCTCTCCGGCATGACCGGCACGGCCCTGACCGAGGAGGAGGAATTCACCACCATCTACGAGCTCGACATCGTGGAGATACCCACCAACAAGCCCGTAATCCGCAAGGACTGGCCGGACGTGGTGTACAAGAACGAGGCGGGCAAGGACCGCGCCATCATCCGGCAGATAATCGAGTGCCACTCCAAGGGCCAGCCGGTGCTGGTGGGCACGATATCCATCGAAAAGAGCGAATACCTCTCCTCGCTGCTCAAGAAGCAGGGCATACCGCACAACGTGCTCAACGCCAAGCAGCACGAGCGCGAGGCGGAGATAGTCGCGCAGGCGGGCAAGCTCGGCGCGGTGACCATCGCGACGAACATGGCGGGCCGCGGCACGGACATCATGCTCGGCGGCAACGCCGAGTACCTCGCCAAGACCGACCTCAAGAAGGCGGGCTTCGAGGAGGAGGTCATCGCCGAGGCCACCGGCTACGCCGAGACCGACGACGAGGAGATACTCAAGGCCCGCGAGATGTACGCCCAGCGCCTCGCCGAGCACAAGAAGGTCACGGACGCGGAGGCGGAGCTGGTCCGCGCCGCGGGCGGCCTCTTCATCCTCGGCACGGAGCGGCACGAGTCGCGGCGCATCGACAACCAGCTGCGCGGCCGCGCCGGACGCCAGGGCGACCCGGGCGAGAGCCGCTTCTACATCGCCATGACGGACGACATCATGCGCCTCTTCGGCTCCGAGCGGGTCATGAACATGATGGAGAGCCTCGGCATGGACGAGGACACGCCGCTCGACCAGAAGATGCTCTCCGGCGCCATCGAACAGGCGCAGAAGACCGTCGAGAGCAGAAACTTCCAGACCCGCAAAAACGTCCTTGAATATGACGACGTCATGAACGTGCAGCGCAACGTCATCTACGACGAGCGGCGCAAGGTGCTCGACGGCGAGGACCTGCAGCCGGCCATCCGCAAGATGATAGAGGAGTTCGTCGCCTCCACGGTGGCGGACGGCCTCGGCAGCGAGCAGCACCCCGACCTCGCCGCGGTGAACGAGGCGCTCGCGCCCTTCGGCAAGCTGTTCCTCCGCCCGGGCGACATAAAGCTCACGCCCGAGGAGCTCAAGGGCCTCACGGCGCAGAAGCTCACGGACATGGCGCTCGAAAAGGCCCTCGCCTTCTACGACGCGAAGGAAAAAGAGCTCGGCCTCATGCCGAACGGCCAGCCCGTCATGCGCGAGCTCGAGCGCGTGGTAATGCTCCGCGTCGTGGACGAGTACTGGATGGAGCACCTGGACGCGATGACCGACCTCCGTCAGGGCATCGGCCTGCGCGGCTACGGCAACACCAAGCCCATCGACGCCTACAAGAACGAGGGCTTCGAGATGTTCGAGGCCATGATACGCGGCATCCGCGAGGAGACGGTGCGCCGCCTCTTCGTCGTCCGCATCCGCAAGGAGGAGAAGCTCGAGCGCAAGAGCGTCTCCAAAAACGCCGCCGCCAACGTCGGCGGGGACGCGCCGCAGAAGAAGCAGCCGGTGAAGAAGATAAAGAAGCCCGGCCGCAACGACCCCTGCCCCTGCGGCAAGCTCAGGCCCAACGGCCTGCCCATGAAATACAAGGACTGCTGCGGCCGCAACGAGTGAGCGGCGGCGGAAGGGAGACGCCATGTCCGGCTTTACAGAGCGAAAAAAGGGCGGCCTGGTCTATATGACCGCGCCCATCATAACGGCGAACCACGCCTTCACCACCCGCTATGGCGGCGTGTCCGAGGGCGGGCTCGCCTCGCTCAACCTCGGCTTCAACCGCGGCGACGAGCGCGAGCGGGTCATCGAGAACTACCGCATCCTCGGCGCCGCGCTGGGCATGGACGTGATGCGCGCGGCGTATACGAAGCAGGTGCACGGCACGCACGTGCGCCTCGTGACGGACGTGGACCGCTGCGGCCCGACCGACCCCGCCCCCTGCGACGCGGACGGCCTCGTCACGAACGTCAAGGGCCTGCCCATCTTCTGCTTCACGGCCGACTGCGTGCCGCTGCTGCTGCACGACCCGGTGCGCGCCGCGGCGGGCGCGGTGCACTGCGGCTGGCGGAGCTCGGTGGGCGACATACCCGGCGTCGCGGTGGGCCTGATGCGCGACCTCGGCTCCCGGCCGGGGGACATCCGCGCGGCCATCGGCCCGGCGATAGGCTTCTGCTGCTTTGAGACGGACGCCGACGTGCCGGAGGCCGTGGCGCGCTGGCTCGGCGGGGACACCGGGGGCCTCATCCGTAAGAAGGACGTGCCCGGGAAATACCTCGTGGACCTGCGCGGCGCGATAAGGCGGCGGCTGCTGCAGCTCGGCCTCGCGCCGGAGCACATCGCCGTTTCCGACGAGTGCACCATGTGCCTGCACGAGAAATACTGGTCCCACCGCTATACCCGCGGCGGCGTGCGCGGCAGCCAGTGCGCCGTGATATGCCTCTGAGACTTGGAGTGTGCCATGAAAAAACGCCTTTTATCCATCATATCCGCCGTCCTGGCGCTCTCGCTGCTGGCGGGCTGCGGCTCGGCGGCGAAGGACACCGAGCCCGACCCCGTGGAGGGCGTCCTGGCCGGCGAGGAGCTCGGCGTCTCGGACGCGGCGGACGACATCTTCTCCCTCAACTACAACTCCTCCGCCAGCCTCGACCCCTACGCCACCAACGACACGAACAACCTCCTCATAAGCCAGCTGGTGTTCGACAACATCTTTGAGCTGAGCGACGACTACGAGCTCTCCTCCCGCATCATCACCAGCTACAGCTCCGAAAACGGCAGCTACTGGACCTTCACCGTGGACACGAGCATCAAGATGCACGACGGCACCAACCTCACCGCCTCGGACGTGTCCTATTCCATCCAGCGCGCGAAGCAGACCTCGCGCTACTCCGGGCGCTTCACCTACACCTACGGCGTCAGCGCCACGAGCGAGGACACCTTCGTCGTGAACCTCGGCAAGGCGGACTGGCTCTTCCCATACCTGCTGAACATCCCCGTCGTAAAGGACGGCTCGGCGGGCACGGCGCGGCCCGTCGGCTCCGGGCCGTACAAGTACGTGGAGGACGCGGACTACGTGGAGGCCTTCAGCGGGCACGTGAACTACCAGACTCTGCCTGTGGACAGGATCTACTTCAAGGAGTATTCTGAAGCTGTGGACATCATCACGGCCTTTGAGGACTCCTACCTCGACCTCATCGTGAACGACCCCTCCGGCTCGGGCAACTTCGGCTACGGCGGCAACACCGAGACGCGCTACTACACGACGACGAACATGCACTACTTCGGCTTCAACATGGCCTCGGAGTTCGTGAGCAACGCGCAGCTGCGCTATGTGCTGCAGCTGGCCGTGGACAGGGAATACGCCGCGGACACGCTGATGGGCAACGGCGCGGTGGCCTCCTGCCTGCCCGTCTCGCCGCTCAGCCCGCTCTATGACGAGTCCGTGGCCAAGGAGCTCAAGTTCGACCTCGAGCTCTGCGCCCGGCTGCTCGACAGCCTGGACGTCAAGGACACGAACGGCGACGGCAAGCGCGAATACGTAGAATACAGCCAGCTCAAGGAGATAGGCATAGACCTCATCGTCTGCTCCGAGTCCGCGGGCAAGGGCGACATCGCAAAGCAGTTCGCCTCCGACCTCGCGAGCATCGGCGTCACCGTGAACGTCCGCGAGCTGAGCTGGACCGACTACCAGAACGCCCTCATGAACGGCGACTTCGACATGTACTATGCCGAGGTCAAGCTCGGCGCGGACTTCGACCTCACCAGCCTGCTCACCAAGGACTCCGCACTCAACTACGGCAAGATAGACGACGAGAACTACGCCACGTATATAAACGACTTCCTCGCCGCCACGGACCTGGAGCGTCCGCAGGCCTGCTGCAACATGCTCTACTACATCGCCACCACCACGCCCATCATCCCCATCCTCTTTGAGCGGCAGGAGGTCATCACCCACCGCAACGTCATCACCAGCATGGACCCCACCTCCAGCAACGTGTTCTTCGGCATAGAGAACTGGACTATAACCTTTTCATCTGAAACAGACAACGGGGAGGAGCAGTAAATGACAGACAGAGAGCTTATGGACAGGGCGCGCGAGGCCGCGCAGAACGCCTACGTGCCGTATTCGCAGTTTCCCGTGGGCGCGGCGATAGAGTGCTCGGACGGGACGGTGTTCACCGGCTGCAACGTGGAGAACGCGGCCCTCGGCAGCACCATCTGCGCGGAGCGCACCGCCGCCTGCAAGGCCGTCAGCGAGGGGCACCGCGACTTCGTGCGCGTGGCCATCTGGGGCGAGGGCAAGGATTACTGCATGCCCTGCGGCGCCTGCCGCCAGTTCCTCTCGGAGTTTTCGGACTCCATGGAGGTGCTCTGCGCCAAGGCGGGCGGCCGCTATGTGAGCTACCGGCTCAACCAGCTCCTGCCGCACACCTTCAACTACTGACATGGAGCTTGAGCAGCTTCGGATATTCTGCGCGGCCGCGGAGAGGGGCAGCCTGTCCCGCGCCGCCTCCGCGCTCTATATAAGCCACTCCACCGTCTCCCGGGCCGTCTCGGCGCTGGAGGCCTCGGTCGGCGCGGAGCTCTTTTCGCGCGACAGCCGGGGCGTCAGGCTCACGGAGGCCGGGCAGGTGCTCTTCGAGGGCGCGCAGCAGCTGCTGCGCCTCGCCGAGGAGCTGGAGGGCAAAGTCAGAAACACAGGAGGAAAGATATGAGAAGAAAAGGAATATCAGCGCGGCTCGCCTCGCTGCTGCTGGCCGTGGTGTGCGTTGCGGCCCTGCTGCCCGCCGCGCCCGCCAACGCCATCGGCATGGGCAACGTCGACGTCAGCTTTTCCGACGTGCCCGAGGGCAGCTGGTACCACGACTACGTCTATCTCTGCGCCAGCTGGGGCATCATAGACGGCAAGGAGAACGGCCAGTTCTGTCCCACGGACTCCCTCAAGCGCGGCGAGTTCATGAAGCTGCTGACCCTCATCGGCGGCCTCGCCCCCTACACCTGGGACACCAGCGTCCACTGGTCTCAGCCCTATTGGCAGATCCTAAACGACAACGGCGTCCTCTGGGGCCTGGACATCACCTGCACCCGCTACGCCCTGGAGCAGCCCATAACGCGCTATGAGATGAGCGTTATGATAAACAACCTCTGCAACAACGTCTACTCCGAGACCCCCGTGACCATGGAGTCCCCCGCCTCCGTCATCGGCGACTACAACACCATGGCCAGCAAGTATCACGAGCCCGTGGTGCAGGCCTACGGCAAGGGCATCCTCGACGGCTATGACGACGGCATGTTCCACGGCGAGAGCACCCTCACCCGCGGCCAGGCCGCGGCGGTGGTCGTCCGCACCTGGATAACCTCCGAGCGCCTCGAGGTCAGCTCCGCCACCGAGGTCGAGACCCCGACCGGCGGCGACAGCTCCAGCTCCATGAACCCCACCGACTCCTTCGCCTGGCGCAGCCGCTCCATGATAGACGCCTGGGGCAAGGTCAGCGCCGAGGGCCGCCAGCTCCTCTTCGGCGACAGCAACAAGAGCTACTTCACCGGCAACGAGTCCAACCTCAGCGACTACATAGTCACCATCCAGGTCCGCACCTGGGACATCAACAGCTCGGGCCAGAAGTACACCCGTACCTGGAACCTCGAGGTGAACAAGATGGTCGCGGACGAGGTCAAGGCCATCTTCGAGGAGATATACAACGACCCCGAGCAGTTCCCCATCCACGCGCTCGGCGGCGCGAGGTATACGGACTCCCTGCGCCACGCCTGGGGCTGCGCCATAGACATCAACCCGGTGGAGAACTTCTACTGCAACACCACCACGAGCCCCTACACGGCCATCACCGGCACCACCTGCTTCAAGTATTCGGACAGCCCCTACTGCATCACGCCGGACTCCAGCGTTGTAAAAGCCTTCGCCAAATACGGCTGGGGCTGGGGCGGCGGCGACGCCGACAACAACTACAGCGGCTGGAACACCACCGCCGACTACATGCACTTCTCCATCCTCGCCAGCGGCGGCTAAAATTCTCCAAGAAGGCTGTACAGCGGCACAATATGAGGCGGACGGATCTTTCCGTCCGCCTTTTCTTGATGCCATCTTTATACGCTTTATGTTATAATAATGGGAAGGGGTGAAGGCGATGCACTTGGAGCGGCCGGTTTGGGCAAATGCTTTGATAACGCTGGGGCTGCTGGGCGCAACTTGTCTGGTCAGCGTCGGGCTCAATTCCATCGCACAGAGCACCACGGCGGCTACGCTGCTGTTCGTGCTCTGCGTGCACATCGTCGCGAGGGTCACGGACGGCTATTTCTGGGGCATCGCGGCAAGCGTCGTGGCCGTGCTCTGCGTGAACTTCATCTTCACCTTCCCCTACATGGCCTTCAACTTCGCCATCGCGGGCTATCCGCTGACCTTCGCTACCATGCTGGCCGTGTCCATAAGCACCAGCGCGCTCACCACGGTGGTCAAGAAACAGGACAAGCTCCGCCTCGAGAGCGAGCGGGCCAGGATGCGCGCCGACCTGCTGCGCGCCGTGTCCCACGACCTGCGCACGCCCCTGACCTCCATCGCCGGCTCCGCCGACCTGCTGCTGGAGAACGCCGACCTCCCCGAGGAGAGCCGCCGCGAGCTGCTCGGCAGCATAAAGGACGACTCCCAGTGGCTCATCCGCATGGTGGAGAACCTGCTCTCCATCACCCGCGTCGGCGGGGAAAACGCCTCCATCCAGAAGTCGCCGGAGGCCGTGGAGGAGGTCGTGGCCGACGCCGTGGGCAAGTTCCGGCGGCTCTTTCCCGACATAAACGTGCGCATAGAGCTGCCCGAGGACGTGCTCTTCGTGCCGATGGACGCCGTGCTGATCTGCCAGGTGTTCACGAACCTGCTGGAGAACGCCGCGATGCACGGCGGCGGCACCCGGAACATCACCGTCTCCGCCTCCGTCCGGGGCCGCGAGGCCCGCTTCTCCGTGGAGGACGACGGCGCCGGGATAAGCGAGGACGCGCTGCCCTACCTCTTTGAGGACCACCCCTCCGCGCGCGGCGCCGCGCCGGACTCCGTGGGCCGCCACAACATGGGCATCGGCCTCTCGGTCTGCCGCGCCATAGTCAAGGCCCACGGCGGCTCGATGGAGGCCCGCAACGTCCCGGGCCACGGCGCGCGCTTTTGCTTCACGCTGCCGCTGGACGAAGAATGAGAAAGGAGCTCAAACCATGCCGGCAAAGGACAAAATTCTGATAGTCGAGGACGAAAAGGGCATACTCAGCTTTATGACCACGGCGCTGGCCTCGAACGGCTACGACGTCATCTCCGCCAACAGCGGCGCGAAGGCGATAACGATGGTCACTTCCCACTGCCCGGACCTCGTGATACTCGACCTGGGCCTGCCGGACATGGACGGGGTCGAGGTGCTCCGCTCCATCCGCGAGTGGACGCACCTGCCCATAATCGTCGTCTCCGCGCGCACGCACGAGCGCGACAAGGTCGAGGCGCTGGACCTCGGCGCGGACGACTACGTCACCAAGCCCTTCGGCACCTCGGAGCTGCTGGCGCGCATACGCACCGCGCTGCGCCACACCCGCACCGCCGCCACCTCCAGCTCCATCGCCACCAGCGGCCGCTTCAAGGCCGGCGGGCTCGAGATAGACTACGAAAAGCGCCGCGTCTTCGTGGACGGCGAGAGCGTGCACCTCACGCAGAACGAGTACAAGATAGTCTCCATGCTCGGCCTCTACGCGGGCCGCGTGCTGACCTACGACTACATGCTCCGCGAGCTCTGGGGCCTGAGCACCAAGGAAAACCGCCAGATCCTCCGCGTCAACATGGCGAACATCCGCCGCAAACTCGAGAAAAACCCCGCCGAGCCGCAGTACATCTTCACCGAGATAGGCGTCGGCTACTGGATGCGCGATGCCGACTGAAAAAACGCAAAGCCGCCCGTCAGGGCGGCTATTTTTTCTGCCGATGTTGAATTTTGCACGCCGAGGCAATATAATGGGAGGTGGAATATTCTGCCCTAAAGGCACACAGATGATATTGTAGGAGGAGAGGACATGACCACCGGAAGCGCCATACATTCCCTCGCGGAGTACTGCCTCAGGAAGGGGCTGATAGCGCCCTCGGAAAAGACCTGGGCGATAAACACCATCCTCGACATACTGCGGCTGGACGCCTGCGAGCCGGGCGAGGCGCCGGAGGGCGAGATAGACCTCGCCGCGGTGCTGGACACGCTGCTGGACGACGCGCACGCGCGCGGCGTGCTCGCGGAGAACTCCATAGTCTACCGCGACCTCTTCGACACGCGGCTCATGGGCGCGCTGACGCCCCGGCCCGCGCAGGTCATAGAGAAATTCCGCGCCCTCTACGCCGAGAGCCCGGAGAAGGCCACGGACTGGTACTATGAGTTCAGCCAGGACACGAACTACATCCGCCGCGACCGCATCGCCAAAGACGTGCAGTGGAAGACCGCGACCGAGTACGGCGAGCTGGACATCACCATCAACCTCTCCAAGCCGGAGAAGGACCCGCGCGCCATCGCCGCGGCGCGGAACCTGCCCGCCTCGAACTACCCGCGCTGCCAGCTCTGCGCCGAGAACGAGGGCTACGCCGGGCGGGTCAACCACCCCGCGCGCCAGAACCACCGCATCGTGCCCATCACCATCAACAACTCGCCCTGGTTCCTGCAATACTCCCCCTACGTCTACTACAACGAGCACAGCATCGTGCTCAACAGCGTGCACACGCCGATGAAGATAGACGAGCCCTGCTTCCGCAAGCTGCTGGACTTTGTGCGGCAGTTCCCGCACTATTTTGTCGGCTCGAACGCGGACCTGCCCATCGTGGGCGGCTCCATCCTCGCGCACGACCACTTCCAGGGCGGGCGCTACACCTTCGCGATGGCCAAGGCGCCCGTGGAGACGCCCGTCGTCATCCGGGGCTTTGAGGACGTGGAGGCGGGCATCGTGAAGTGGCCGCTCTCGGTGCTGCGCATACGCTCGGCGGAGCCGGAGCGGCTCATAAAGCTCGCGACCCACGCGCTGGAGCTCTGGCGCGGCTGGACGGACGAGAGCGCCTTCATCTATGCGAAGACGGACGGCGAGCCGCACAACACCATAACGCCGATAGCGCGCCGCCGGGGGGAGGACTACGAGCTGGACCTCGTGCTGCGCAACAACATCACGACGCCGGAGCACCCGCTGGGCGTGTACCACCCGCACGCGGAGCTGCACCACATCAAGAAGGAGAACATCGGCCTCATCGAGGTCATGGGCCTCGCGGTGCTGCCCTCGCGGCTGAAGGCGGAGCTTGCCGCCGTGGAGACCGCGCTGCTCTCCGGCGAGGACCTGCGCGCAAACGAGCTGACCGCCGCGCACGCGGACTGGGCGGAGGCCTTTGCGAAGAACTACGCCATCACGGCGGATAACGTCCACGACATCGTGCAGCACGAGACGGGCCTGGTGTTCGCCAAGGTGCTGGAGCACGCGGGCGTGTATAAGCGTACCGAAGAAGGCCGCGCCGCCTTCCTCCGCTATATCGCCGCCCTGTAAGCGCTGCGCGAAGCGCGAATGAAAGTTTCGTCCAGGGGGAACCCTCGCCGGGGGTTCCCCCTTCTTGTTTTCTTCGCTTTGTACGTGTGCGCCGATACGTTGGGAGGTGGTCGATGGCCTGTCCTGCGATTCGACCCC
>OLRI01002789.1_pt1 | contig 11404 bp, 10 predicted proteins | sample 1672871 | NCBI WGS metagenome assembly OLRI01 (sample SAMEA3136732, study PRJEB25190) | human gut metagenome
GCTTTCGCAATGCCAAAGCGCAGTTATCACTTTTTAAGAGAATTATCTTTACAAAGCGGTCGTGTTTCTATTGCTTTTCCAAACGGTAGTCGCCACCTCGTTCGGTAACGATGTTCAAGCCTGCATACTTCTGCAATATGGGCTTTATGCGCCGAATAAGCGTGTAGAGAGTTTCGGTTGCATCGGGCTTCTTAGGCCAAAGTGCATCGCAAATGGTTTGTTTCGACAGCTGATAGTCGGCAGAAGAGATGAAAAGCTGCATCAGTTGTTGTTGCATCGGCGTGAACGGAATGGGCATTTGCTTCAAGTCGTAGAAAGTCTGCCTATCGTTTGAATAGATTAAACTGCTTAAAATGGTTGTTCCCAGTTTATGTTTCCGCAACCAATAAACCGAACCGACGAGCCAAACAATGGACAAAAGCAAGAGCAGGGCAGCAGAACGCTGGTCGGAAAGCTCGTAGATGGTAAGGAAAGAGCAGGTGGCATACGATTGGAAAGCCACGTTTCTGTTGTCGTTTCCTGTCCATTTCATAGGCTGGCTGCATAGCGTTTTCGGGGTGTTGGCAAGCGCATAGGTAACAAACGACTCGTTGCGAAGCACCTCAATCTTCAGCTTTTGCCTATAATTCATAATGGTGTCGGGCGTTATCCACGCTTCCTGCTTTTCGGAAAGCGTTCTTGCCAACGCCTGGTTCATATCGTTCACAATCGTATCTTTCGTACGGTTGTAACTCTTTATGCTTGCCAATACCGATGACAAGACCAATGCCAAAAACACAATTACAGCTGCATAAGGTTTCATACGTTCGATTTTATGTTTAGTGAAGCAAAGGTACAAAATATTTTTTAATACGCCAACACATCTATGTACTCTAGTCTATGTGAACCTAATCAGCTAAGGGCTGGCTCTTTAAAAGGAGCCAGCCCTTTTGTTATATAGTTCTTAAAGCAATTGGAAGTTTTAGGTAACTATCAGTAGAACAGAGCTTTTTACGTGGAAATGAAGCAACATTGCTAATTTATTTACACGTAAATAAATATTTTTCTACACGTAAGTAAGAATTTCCAACCTTGTAAAGAAATATTTCTTTACGTGTAAGTAATTTGGCAGACAAAACGTTTCGGAACACATAACCCACTGTAAAAGAGAAACAAAATAGCAACATTATGCTATAAAACAAAGCCTTCCATTAAAAAAAGGTGTATGCAGCAGCGTGCCTTCAAGGTGTATTTGCAACGGAAAGCGGGTGTACCAAAACTGTTTGTTCGGTATACCCGCTTTTATGTATATCGCTCTGCGCAACGGCAGGAATTATGCGCCGTGGAAAAGATATTCAGCTTGAATATCCTTTGTAAGCTGCGTGAACAGCTCTTCCTGCAAGCGGTCGGCAAGTTCCATACCCTTAGTGAGTATCTTGTCGGAAAATTCCTGCAACATATCTTTCGCAGGCAAAGGCTGCGTTTTGTAAATGCGCAGGTACTCTTCTTCCATTTCGCGCTGACGCTGGTCGGTTTCTGCCTCAAACTTCAGATAGGCTTCCTTGATGATCGGTGCATATTTGTTGTAGTTCACCATACCCAACGTCATTACCTTACGGAATTTCCAATAAGCCGAATCGACACTCGCCTTGTCGGTACCCTTCGTGTAAGCCTCTGGATAAGAGGTGATACCCTGATAGAGCGGAAGGAACAAGCCAAGGTCTGCCATACCCATTGCCACATAGTTCACGCAGCCAATGGCTTGTGGAAGTTCGGGACGAACCTGCAAGATGTGGGTCTGTGTGGTGCGGAAGATAGACACAGGACGGTAAGGTTCTTTAGGATTGCTGTGCAAATAGGGGTCGTGCTCCGTATTGTCGTAGTGGAAACGGAAGGCATGGCGCATATCTGCAATGCTGATTGGCTTTTCTGCTTTGGCATAAACGGGGAACGTATTCTTTGTAACGTCGTTCTTTATGCTGGGCGAGAACATTTTCTGCAATCCCCATACACGTGGATAATTGTATGTGGTGTCGAGCTTTATGTCGCGTGCGTAGGCTTCGTGGAAGTCGAAATCGCCCTTCTTTGGGTCGTATAACCCGTGCTTCTCGGCAAACTCCAAGAGGTCGTTGGAAGCCATATAGTTTTCTGTGTCTAATGGGTCGTATAGGCGGAAACGGCTCTGGTTGCCTGTAACGAAATATTGGTCTTTCGGCATACGGCAAGCCAACCAACGATGACCGCAGGCTGTTTCAAGATACCATATCTCCTTGTTATCCACAAAACCGATACCGAAACCTTCGGCAATACCGTGCTTTTCTATCAGCATACCCAAGCGTTCAACGCCTTCGCGTGCTGTGCGAATATAGGGTAGAACGACGTTGAATACAGCATTCTCAGCGATACCGTTCTCTACAAGCGGGTCGTACTTCAATGCTTCGTCGCTGCTGAATATGCTTTCCGTGGCACTCATGCCTACACCGGCAGTGTTAAAGCCTGCGCTTCCCCAGTGATTGGGCAAGCAATAGGGTGCCAATGCGCTGTAACCCAAAGCCTCCTTGGGAAGTTCGCAACGGAAAGGACTGTCTTTCGCAACATATTCGGTTGCACCTTCGGTGGTATCTTCGTAAATTTCGTAGTTCTTTGCCTCCATGGCGTCCCAGTCTTCGGAACGTGCCACCATCATAGAACCGTCGCTTGTCATTTCCTGTCCCACAATCATCGTGGTACATTCTGATGGTAAATTGCTTACCAAAACTTTATTTTCTTTCATAAATATATTTGTTTTAAGATATAACTTGTAAGGGCAAATGTAGGCAAAATAATTGGATTGGAGAAAGGCTTTTGCCGATTTATTGTTATTTTACCTAATTGTAGGTAATCGAAATTATATCGGAAGTCTTTACTAAACAAACTTAAAAATAGGAGCTAAATTCAATAATTTACATAATTAACTAAGAAAATCGGGCAGTATCTAAAGAATTCTAATTAAATTTGCAGACAAATTGTATAATTACAGCTCAATGAGAAATAAGATATATTCCCTTATAGCAATGCTGACAATGGCACTTGCGCTGACATCGTGCTTTAGCGAAAACGAGAAGAAACAAGAAACAAGACCGTACGAAACTGCAATTGTTGCCTTCTCGCTTAAAGAAGTAAAATTTCCTCTTGATACGATTACCAAGGCTGGAAAAGACACAACCGTTATCGCTAAATATAAGAAACTCAACAAGCACAGGTTCTATATTGACCACAACAACGGAACGATTTACAACCCTGACTCGCTGCCTTACGGAGCGAGAGTAAAGGCTGTGATTGCCAGTATCGCAACTAAAAGCGGTGGTATCTTATATTTCAAGTCGCTAACTGGCGACAAAGAGACGCTATACAATCAAAAAGATTCTATTGATTTCTCAAAACCACGCACCGTTACCGTTTATTCGCAAGACGGAAACCTCCGCCGCACTTACACCATATCGGTGAATGTGCACAAGCAACGCGGCAACGAATTTACGTGGAAAGCATTCAACGACAATGCCAACTTTGCACTGCTTGAGAACGCAAAGATGGTAAACCACGACGGAAAAATCTACGTTTTCGGAAAGAAAGGCAGCCAGACGCTCGGCTACTTCACATCAGAAGAAGACGGAAACACGTGGACACAGCTTCCTGTAACCTTTGCAGCAGAGGCTTACAAGAGCGTCATCGTAAACCAAGGTGCCATCTACTTGCTCGACAACGGGCAAATCAAGCGCACCACCAACGGCAAAACGTGGGAAACAACAGGCACTGCATCGCTGCAACAGCTTGTTGCTGCAAGTAAGACAGAACTATATGCGCTTTCTAACAGCAAGACGCTTATGGTATCGAAAGACAACGGTGCCAATTGGACGACAGAGGCATTAGACACCGATGCTGCAAAACTGCCTACCGAAGGCGTTGGCTATATGTACCAGCCATTGGCTGCAAACAGCGAAGTGGACAGGATTGTACTTTTCGGAACGAACGCAACAAGCAACCACGCTGTAATATGGAGCAAGCTCGTAGACTATACAAGTACAACTACAAACCACAAGTGGTCGTTTGTGGAATCGGGATTAAGCGAGACTTTCCTACTTCCTAAATACAAATTCCTCACTGTTCTCCATTACAACAACAAGGCTATGGCGTTCGGTGTAACTAACGACGGCAAGTTTGCACAGATTAAGGAAAGCAGCAACAGTGGCATTGTTTGGACAGCCAACAAGACTTACGTCTACCCTGCTGCTACACCTTCGGGATATTTTGCTGCAACAGCCGACAGCCAAAACTACATTTGGATTGTCAGCGGAAGCAAAGTTTGGAAAGGCAGAATGAACAGTATGGGGTGGAAAAAACCTCAAACCGATTTTACAGAATAAAAAATCAAGGGTGGTTGTAAGGCTGTGGAAAGCCTTCCACAACCAACAAGAATAAAAGCAAAGAAATGAAACGTATCCTTTTTTATATATTGCTCTTCATTGCTTCTGCCCCTGTTCAGGCGCAGGACGGCGAAGAATATAAAATGGAATTGGGTGCGGGAGTAGGATTAATGGGGTATCTTGGCGACTTCAACGGTTCGCTCACGAAAGACCTTCAGCCTATGGGAACATTATTGGCACGCTATGCTTTCAGTCCTTATATGGGGCTGAAGTTCAACGTTTCGTATGGAAAAATGCAGGGAAAGTCGAGCGATGTAAAGACTTACTATCCTAAGTTTTCAACCAAACCCTACGAATTCAGCAATGCTTTGGTAGACGTTGGAGTTACCTACGAATACAACTTCTGGCCCTACGGCACAGGAAGGGAATACAGAGGAGCACAGCGTTTAACGCCCTTTGTTTCTGTTGGATTAGGCGCAACCTATGTGCAGATAAAAGACGGAGATAGGAAATCGGCTTTTTCGGCAAACCTTCCAATAGGTTTGGGCATCAAGTATAAAATGGGAGAACGTACAAATATCGGATTGGAATGGGCGATGCACTTCTGCCTTTCCGATGAGTTGGACGGACAGAAAGACCCCTACGATATAAAAAGCAGTGGAGCTTTCAAGAACACCGACTGCTATTCTACCCTGCAACTCACCTTCACTTACAGTTTTATGGCAAAGTGCCGCACTTGTCATAACGAAGACGAATAGTCGACAGTTGCCCATTTAATTGGTTATAACAAATAAGAAACAATACAATCTTCGCAAAATATGGCAGAAGAATTAGATATGAAACGCATACCGCAACACATTGCCATCATTATGGACGGCAATGGTCGTTGGGCTACAGAACGCAACAAGCCTCGTTCGTACGGGCATCAAGCGGGAGTAGATACTGTGCGTCGGATTACGTCGGAATGTACCCGATTGGGCGTAAAGTACCTTACACTTTACACCTTTTCCACTGAAAATTGGAATCGGCCGTCCGACGAGATAGCTGCACTTATGGGACTTGTACTGACTTCTCTCGAAGATGAAATCTTTATGAAGAACAATGTACGCTTCCAAGTTATTGGCGACATCGACCGCCTTCCTGCAGCAGTAGCAGGCAAACTCCGCGAAACCATTGAACATACAGCAAACAACGATACTATGACAATGGTGGTTGCCTTAAGCTATTCTGCACGTTGGGAACTTACAGAAGCCACAAAACAGATAGCAGCAAAGGTTCAAAAAGGCGAATTAAGCATCGACGACATCGACGAAAATGCCATTAACAACAGTCTTTGCACAAACTTTATGCCCGACCCTGACCTACTTATCAGAACGGGAGGAGAGTTCCGCATATCCAATTATCTGCTTTGGCAGTTGGCCTATTCGGAACTATATTTCTGCGATACCTATTGGCCAGACTTCTCAGAAGCCGACTTGCACAAGGCAATAGCCGACTACCAGGGACGTCAGCGCCGTTTTGGAAAGACAGAGAAACAAGTAGAAACAGAACAAGAAAATAAAAAAGATACGCTATAAATGAGTAATACGAAAAAGGTCTTGATACTCTTGGCTGCAATTTTCAGCTTCAGCATGCAGATGAAAGCGCAAGAGAAAATTGTAAAACCAGCCATTTCATACGCTACCAACCCACAACAGTATAAGTTAGCAGGCATTTCTGTATCAGGAGTGGAGGGCTACGAAGACTATGTTCTTGTGGGAATCTCAGGATTAACTATAGGACAATACATCGAAATCCCAGGTACAGCCATCACAAACGCAGTGAAACGCTATTGGAAGCACGGTTTATTTTCCGAAGTTTCAATAGCTGTCGATTCCTTGGTGGGCGAAAAAGCATACCTACACATATACTTACAAACACGTCCGCGCATTTCCAGCATTAACTATATTGGGCTAAAGAAAAGCGAACGTGAAGATATGGACCAGAAGTTGGGTATTATAAAAGGTGGACAGATAACACCTAACATGATAGACCGTGCAAGAATCCTCGCCAAAAAGTATTTTGACGATAAGGGATACAAAGATGCTACCGTTCAAATACGCCAGCGCGACGACGTTACGGCAAAGAATCAAGTCATTCTTGATATAGAAGTAGACAAGAAAGAAAAGAAAAAGGTTCGCCACATTATCATAGATGGTAACGAACAGCTGCACGACAAGAAGATAAAAGGTTCGTTATTTAAGAAGGGTGCCTTCGCTAAGACAAACGAAGCAGGCAAGTTATCGACCCTTTTAAAGGCAAAGAAGTTCACTCCTGAACGTTGGGAGGAAGACAAGAAACACCTTATTGAAAAGTATTACGAGCACGGTTTCCGCGATGCAACTATCTTAAAGGACAGCGTTTGGAACGAAGACGATAAGCACGTGAACGTGTATGTGAAGGTAGATGAGGGCAAGAAGTACTACATTCGCAACATCAACTGGGTGGGAAATACAATTTATACCACCGATTATCTTAATTCGTTGCTCGATATGAAGAAAGGCGATGTCTACAATCAGAAGTTCCTTAACAAGCGATTAATAGAGGACGAATCGTCGGTTGGTAACCAATATTGGGACCACGGCTACCTCTTTTACAACTTGCAACCTACGGAAATCAACATTGTCGGCGACTCCGTAGACCTTGAAATGCGTATCTACGAAGGTCAGCAAGCACGCATCAAGCGTGTCCGCATCAATGGTAACGACCGTATTTACGAGAATGTTGTCCGTCGCGAATTGCGCACAAAGCCAGGCGACCTCTTCTCTAAAGCAGCCTTGATGCGTACTGCCCGCGACTTGGCATCTATGGGACACTTCGACCCAGAGTCGGTTAATCCAGAGCCAAAAGCCAACTATGAAGATGGTACAGTAGACATTAACTGGAACTTAAAACAGAAGTCTAACGACCAAATACAGTTACAGTTAGGTTGGGGACAGATGGGTGCGCTGTTGCAATTGGGCTTAAAACTGAACAACTTCTCTATTGCAAACTTGCTCAAAAAGAACAAGGAACACAGAGGATTCCTGCCTATTGGCGACGGCGAAACAATGTCGTTGAATGCCCAAACCAACGGTAAATACTACCAGTCTTACGGTTTGCAATACGCCACAAACTGGTTTGGAGGCAAGCGTCCTATTCAGTTTACGCTCGGTGCGAACTTCTCTAAGTCTACCGACGTGAACACAAGCTACTACAGCCGTAGCTATATGCAGAACTACTACAACTATATGTACGGCGTAGGAAACTACAATTACAACAACTACGAGAACTATCTCGACCCCGACAAGTACATTCAAATCTGGGGATTCTATGCTGGTTGGGGTAAGCGACTAAGATGGCCAGACGACTATTTCCAGCTCTCTGTTCAGCTTTCTTATCAACGCTACATCTTGAAGAACTGGCGTTACTTCCTTATAATGTCGAACGGTACAGCCAACAACTTGAGCTTAAACATTTCGCTCAACCGTAGTTCTACCGACAACCAGCTATACCCACGCACGGGTTCAGAGTTCTCTGCATCGCTCTCAATTACACCGCCTTGGTCTAAGTTCGACAAAAAGGACTACAAGAACCTTGCCAACGACCGCCTCTCGGCTACTTATCAACAAGAGCAACAAGAGAAATATCGTTGGGTGGAATACCACAAATGGAAGTTCAAGGCACGCACCTTTACAGCCCTCAGCAGTGGCAGCAAGTGCTTCGTGTTGATGACTCGTGTGGAATTCGGATTGTTGGGAAGCTACAACCGCTACAAGAAAAGCCCATTTGAAACCTTCTATATGGGTGGCGACGGTATGAGCGGATATTCTTCAAGCTATGCGCAAGAGACAATTGGTCTGCGCGGTTACGACAACGGTCAGCTCACACAGCGCGGCGAAGGCTATGCTTACGACCGCATGACACTCGAGCTCCGTTATCCGTTCCTCTTGGGTAACACCACCGTTTACGGTCTTGGATTCGTAGAAGCAGGTAATGCGTGGACGGAAACGTCGAAGTTCAATCCATTCGATATGAAGCGTTCAGTCGGTTTAGGTGTGCGTATCTACCTCCCAATGGTGGGTATGATGGGTATCGACTGGGCTTACGGCTTCGACAAAGTCTTTGGAAAGAAAGGCGGAAGCCATTTCCACTTCGTATTGGGACAGGAGTTCTAACAACTTAACAATGCCACTTCCATGCAGGTGGCATACAGAAATAACAAGAAGAGATATTGACAATGAAAAAGTTAATCGCATCATGCCTGGTAGCTGTTTTTGCAATAACAGCCCATGCACAGAAGTTCGCACTCCTCGATATGGAGTATGTGCTTAGCAACGTTCCTGCCTACGAGCGTGCCAACGAGCAGTTGAACCAAGTCAGCAAGAAGTGGCAAGCAGAGGTGGAAGCCCTCAACACGGAGGCAGCCACGATGTATAAGAACTATCAGAACGAAGTTGTATTCCTCTCGCAAGAGCAGAAAAAGAAGAAGCAAGAGGCTATCATGACAAAGGAGAAGCAAGCTGCCGACCTGAAGCGCAAGTACTTTGGCCCTGAAGGCGAGCTGTTCAAGAAGCGCACCAGCCTCATCACTCCTATTCAAGACGAAATATACAACGCCGTCAAAGACATTGCCGACCAACGCGGCTACAGCCTCATCATCGACCGTTCAAGCAGTACTGCAGGCATCATCTACGGTTCGCCAAAGGTTGATATCAGCAACGAAGTATTGCAAAAGTTAGGCTACGGCAACCAATAACCGCTATGGCTGCAAAGCCGTAGAAGAGGAAATAGATAATAACAAACAGACAATTACAAACATTTAAAACAATAGAAAGAAAAATGAAAAAGCTAATTTTAATGTTGATGCTCTGTGCTCCTATGAGTTTGTTTGCACAGAAGTTCGGTCATCTCGATTCTCAAGCACTCTTGCAATCATTGCCAGAAGCTACCAACGTGCAGAAAGAACTTGAAGCTAAAGGCAAGGAATACGAGAAACAGCTCACCGACATGCAAACTGAATTGCAGCGCAAGGCAGAGGAGTACGACAAGACCAAGAGTACAATGAACGCCACCAAGCAGGCTGAAACCGAGAAGGCACTTCAGGATATGTACACCAAGATTCAGCAAACTGCACAAGACAACCAAAAGGCTTTCAACGAACAGCAGCAGCAAAAGCTCGGCCCAGTACTCGACAAGGTACGCAGTGCCATCGAAACAGTAGCAAAGAATGGCGGCTATGTCTACATCATGGAGAAGGCAGCAGGCCAACCTCTCTACGTGAACGAGGCTATCAGCAAGGACATCACTGCTGAAGTGAAGGCACAACTTGCCAAGATGAAGTAACAGAAAACGAAACTCGGAGTGGCTCGAACAGCCATTCCCAACAATCCTAAGAGCGGGTGTCTTTCCCCCGTTAGCATTTCCCAACGCTGCTAAAGCGAACGGAAAGAGTAAGACCACCGCAAGAACAAACTTGTTGCGGTGGTCTTTTTTCATTTATCCCTATAAGGATTAAAACTGATATATTATGATGAAGAAAACTTTCTTACTCCTCCTTCTTGCAGCCTTACCGCTTATGGTGAGCGCACAAAACGCAATGAAGTTTGCCTACTTCAACTACAACGAAGTATTGAAAGCTATGCCCGAATATACCGCAGCCACACACAAAGTCGATGAGCTACGGGCAAAATTCGATGCAGAAACAAAGCGTTCGGAAAACGATTTCCACACCAAATACGAGGATTTCCTTGAAGGTCAGCGCAGCTTTGCACCCTCAATACTGAAGAAACGCCAAGCCGAACTGCAGGAAATATTAGACAAGAACATTGCCTTTAAGAAGGAAGCCGACCGCCTGATAGAGCAAGTCGAGCAGCAGGTGTACGCTCCCGTGCACGCCAAACTGAAAAAAACGATTGCCAAAATGGCGCAGGAAAGCGGCTACGCCTTCGTTCTCAACGCCGACAACAATGCTCTGCCATACGTGAACAATATGGTTGGCGAAGACATTACAATAGCTTTGAAAACAGCTTTACAATAACTCTATGAACAATTTGCCACCACAAGCAGCAGGTCCAATAGGTGTCTTCGATTCGGGATATGGCGGTCTGACCATTCTGAAAGCCATTCGCGAACTGTTGCCACAATACGATTACGTTTATCTCGGCGACAATGCACGTGCACCGTATGGCTCTCGTTCGTTCGATGTAGTTTACCAGTTCACACGCCAAGCCGTGCTGAAACTCTTCGATATGGGCTGCCAATTGGTGATACTCGGTTGCAATACAGCGTCGGCAAAAGCCCTTCGCAGCATTCAGCAGAACGATTTGCCCAACATCGACCCGCTCCGCCGCGTGCTCGGAGTTATCCGTCCTACTGCCGAAATAGCAGGCAAACTCACCGAAACCAAGCACATCGGCATTCTCGCTACACCAGGAACCATTAAAAGCGAAAGCTACAATATGGAGATTAACAAGCTGTGGCCCGACCTAAGCGTTACGGGGGTGGCTTGTCCGCTGTGGGTACCCATCGTTGAAAACAACGAGGCAGAAGGTGCAGGTGCCGACTATTTCGTAAAGAAACGCATCGACCACATCTTGTGGTTAGACCCCGACATCGACACACTCATACTGGGTTGCACCCACTACCCTATTCTTATGCCGAAGATAAAACAATACGTTCCCGACGACATACAAATCGTATCGCAAGGCGAATATGTTGCCGACAGTCTGAAAGACTATCTTGCCCGCCACACCGATATGGACAACCGCTGCACCAAAGACGGAACAGTGCGTTACTACACCACCGAGAACGCCGACAAGTTCAAGGAGGCTGCACGTATCTTCTGGGCAGAAAATATGAACGTAGAACACATAGATTTAGAGTGATAGCTGCATTTAGCTATCACTTTTTTTATGCCACTGAAACAGAATAGCACAAAATACAGATTTGTACATTCCAAATCGAAGTGCAACAAACAGCCCCGTTTTTCATAGTCTCTAATC
>OLRI01002792.1_pt1 | contig 11381 bp, 8 predicted proteins | sample 1672871 | NCBI WGS metagenome assembly OLRI01 (sample SAMEA3136732, study PRJEB25190) | human gut metagenome
ATAAAAAAAGAACGTCCTGATGCGTTACTTGCAACATTGGGCGGACAAGTAGGATTAAATATGGCGGTGCAATTAGCTTCTGCAGGTGTTTTGGAAAAATACAATGTAAAACTTTTAGGATCCTCTTTACACGCTATCAAGCATGCGGAAGATCGTGAGCTGTTCAAGCGCGCGATGAATGAAATCCATCAGCCTGTTCCTGAAAGCGGTATTTTTGATGAACTGGAACCGGCAGTAACTTTTGCTGATAAAATCGGCTATCCTGTTATTATTCGTCCTGCATATACGCTCGGGGGCACACATGGTTTCCGATGATAATCCCTGTATATCCCGGCGCCACCATCCGGAAATGGAGGAGATTTCCAATCGTGGTATTAAATTATCCCCTATTAATCAGATTCTGGTAGAACGTAGTGTGGCTGGCTGGAAAGAAGTGGAGTTCGAAGTGATGCGTGACAGTGCAGATAATTGCATTATTGTCTGTGCTATGGAAAATATCGATCCTGTCGGCGTCCATACAGGAGACTCCATCGTTGTGGCGCCGACACAGACACTAACAGATGGTCAGTACCAAATGTTGCGTACCGCTTCTTTAGATATTATTCGTTATCTCCAAATTGAAGGCGGCTGTAATGTGCAGTATGCGCTGGATACGAAAACAAATAATTACTATGTAATCGAAGTGAATCCCCGTGTCAGCCGTTCTTCCGCGCTGGCATCCAAGGCGACGGGCTATCCGATTGCGAAAGTGGCGGCGAAGATTGCTTTGGGGATGCATCTTGATGAAATCACGAACAGTATTACAAAGCGTACGAAAGCATGTTTTGAGCCGTCTATTGATTACATAGTCGTTAAATTCCCCCGATGGCCTTTTGAAAAGTTTACCCTGGCGGATCGTTCAATTGGGACGCAGATGAAAGCCACTGGGGAAGTCATGGCACTTGACCGTACTTTGGAAGGGGCTCTGTTGAAGGCACTCCGGTCATTGGAGGTAGGAGAAGGCTACCTTCACTTGAAAAAATTAGATGGGCAATCCTTATATGATATCCGTTGTCTTTTGAGTCGAATTGATAATGAACGTCTCTTCGTCCTGGCAGAAGCACTTCGTCGTGGTATTGAACCGGAAGAGATCAATAGGATCACCAAGATCGATTTGTTCTTTATTTACAAAATCCAAAATATTATCAGGATGGAACGCCGACTGCTTAAGGAAGGGCTGACGGAAGAAACATTAAAAGCGGCGAAACGCATACAGATGCCTGATCCGGCTATTGCCCACTTTGCAGAAATCTCCATAAAAGATGTAGAAAACTTCCGGAAGAAATTTAATTTGCATCCTGACTATAAAATGGTAGACACTTGTGCCGCTGAGTTTGAATCTTACACTCCTTATTATTATTCTACTTATAGCAGTGAAGATGAGGTGAAACCGCAGGGAGAAAATGCGGTCATTGTTTTTGGATCCGGACCAATCCGTATCGGACAGGGGATCGAATTTGACTATTGTTCTGTTCATGCTTCCTGGGCATTGCGAGGAGCGGGGAAGAAATCTATTGTTATCAATAATAATCCTGAAACTGTATCTACGGATTTTGATACATCAGACTCTCTGTATTTTGAACCGCTCTCGGAAGAAGATGTACTGGAAATTATTGAAAAAGAAAAGCCGGAAGGCGTTATTTGCCAGTTTGGGGGACAGACAGCAATCAATTTAGCAACGCCTATGGCAAAAAGGGGAATCCGTATTATCGGATCCTCTAATGAAAGTATAGATATGGCGGAAGACCGTGAACGTTTTGATACACTGATGGGACAGCTCGGTATAGCAAGACCGAAAGGCTGTCTTGTAGAAAGTGTGGAAGAAGCTATGGAAAAAACACAGGATTTGGATTATCCGCTTATTGTACGGCCCAGTTATGTGCTTGGCGGCCGTGCGATGCAGATCGTTTATGATCAGGCTGAATTGCGCCAGTATCTGAAAGAAGCCGTTGTAGCTTCTCATGAACATCCGGTTCTTATTGACCAGTACATGGTTGGCCGAGAAGTAGAAGTGGATGCGATTTCTGATGGTATCGATGTATGCATCCCCGGGATTATGGAGCAAATTGAACGTTCCGGTGTTCATTCCGGCGATTCTATTGCTGTTTATCCGCCTCAGCATCTAACACAGGAAACGATAGAGACTTTGACCGATTACACACGGAAAATTGCGCGAGCGATGAATGTTAAGGGCCTTATCAACATTCAGTTCATTGTTGTCGGTAATAAAGTTTATGTTATTGAAGTGAATCCGCGTGCCAGCCGTACGGTTCCCTTCATGAGCAAGATTACAGGAATCAACATGGTGGAGCATGCAACGCGAATTGCGCTTGGCGAATCTTTGGAATTGCAGGGACTGCCGCTGGGTCTTGTTCCTGATAAAAATTATGTAGCCGTTAAAGCACCGGTATTTTCATTCTCTAAGTTGGGACTTGTGGAAATCAAGCTGGGACCGGAAATGAAATCAACCGGTGAGGTTATGGGAATCGGGCATACATACCAGGAAGCACTCTATAAAGCCGTTGTTGCCGCAAATCTTATGATTCCTGCCAAAGGAAATATTCTTATTACTGTTAGTGACAGGGATAAACCGGAAACGGCGGAACTGGCAAAGCGATTTGTAGAACTTGGTTATCACCTAATCAGCACGTCCGGTACAGGCGAGTATTTCAAGAATCGCGGTATTCCGGTAGAAATAATCAGGAAGATTCATGAGAAGGGAGAAAACTGTGAGAAGTATTTGAAGTCAGGAAAGGTAGACATGGTACTGAACACTATTTCTTACGGAAGTCAGATTGAACAGGAAGGCTACGACCTGCGGCGCATTGCGGTCGAATTGGCGATTCCCTGTCTTACCTCTTTGGATACGGCAAGAGAAGTACTCCGTGTTATGGCAGAGGCGGCCGGTGAAAACCGGAATGTAGAAGCCATCCAGGATTATATCGGGGAGAATTAATTATGGCCGGTTATGTAGAAAAGGGTGTTATTCGCCTTCATGAAAAAGTGGGGCATGATATCTGGAGAATGCAGATTGAACTTCCACAGACTGCTAAATCGGCACTGCCAGGACAATTTATTCATATAAAAATTAACGATCCCAGCAAATTGTTGCGGCGGCCTATTTCTATCGCAGGCATTGAACCGGGAAAAGGCCTTGTGGAAATTATTTATCGAATTGTTGGTAACGGGACGGAAGCCATGGCTCATATGAAAATAGGGGATGTTGTTGACAGCCTTGGGCCATTGGGAACCTCTTTTTCCATGGATAAAGGACATATTGTAGGGGTTGGCGGTGGTGTAGGAATCGCACCGATCCTTTTCATGGCACGTTGTGCAAAACGGGGACAAATGACAGTTGTCATCGGTGGAAGAAATAAAGAAGAAGTATTCTGGAAAGACCTTTTCCCTAAAACTTTGAAACAATTAATTGTAACAACAAATGATGGTTCTTATGGGATTAAAGGATTCTCCGTATCTGTTCTGCCTGAACTTTTTGCAGAAGAACAGGTAGATGAGGCCTGTATCTGCGGTCCCGGTATCATGATGAAAACAGCGGCGCAAATGGCAGCGGATGCAGGAATATACTGCGAGGTTTCCCTGGAACGCCGGATGGGCTGTGGCACGGGAACATGCTTGGCGTGTGTTTGCGATAAAGCTGACGGCGGGCATTACAAAGTCTGTCTTGACGGACCGGTATTCAATGCACAGGAGGTTTGCTTATGAGTACTGATCTGAATGTGAATTTCCTTGGTATAAGGATGAAAACACCTATTATTGCGGCGTCAGGGACTTTTGGATTTGGCGTGGAATATAAGGATTACATGGACTTATCGCAAATTGGAGCAATTTCCTGTAAAGGGATTGCTATTACGCCTTGGGACGGTAATGAAGGCGTTCGTATCGCAGAAACGTCATCAGGAATACTGAACTGCATTGGCCTCGAAAATCCCGGTACTAATGTTTTTAAGAAAAGGTATCTGCCTGAGTTAAAAAAGTACGACGTACCGGTAATTTGTAATATTGTGGGAAGGAACATAGAAGAGTATGGCATGGCTGCAAAAGCATTGTCTGTGGAAGGCGTAGATGCTTTTGAAGTCAATATTTCCTGTCCGAATGTAAAGTGTGGAGGAATTGCTTTTGGTTCTGATCCCCATATGGCGGCAGAAGTGACGAAAGCCGTAAAAAGAAATACTGATTTGCCTGTCATCATGAAACTGTCTCCCAATGTGACGGATATAGTTTCTATAGCCAGGGCTGTGGAAGATGCTGGAGCGGATGCAGTGTCGCTCATAAACACACTTCTTGGACTTGCAATTGATGTCAAAACGCGGAGGCCGGTGCTTGGTAATGTGACCGGCGGATTATCAGGCCCCGCAATAAAACCTGTGGCGCTTCGTATGGTATGGCAGGTGGCACATGCTGTTCACATCCCCGTTTGTGGAATGGGGGGGATCATGACTGGTACTGACGCAGTGGAGTTTATGATGGCCGGTGCGGATACTGTGCAGGTGGGAACAGCATCATTGGCAAGTCCCTATGCAATTCCAAAGATCACTGATGAATTACGTATGTGGTGTGAAAAAAATAATATTTCTGATGTAAATAGCATAGTAGACACGTTACAAGTCTAAAAGAGGTGACAGAGGGATATCTTTGCCACCTCTTTTGATAGGCTAAAATATAAATTTATTTTGATGATATATTACACATGGACATCATATGTAGAGGAAATTATGGAAAAGTCATATTTGGTGTAGATGAAGTTTTCTTCCGCGATGAACAGATGTTTTAATGTACCTATGAAAACGGTCCTTCGTCAAAACTTACGTGGAATTTCCATAAGAGAGAAGATCGTGATGTTACCCACATCACTGAAGGACAAATTACTTCCGACAGGAATACTGTATAGAATAGAGGAAATTAAAATTTTATACTGAGAAAAACGCTATACTAATTATTCAACACTATTCTTGTTGATACATGATATATAAGGGAGATTAATTTTATAAAATATCAGGAGAATAAAGTATATGTTTCATATGCGGAGAACATATAAGTTCCTGTACTTTTGCTATGTTCGGGTTTAGATGATAAAATAATAAAATAAGTTTTTATAGGTGTGGGATATCAGAATGAGCCAATTTCTTACTCACGTATATGGACAGGAAAAATTAAAAAGGGAGCTGAAGCTTTTGATGGAAAATCATAGGTTACCGCATACTATGATTTTTTACGGTGATGATGGGCTGGGAAAAACAACAGCTGCTTTTGATTTTTCAGATTTTCTCACGGGGGCATCTGAAAAAATATGGGTGGAAATTAAAAAGATAAAAAGCAGTAAAAATGAAAAGCTTCTGGAAAATCTGAAAGGAGACCGTGTTTGGTATATCCGGCCGATGGGAATGGAACTTAAAATTGACCAGTTCCGCGCCTTTATGGAGGAAATGGCTTCCTTTGATGAAAAATTGCGTGTATGTATTATTGATGATGCGCAGAAAATGAACCAATACGCGGCGAATTCTTTCCTAAAAACCTTGGAAGAACCGGTAGAAAATCTATATTTTATTCTTGTTACTTCTGATATAAATGCACTTTTACCGACGATTGTTTCACGAGGGGAAAGATTTCCTTTCTTTCCGTTAATGGAAAATGAGTTTTATTACTTAGTGGAGACAGTGGCCGAAGAATTTAATTTTGACGGGACAGTAGGGAAGGAAACAGCGTTCAAGGTTTCTGAAGGTAATCCTGGCGTTGCTAAAGATCTTTGTGGTGAAAAAGGGATGATGCAGTTGGACGTGGCCATGAGGTTTTGGGAAACGGTCACAACATCTTCAACAGCATTTTCTTCTTTATCTGCATGGACATTTAAGGAACGGGAGGATTTTTTGGTTTTGCTTCGATGGGTTATTATCATCGGACGGGATCTCATGATTGGCGCTGAAACTACCGATGATCAGCTGGAGAAATGTATGCAATGGTCTGATCGGGAGAAGCGGCTGTTGAAATATTGGACTGACGGCCGTGCGATAGAGGCATTAGCTGTCTTGCAAAAAGCAGAATCGGCGTGTCGGCGTTATATCTCTACTAAAAATATATGGGATATGATTTTAATTCAATTACAGCACATACAGAAAGGCGATTATATATTATGGAACAGGTAGTGGGGGTTCGTTTTAAAAAAGCTGGTAAAATTTATTATTTTGCGCCTAATGAATTACATTTACAAATTAATGACGGGGTTATCGTAGAAACATCCCGTGGTATGGAATATGGGTACATCGTAACGATACCGGCGGGAGAAAGAGTATACGAGGATAATGGACCGCTAAAACCGGTTGTTCGTAAAGCAACTGTAAAAGATATGGTACAACTGGAGCGAAATCGAGAAAGAGAGAATTCGGCTTTTGCTGTTTGCATTGAGAAAATTGAAAAGTTCAAGGTACCGATGAAACTCTTACGTACAGAATATACTTTTGACAGAAGCAAGATTGTATTCTTTTTCACAGCAGAAGGCCGCGTTGATTTTCGTGAATTGGTAAAAGAGTTAGCTTCTGTTTTTCATACGCGCATTGAATTAAGGCAGGTGGGGGTCAGGGATGAGGCGAAACAGGTCAGCGGTATTGGTTCCTGCGGAAGACCGCTTTGTTGTGCGACTTATTTGGGGGAATTTGCCCCGGTTTCTATTAAAATGGCAAAAAACCAGGGATTATCTTTGAATCCTGCTAAAATATCCGGCGTTTGCGGGCGTCTTATGTGCTGCCTTCGATATGAAAATGACCAGTATACAGGAGATCATTCACGAAAGAAATGCTGCTGCGGCGAGCAGGAGTCCTATAAAATGTTTCGTGTCGGGATGAAAGTTATCACTGACGAAGGTGAAGGACAGGTTGTCTATGTAAATCTGCAAAAACACAGTGTGAAAGTACAGTTGGAAGGCGGACGGACGAAAACGATGCAATGGGATGTGGTGGAACCGGTGGAAAATGAATAATTGGGTTTTAAATGAGGGAGAACGGCTGGACGATTTGGTTAGGGGCGATATGAAAATTATCCAGCGGCCGGATCAATTTTGCTTCTCTTTGGATTCCATATTGGCAGCTCACTATGTTTCAATTCGCAAAAAGGACAGGATTGCCGATTTGGGAACCGGTACGGGAGTTATTGCGCTCTTGCTTTCTACACTTGGCGGTGAAGATATTACTGCGTTTGAAATTAATCCGGTAATGGCGGATTTAGCTCGTAGAAATGTGAATGGGAATAACAAATCAGATTGTATAAAAGTCGTGGAATGTGACTACAGGAATGTAAAGGAGCTTTATCCGACGGGAAGTTTTGACTCTGTCGTGGTAAATCCGCCCTATCGGGAAATAGGAACCGGTCGAATGAACCATTGCGAAGGTGTAGCCAGCGCCAGTTATGAATTAAATGTAACCTTGGAAGATATTTTTCATACAGCACAGTATCTTTTGAAATATGGCGGCCGTCTGACTATGATCCACCGTGCGGATCGTTTAGTCGATTTGATTACGCTTGGCCGCAGGTACAAAATGGAAGCCAAACGGATACGCCCCGTATATGCCCGAATAGGCGCTTCGGCAGTTCGTGTCTTACTGGAGTTCAGATATGGTGGACATACGGAATTAATCTTGGAACCGCCGTTATTAATCCATAATACTGATGGATCTTACACACAGGAGATTATGGAGATATATGGGAAGAAAACAAATGAATGAGGTGGAAGCGGGTACATTGTACCTTGTGCCTACTCCTATCGGAAATTTATCTGATATGACAGAGCGGGCAGTAGGCATTTTACGGCAGGTTGATTTAATCGCGGCAGAAGATACACGACACACAAGAATATTACTGAATCATTTTCAAATTTCTGGGCATGTGGTTTCCTATCATGAACATAATAAAAAAGAATCTGGCAATAAATTAATTGAAGCATTGAAAAGCGGTCGTTCCGTGGCTCAGTGCAGTGATGCAGGAATGCCTGTCATTTCTGATCCTGGGTCAGATCTGGTACGGCTTGCCATAGAGGCGGAGATTCCTGTTGTGCCTTTACCGGGACCTAATGCGGCATTGACAGCGTTAATAGCGTCCGGACTTAATGCCCGGCAGTTTGCGTTTATTGGCTTTTTGCCTAAAATTAACGCAAAGAAAAAGAAGTTATTGTTTGATATGTCTCATATACCGGTTACTTTAATTTTTTATGAAGCCCCCCATCGGTTGAAAGAAACATTAGAGACGTTGATACGGGAATTGGGAAACAGGAAAGCGGTTCTTGCAAAAGAGCTGACAAAAAGATTTGAAACCTTTAAAAGAAGCATGCTTCAGGAATTGTTGGATGACTTAGAAACGGAAACACCACGTGGAGAATATGTTATTCTTGTGGAGGGATGGAATGAAATTTCTGCGGAAGAAAAGGAACAGAAAACTGGCTGGCGTGAAGAGGCAGTATCTTTTGCGCTGAAGATGCCGTTAAAAGAAGCAGCAAGGCAAGTATCTTTTAAACATCATTTATCTCGTCGAGAAGTGTATCAGTACCTTTTAAATCAAAAAGAAGCTGATGCGAATAAATGATTTGGGAAATAATTGCTCCCGGTTATATAATGGAAGATACAAGGAAATAAAGACTTTTACAGGGGGAGTTACAATGACAGAAAAACCAAAATACTATATCACAACGCCGATTTATTATCCAAGTGCCAAACTTCATATCGGGCATACATACTGTACGTCCATTGCGGACAGTATGGCACGGTTCAAACGCCTTGATGGATACGAGGTGATGTTTCTGACCGGTTCTGATGAACATGGGCAGAAGATTGAACAGAAAGCGGAAGAATCTGGAGTTACGCCGATTGAGTATGTGGATAATATTGTTGCTCTTTTCAAGCAGCTTTGGAAAGAACTAAATATTTCCAATGATGATTTCATCCGCACAACGGAAGAACGTCACCGTGAAGTGGTGCAGATGCTTTTTCAGCGTGCTTATGACAATGGAGATATCTATCTTGGGAAATACGAAGGATGGTACTGTATTCCTGATGAAACTTTCTGGCCGGAAAATAAGCTGACACCGGAGCATCTTTGCCCTGACTGCGGACGACCATTGCAACGTATCAGTGAAGAGGCCTATTTTTTTAAGATGTCAAAATACGCGGATAGATGGATGAAGTTTATCGAAGAAAATCCGGATTTTATCCAACCTGCATCTCGGAGAAATGAAATGATCCAGTTCGTTAAGGGCGGCCTGGAAGATCTTTGTGTGTCACGAACTAGTTTTACGTGGGGTATTCCTGTACCATTTGATCCCAAGCATGTTGTTTATGTGTGGTTTGACGCGCTTGTTAACTATATAACGGCAGCGGGTATTATTGATAATCCTGAAAAATTTAAAAGATTTTGGCCGGCTGATGTTCATTTGGTAGGGAAAGAGATTGTCCGGTTTCATTCTATTATCTGGCCAATTATGCTTATGAGTCTCGGGATAGAGTTGCCGAAAAAAATTTATGGTCATGGATGGCTGATTGTTGACGGAGAAAAAATGTCCAAGTCTAAAGGAAATGTAGTGGATCCTATTCCATTGCTGCAAGAGTTCGGCTCAGATGCTATTCGCTACTATCTTTTAAATGATATTCAGTTGGGACAGGATGGTAATTTCAGTAGAGAAAGGCTTATCAACCGTATTAACTCAGATCTTTCCAATGATCTTGGCAATTTGCTCCACAGAAGTTTATCCATGGTGGAAAAATATAGAAATGGGGTTCTTGTGCATGGTGACGCGTCTGTTGATCCTTGCATAGGAGAGGTATCTTCGGAAGTTGAAAAAAATGCAGAAGCTACTTTGCAGAGGTTCCGTAATGGAATGGATAATTGGAAAATTAATGACGCTCTTAAAGCGGTGTGGATCTTTATCCGTTCATTAAATAAATATATTGATGTAACAATGCCTTGGGTACTGGCAAAGGATGAAGCTAAAAGGGCTGCACTTGATGCTGTGCTTTATCACCTTTGCGAGGGTATGCGTTTTGTTTCTCTTATGGTAGAGCCCGTAATTCCAATTGCTGCTGAAAAGATTTGGGCGCAGTTGGGACTGGTTGATTTTGAAAAAGCAAATTATGAAAACCTTGTATGGGGCGGTATTGCTGATGGTACAAAAGTTGCCAAAGGAATGCCTATTTTCCCGCGTATTGAAGTGGAGAAAGAAGACTTGAAAGCGAAAGTAAAGTCGGAGAGAAAGTTCAACGTGAAGAAAACAGAAAATGACACAAGTGTTCCACTCATTACAATGGATGATTTTTTAAAGACGGAATTGCGTGTTGCGGAAATACTGACAGCAGAAAAAATAGAAAAATCAGAAAAGTTGATTAAGCTGACAGTGTCTTTGGGCGAAGAAATTAGGACAGTTGTCAGTGGTATTGCTAAATACTATAAGCCGGAAGAACTTGTCGGCAAGCATGTGATTTTTGTAGCGAACCTTAAACCGGCGAAGTTGATGGGGATAGAATCGCAGGGGATGGTTTTGGCAGCGTCCAAAGATAATGATCTTGTACTTCCTTTCGTTGATATGCCCGCGGGCAGCCGTGTGAAATAATGGAACTTTTTGATACTCATGCGCATGTGTATGATAAACGTTTTGATAATGACAGAGAGCAAGTTCTGTCAGACGTATTTGCACATTTAAAATATGTGGTTTGTCCTTCTGAAAATTTGGAAACGAGCAGGAAAACGACAGATCTTGTAAACAGGTATCCCCGGCTCTATGGAGCAGTCGGTATTCATCCTCATGAAACCTGTCATGCGACGGAAGACAGCTTGCAGGAGCTCGAATCTGTGGCGCGAGAAAATCATAAAATCGTTGCTATCGGTGAAATCGGTCTGGATTATCATTATTTCTATAGTGATAAAGAAATGCAGCAGAAATGGTTTCACCGACAGATAGAATTGGCAGGGAAGTTAGATTTGCCGATAATTATTCATGACAGAGATGCGCATGGCGATACACTCCGGATTTTGCGGGAACATAAACGGGATTCTTTGCGGGGGATACTGCACTGTTACAGCGGCAGTTTAGAGATGGCCAAAGAATTCATTCGTTTGGGGTTTTATATTTCCTTTGCGGGACCGGTAGTATTTCCTAAAAGTACCAAACTGAAACAGGTGGCTAAAGGAATCCCTTTGAATAGATTGTTAATTGAAACTGACAGTCCTTACCTGGCACCACCGCCACATAGAGGAGAACGGAATACGCCGCGTAATGTAATTTATGTGGCGGAAGAAATTGCACGGCTGAAAGATTTGAGCGTGGAGGCTGTTGTTTTTCAGACAACGAC
>OLRI01002793.1_pt1 | contig 11377 bp, 12 predicted proteins | sample 1672871 | NCBI WGS metagenome assembly OLRI01 (sample SAMEA3136732, study PRJEB25190) | human gut metagenome
TGTTCGCAGCGAAGATAGAGATTTCAATTATGAGCCAATTTTTGACTGCTTACAATTTAAACTAGTTACGCATACCTTTTAAATAATCAATAATTTCTATCTAAAACATAAATCAAATTCATAAACTACGTAAGTAGACTTACTTTCTTATTGTAACACTATCCAAAAAGGAATTTGATAACAATATAATTAGTATCTAATACTATATTAATCATAATAAGGAGTTCTCAAATGTTCCTTCAATATTACCTCATTCCACATCCCTTCATCACACCGCTTTTCACTCTTCGAGCATAGTAGTAGGCTATCAAAGATTTATGATTTCTTCCAAGGCAGGCCTTCTTTAACATAAGAAAGCATCTTTAAAAATGTAACTGAACTGGGTTTAAAAGGTTCTGACTTCATATTCTTTAGTTTTTATGATAGACTAAGAATATAACGATAAACAGTCACAAAAGCCAACACCACATACTATTCCGGCTTCTGACTAAACAATAAAACTGTTTCGGTAAATTATACAATGACAGAGGTTAGTCTAGATTATCAAGGCAGACAATAATCGCTGCATAATTCAGCCTTCTTTCAAGATCCCGAACACCAACGGGCATAAAAATAATTAGACTTATACAATGAAAATGAAAGAATAAGAATTAATATAGTCAAGATTAAAATTTACCATACTTCAAAATAGGTAGCATCCTGACCTGTACGTTTCTTAAAGTCCTCCTTCATCTTCTTTTCCAGCTCCTTAACATATTCACGCTTTAATCTTCTTGCTTCTTCCAGCCGACGCAAAGCATCTTCGCATGTCATTTTCTTAGTACCTTTATCTCTCATATTCTCTTGAATATTCATATTACCCACATGCAATAGCAGAAAGAAGGACTATCTTTCCACCCAATTTTCAACCATCAGCCCTTTTATATTTTTAAAATGCTTCAAATTGTCCGTCACCAATATAAGATTTCTAGAACAAGCTGCAGAAGCTATCAGCAAATCAAAATCTTCGACAGGAGTGCCTAATGAGCGGAGGCGATTCTTCTCTTGAGCAAAGAAATCTACAGATTCTGCAAAAAGCACAATATTTATCTTTGATATAAAACGATCTATCAGATCCAAATTCTCTTTTAAACGATTACTTTTGTAAGCGCCATATTTCAATTCTACAATGGTTACTTCTGATACAAAACACTGTGAAGCACCTATTCCTACTAATTTTTCAGCTATTTCAAACTTCTGCCGGAATAGAAATACACAGATACAAGTATCAAGAAGATATTGTTTCATAATTCAATCTCCCTATTTGAAGTCCTTGCACCACGTATATCCTCGATAACCTCATCTGCCGTACGATCATCTTCCCATCGCCCGACAAATTCTGAAGTCCAATTTGAAGTATCGGACGTATTATCCTTGGCAACTAAGGAAGCAGACAACTTGGCTATCAGTTCCAACTTAATGTCGGAACTTAGGTCTTTCAACATCTCCCAATAGATATTTGAAATTGAAGTTTTTGAATTTGAAATATTCATTGTCGGCATAATCGTCTTTTCTATCATTATATACAAAAGAACAAATTATTTTTCATTCTTCCTAGTGAAATATTCTTTTTAACTCACTGCACCACCCTCATGCATGCACCCTATTTCCATTTCAATGCCTCAGCCACCGATCATAATCAGCCAACCGGCTGATCAGCTGCTGCTTACTCTTTTTCGGCTTTTCCTCTTTCTTCCACGGATCAACCGCCTCATGCGCCAAATGATAATAAATACTGCTATCCGTACAACCATAAAGTGTAACCACAGCAAGTGCACGCGACTGCTCCGCCTTGACGAGAGGAAGCATAGTCTGCATAACGCCAACCAGCTTTGCCGCCTCTTCTTCCATACCCAATATAGTATAAGCCGGCAGCAAAATGGCATAAAGCTTGCAACGCATCACATCCGTATCCATCTGGAGATTGCCATATTCTTTCAACGCCCTGGCAGCCAGGGAACGATCTTCCTCACTCACCCCCTCCGCACTGTGATAACGCTGAAGAGCATTGTGCAAACCATTCAACATACAGTCATTGTCCAGACGGGTATATACATGCTTGTCCTCATCATTCAGGGCAATTACCTCATACTCACCCGGCATCACACGCAGCAGCGGAACCCACATCCAGTTCTCCACACATACCATCACATCCTTTCGCCCGGCTCCCGGCTGAATGACAACAGTCGCCTCCACCCCCTTAAACCGTCCCTCGGTAATGCGTATCCGGTCGCCCTTGCGCAAACCATCCGGTTGGGGTACATAAACAGGAAGTGTATTGGAATAAGAACGGGCCACCCACTGCAAATTCTCCATTGCGGCATCGGAAAGGTAGGGGAAATACTCCCGCTTCCGTTCCCTCACCCGAGGCAGGAAACTGAGCACAGGAAAACGTTGCATCAGTTGGAAAACATCACGCTCGGAGGCACGGACGAATACATAGTTGAAGAGTAAGGGACGCTGGGTATTGACGAATTTGCCGTCTATACGCCTCACTTCCTGATAGGAAGGAGCAAAAAAGCCGAATGAGGGCTCGCCTGCCTGTATGCGGCGGTCCTGCTCCCGTTGCAAACCGCGCACTCCTCCCCGATGGCAATCGGGAAGCGACAACACATACCAACGCACGGCATTGTTATTCCGCAAAGCCTCCAACGCTTCGGGAGATGCCACAGAACGCTTCGGTTTATCAAACTGATGGGATAGCTTTTTCATGAGATTTATCGTCAGAAATCCACGCTGACCGATACTGGAAGACCATATCAGCACAGTGTTTATAACTGGCTGATAAATAGCTTTTTACACAGATTTCATTTTGTATTTCTGAAATCTTTTATTTGTTGTTTCTTTCGTCCGAAGACGTCTTTTCTGTCTGCTTTTTATAGACATGTTTATACCCTCAAAAAAGGTTCTTTACCCTTTATATAAAAGGAATTTAGAAACTTTTTGAGGGCACAAAGATACACTATAATTATGTATTACACAATAAAAGCGCTTAAAAAATAGGAAAACTTACTTTTGATAAGAAAATAAGAGATGGGTATATTTCGTAATCACAATAAAAGATTCAAGTTTTACAAATATTTATTCAATAGAACTGTAATAACCTTATCCAATTCTATAAGGCATTCTTTATAGTAGTAAATACTATCTGCTCGTCTACATTACTATATTCATGCGAAATAAGATTGCGCATATCATAAATAGCCAACCAAGGAATTTCCTTATATTCAGAAAGCGGTGATGGTTGTAAAAACAACAACTTTCCTACCTGTTCACCTATTACTTGAAGGCGCATAACACATGCATTGAACACCATCACTTTATCCATGGAGGCTAAAAAATCATCAGCACAATTTATTTCTTTACTCCATTGCTGTATATAGTAAATGGATTCTTTTATCTGGGTTAACCTGTCGCAAATGGTTAGTCGTCCTCCTTTATACATAAATGGCTTCTTTTTCAATATTCTGTTTCAAAAATGGAGACAGTGAGGAACGGAAACGCACTAAATCAATTTCACAATGAAACATTTCCGTCAAAACAGTCTTCAAAGTGTACATAGTGGATAAAGTAGGATTATCAATATCTACAACAATATCCAAATCACTATCTTCCCTGTTCTCTTGACGTGCAACCGAACCGAAGATACCAATTGATTTAATTCCAAACTCATGCCCAAAACATTGTTTGAAACTAACTAACTTTGCCTTACATTCATTTAAGCATAACATACTTTTCACCAACTTTAGGTACTGGAACAAAGATAAACCTTTTATTTGAACGATACAAGTTCTTACCTCGGTTTCTTCATTTCACACACCATCAGAGCTCTCCCTGCATCAGAATGTCATCATCACCATAAACCGAACGCCCCATTTGTTCGCATCGGGATGATCCAGATAATTCAGACGGCGGACATAGTCTATGTGCAATATCTTGAAAATATTGTGAATACCCACAGAGCATTCCATGTACGGGGTCTTCGGGTCCATCACAAAGCTGGTAGGACGTCCGTCACGGGTCGGGAACAGGAAGAGTTCGCTGTCACCCGGATGCTTCATCGGATTGTTCTTATCTGTCAAATGACCATACAGCATCTTGAAGCCGATCGCCTCACGCCACTTCAGTTTCTTCAGCAAAGGAATACGGTTGAAAATCTTACCGTTCAAATCCCACGATACATCCAGAGAGGCGTAACGGTCGTTCAGGAACTCCATATTATTAATCAAGTTGAAAGTCTCGCGTTGCAGGATATAAGACAAGTTGGCCGCCGGCATAATCAGCAACGGGAACGGAACTTTATTCCACTGCGCACCGCCTTTCACGAACATATCAATCTTACCCCATGACGAGAACCAGAAACGCTTGTACAGCCCTACTTCCGTCAGATTGAAGTTATACTCTCCGCCCAGCACACCCTTGAAACCGGTCGTGTGCGACAGCGTGAATACCGGAGCGTCAAAAGAAACCGGTATACGGCGTTGCTTGGTATTGACAAATGTCTCACCCGGAGCGTAACGGAAGGCCAAGGAGGCTTCCATGGTCTGAATCTCAGGAACCAACGTTTTCTGGTCATCATTGGTTATATAGGCCAGACCGCCGGTAGGCTCGTCCGTGCTGTGTTTCACTTCCACCGTGGTCTTCAAACCAAACTGCGTCTCGTTCTCATACTTCAAGGCGATATTCCGCACGTAGGACATCTGGTCCACCGTAGAAGTCTTGAAAGAAACGAACACATTATCCTTGTCCGTCTTCAGGAACTTATCCGTGGGCGACATCACATCATACTGATAGCTGAACGTGATAGAGTTCTTCGGGAACTCGCGCGGCAGGTATTCCTTCTTGTTGAAAGAGTATTCCACCTCACCCATATACTTGGAACGATGGTCCTTGAACCCGTAAGCATAATATCCCTTGAAGAACAGATGCGGATTCAGGTTGGCCGTGGTCTGCGCGCTCATACGCAAACGCAATCCGTCGATATAGTTATTGGAGATCATGGTGTTTACCGGACCGATATCTACCTTGCTGGGGTTGTCCTTGGTTCCGGTTTCCACAAAGTTCTCGATAAACGCTTTCAATACAAAAATCACATATTTGAATCCCGGCATCTGTTCCAGACGCTTCACCAGCATATCCATAGAACTCTCGGTCTGCGTAAGCGGAACCGGCCGGTATTGATTCCAGAAATCGTCTCCGCGCATCATCGCGTCCGCCTCTTTGATCTCGGCCCCCTTACGCTTGAAAAGTTGCTGCGGAAGCTCATCGAAGGCATAATCGGAATAACGGGTAGTCCTTCGTATCTGGAATCCTTGCATGATCTTCATCAAGGTCATCTCCACAATCATGTCATCGGTCTTCAACACCCACTCCCCATTAGGCAATTGCTCGAACTCCTGAATAATATCCATATTGTCCACAAAGTTCACTCCCGATTTCTTGGGCAGATTCATCGTACATTTCTTCACCGTATAAGATGAATCGGCCAGTACATACAGATGTCCCGTGAAACCGAAATCCTGCGAGTTATTGGGGACAAAGGTGAGATGGAAGCACTTGTCCTTGTCCACGAATGTGGTGTCCATAATGTAAAACTTATAAAACGAAATGGCATCACTAGACGAAATAGGACTGATGAAAGGATACTGCAACAGACGGATATCGTTATCATAAATATTCACATCCGTAAACACATCCTTCAGAACCGTGCTCAGCATATCTCCTGTGGCAAACAGCTCGTTCACCCCCGTAGAGCTCATCCCTTTGATAATGGTCTTCTCACTCTTGGGATGTTTACGGTAAATTTTCTGCGAAGCGGTCTCGTCCACCGAGATAGGAAGGATGAATTTATTGGTTTCCTCACAAAGTTCGATCTGGTCTTTCAGGAAAGGCATCTTTTTATACATACCTTTTTCCAGCATTTCGGGAGTCACATCATTCAGTGACATTGTGATCTTCTGATACTTGTTGTACTGATAATAGTCATTCTCACTCAGCTTGTTATTGTTCTTATGAGCAATCACTTTCTTCATCAGTTCCACAGCCGGGTTATTCTTACGGGAGTACTTCTCTCGTTTGGGCTTCACCACCACTTCGTCCAGCATGATATCGTCCGGCCTCATCCTCACATTCAGGTTCTTGGTGACACCGGGGATTATATTCACTACTTTTGTTACATACCCCACTGCCGAAAAGGTGAGTTTATTCCAGCCTTTACGGGTTTCGACCTTATAATGTCCATCATTATCGGTAATGCTTCCTACGCCTTTTCCTTCATAAAAGACTGACAAGTATGGTATGGGATCATTCGTCAATGAGTCTGTTACAACGCCTTGTATATTTTGAGCTGACACCGAGATGCAGCATCCTAATAACAAAAATAGTAAAAACGACTTGATGTATTTTGTCTTCATTCTTTTTACCGCTATTCTTATGAGCCAGCAAAGTTAAGCATTAACTTAAAAGAAAGTTGCTAATATAAGCTAATAATTACAGAAATCTTACATATTGACCAATAAATAGGTGAAATTTAACACTGACAGAGCCTTTATATAGAAAAATAAAAAAGGGGTCTTTTCACAAAGCCCCCTTTTTAAGTTTTCAATAGGTATTAGTTTTTTTTTAAGGTAAAAAGATTGTTTTCAGGATAACGATGCAAATATGGAGCCTTTTTTTAAACCAGCCAAATAAAAAACTATGCCATACAACATGTTTTTAGAAATTTCTGTCTTTTTTGGCAGATTATTATTCAAAATGCTCTTTATCGGCCTCATTACATATACAAAGATAGCAAAAGTTTAATTTGAAACAGCATTTTAATGAGTTTTTTCTTTTCCCAAGAAATGTTCGTCTACTTTATCGCGGTGTTTCAACACCTTTGCATCTATAAAGAAAACAATCTCTTCAGCTATGTTAGTTATATGATCTCCGGCACGTTCCAGTTTACGGATAACGGTGCCGAGTTCCAGGCAAGTCAGGAAATTATCGGGATGTGTTTCCAGATATTTTGTAAGCACGGCAGGGGCAGCCGCATTGATTTCGTCCAGGAAATTGTCTTTACTGAATACATTGAGGGCTAATTCCAGATTTTCTTCATTCAACGCGTTCTTGGTCATTTCGAGCATACTGAGCACTTGTCTCAACATCTCTTCTATACGCAGACTGTGGAGCAGTTCACTATCCAGCACTGTTTCCTCGCTTCTTACCACAAAACGGGCTATGCCTTCGGCAAAATCTCCCAAACGCTCCAAATCACTGTTTATTTTGAACATGGCCAGCACAAAACGCAGGTCAATGGCTACCGGATTGTATAGAGCGATAGTGTCCTCTACATCACTGTCAATTTTCAACTCGAACGCATTCACCCTTTTCTCACGGACAATGACTTGCTGTGCCTGGTCACGGTTAAAGGTCAGCACAGCCTCTCCTGCCCTGTCCAGCTGATTGTAAACCAATGTCCACATCTCGTTCACTTCCTTCTTCAGTGATACAAGTTCTGATTCTATAAATTTCACCATATTCTTAATTCTTGTTTTATTTATTATTATTTCTTTCACCGCAGAGTGCGCAGATTCACACTGATTTTAATTTTCCGGACAGAAGAATAAAAAGGCAAATCCGTACCCATTACATCTGAAAAGCAAACAAGCCTGCATCGAGCTGTGGTACATAAATTCCATTTTTATCTTATCTCCCATTGTGCAACGCTGTGATGAATGCTTTATCCGAAACGTCCCGTAATATAATTCTGGGTCGCTTCTTTGCCCGGATTCGTAAATATCTTCTTCGTATCATCATATTCCACCATATTGCCCATATAGAAGAAGGCTGTTTTGTCACTGACACGCGCGGCCTGCTGCATGTTATGCGTTACTATTATTATAGTATATTTTTTCTTTAATTCAAGTGCTAAATCTTCAATTTTCAAAGTGGAAATGGGGTCAAGCGCAGAAGTTGGTTCGTCCATGAGGACAACCTCCGGCTCGACGGCAATGGTGCGCGCAATACAGATTCTTTGCTGCTGACCGCCTGAGAGGGCGATTGCGTTCTTTTTGAGGCGGTCCTTGACCTCATCCCAGATGGCAACATTGCGCAGAGCCTTTTCAACGATTTCGTCCAGCTGTGCCTTTTTCTTGATACCATGGGTGCGCGGACCGTAGGCAATATTGTCATAGATGCTCATCGGAAAGGGATTGGGCTTTTGGAAAACCATTCCGACGTTTTTACGTAACTTTAGTACATCATAGGACCGGTCGTAAATATCCTGGCCGTCCAGCTTGATGTCCCCTGTGATACGGCAGCCCTCGACCAGATCGTTCATCCGGTTCAGGCTTTTTAAAAGAGTGGATTTTCCGCAGCCGGACGGGCCGATAAACGCGGTGATCTCCCCCTGCTGTATTTCCAGATTGGCGTCCTTGATTGCATGGAAGTCACCGTAATATAAATCCATATGTTTGATATCAAATTTAACCATGCCCCTCACCTCGTTTTCACAATCTTTTTCGCAATAAAGTTAATTACAAATACCAATACAATCAGTACCGCGGCGGTAGCAAACGCCTCTTCAAAGGAAATTGCCTCTTTTGCCAGCAGGTACAGATGAACCGCAAGGGTACGCCCGGAATCGGCGGGCGACAGCGGCATTCTCGGTACCATTCCGGCGGTCAGGTAGACCGCGGCGGTTTCGCCCACGATACGTCCGATACTCAGGATAATGGCGGTAACAATCCCCGGCAGCGCCGAGGGTACGATCAGCCGGAACACCGTCCTTAGCTTGGTCGCGCCCAGCCCATAGGAACCCTCGCGGTAGCTCATGGGCACACTTTTGAGGGATTCTTCTGTCGTTCGGATAATCGTCGGCAGCACCATGATCGTCAGGGTCAGAGAGCCGGCCAATATCGAAAAGTCCAGCCGAAACGCGGTTACAAAGAAGATAAAACCGAACAAGCCGTAAATAATGGACGGAATGCCCGACAGGCTTTCTACACCGAACCGGATCAACCGGACGGTTTTACCGGGTTTTGCGTATTCCGACAGATAAATGGCCGAAAAAATCCCGATCGGCGTGGCTATGAGAAGTGAAAGCCCGATTACATACAGGGTGCTGACTATCATTGGCAGCAACCCCTCGAAAAAGGACAGCTTCATAGCAGGAATCCCCTGCCAGAAAATATAGATGATAATCCAGAGCAGGACGCCCATGGTCAGCAGGGCCGCGCCCCAAATCAAAACGTTTAAAATATTGTCTTTGATTTTGTTCATAGCCCCTCCTATTCCTGTTCCACGCGGCTGTTGATCAAGGTCATTACGACATTGAGCAGCATGATGAATACAAATAATATAATACCGGTGGCAAACAGCGCATTTTGATGCAGGCCGGAGGCATACCCCATCTCAAGCGCAATATTCGCCGTCATGGTACGCACACGGCTCAGGAGGGAGCCCGGTATCAGCGGGCTGTTTCCCGCAACCAGGATAACCGCCATGGTTTCGCCGATAGCGCGCCCGATGCCAAGGACTATTGAGGTAAATACTCCTGATTTTGCCGCCGGCAGGATAACCCGGAAAATTGTTGAAATATGGGAGGTCCCCAGCGCGTAAGAGCCTTCCTTATAGCTGATTGGAACCGCCCGGATGGCGGTTTCCGAAATATTAACAATGGTTGGCAGAATCATAATGCCTAAAATAATGATAGCCGCAAGCAGGCTGTTGCCGCCGCCGCCGAAAAATTTGTCAATCAGCGGGACGATAACAACCAGCCCGAAAAAACCGTATACGACAGACGGAATACCTGCCAGCAGTTCAATGCCCGGACGTACGATTTTACACAGCCAGGGCGGCGCAACTTCGGCCAGGAAAACAGCGGTCAGGATTCCAATCGGCACACCGATGACGATTGCGCCTAAAGTCGCATAAATGCTAGCAAGAATCATCGGGCCGATTCCGTAAACATCCGCCCGCGGCTGCCACTCCATGCCAAACAGGAACTGAAACAGGCCCACCTCCCGCAAGGCCGGAAATCCCGCATAAAAGATATAAAGCCCAATCACAATCAGCGATAAAACCGAAAATGCCGCTGACAGGAAAAACAGGGCTGTTGTTGATTTGTTCAGGATTTTTTTCCAAATACTCACATTGTTTCCTCCCGCATTTACCGGACGGACCGCTGCCCTGCATGGCAAACTATCTTCCGGTCTAATCGAATGAACGATTATCTTGATTTTTCATCCGGTGCATGATATGTAAAAAGCTACCCGCCGCTTACAAAAGCGGCGGACAATTCATCATTTGTAATATGAAAAAGGATTTTATCCGGAGACGGCTTATTATTGGAGGGGCGCACCATTGGGTGCGGGGGTTATCTCCGGATAAAATCCGGGAGTGGGTCAAACTGCGATAAATCCGGCTTCGGTTACGATTTTCTGACCGTCGTCCGATAAAATCCAGTCGATGAAATCTTTAGTATCGCCGGTTGCTTCGCCCTTGGTCACCATTAAGAAGGGGCGGGACAGTTTATAAGAACCGTTGACAACGTTATCTTCGGTTGGTTCAGCGCCGTCCAGCTTGATTCCCTTGACAGAGCTATCCATAACGCCGATGGAAAGATATCCGATAGCCGCTTCCTTGGAAGCAATATTGCTTTTCACAGCGCCGTTGCCTTCGGCAATCAACGCGTCGTTTGCAAGCAGGCTATATGTTTTGCCGTCGCGTTCTTCCTGTAATTTCAGGATTTCTTCAAATGCAGAACGTGTACCGGAACCTTCTTCGCGGCTGACAACGATGATTTCCTGGTCAGCTCCGCCGACGTCCTTCCAGTTTGTGATTTCGCCTTTGAAAATTTTGACTACCTGTTCCTGTGTCAGCTCTCCGACCTGGTTTTTGGGATTCACCACTACGCCGATACCGTCTACTGCAATTTTATGTTCAACAATCCCTTTTGACTTTTCGTCTTCCTTGAGGTCTCTGGAAGAAGTACCGATATCGCATGTCCCGTCAATGGCCGCTTTGATACCGGCTGACGAACCAACGCCCTGCACGTCTACCTTAGCGCCCTGTTTGACGTTAGCGTAGCTTTCCGCAAAATCCTCCGCCAGCGGCTGAACTGAAGTCGAGCCAACGATTGAAATCTTTACATTGGAGGTCTCTCCATTATTTCCGGTGTCGTTTGACGCGCCGCACCCCGATAACACCATAATACCGGCAAGCACGACTGAGAGTAATCCTGCTAATTTTTTCATGTTTTTTACCACCCTTTCAAATTTCTGCCATAACTATACTATGCCCATTTTAAATCCATATCATGAAAATGTTAAGATATTGTAAAATATATATTTTTAAC
>OLRI01002799.1_pt1 | contig 11362 bp, 12 predicted proteins | sample 1672871 | NCBI WGS metagenome assembly OLRI01 (sample SAMEA3136732, study PRJEB25190) | human gut metagenome
AGAGCAAGACCGGCGCTGCGCCGGAGCTGCTCTGGCCGCTGCTGGACACCGCCGCTGCACAACAGCATATCCGGGTCAAGGGTCTGATGGCCATCCCGCCCGTGAACGACGACGATGCCCAGAACCGCCGGTATCTGGCGCAGGTGTATCAGCTGTTCGTCCGGGCAGGAGAGCGCGGCTACCGCAACGTGGAGATGCAGACCCTTTCCATGGGCATGAGCGGCGATTTTGAGAACGCCATCCGGGAGGGCGCTACCCTTGTGCGCATCGGCACCGCCATCTACGGCGCGCGGGATTACAGTAAAAAGTAACGATAAAAACGGAGGAACCATGCCGAAAACCAAAACCAACGACCCCGGGGCGCACCACGCAAGCAGCGGTGCGCTGATCCGGCGTTTTCTGCCGTATCTGGCAAACTATAAGATGGTGCTGTGCCTTGATCTGTTCTGTGCAGCGCTGACGACCCTGTGCGATATCGTGCTGCCCAAGATCATGAGCACCATCACAAACTCCGCCATGGGGGTGGGCATCACCCTGACGGCGGGCATCGTGCTGAAGCTGGCGGCGCTCTACTTTGTGCTGCGCATTATCGACGGCGCAGCCAGCTACTATATGTCCAGCATCGGCCACATCATGGGCGTGCACATCGAGACGGATATGCGCCGGGATGCTTTTGACCACCTGTTGCAGCTGGATCACACCTACTATAACAACACAAACAAATACGATTCCCATAAACTGCCTCAATTCTAGTCTTCTTCATTTGATGTCTTAAAAAAGCTTTCTAAAAAAATAAATAAATATTCCATTTCTATCACCTCAATAGTAACTAGTATAGTGTTTAGATATGTAATTGTTATGGACTCTGTGTGTTTTTTATATGTATTTTTCATAAAGAAAAGGACTTCATTTAAAGTCCTTTCTAACTCTTAATACTCTTTCTTTCTCATCACAAGATAAATACCACTCAATGATACAAAGATAGAACTGAATACACTTGCAAGTGGTGTCAAATCACTAGTCTGTGGTTTCTTATTTGGCTTAGTTTCACTTGGTTTAGATTCGCTAGGCTTTGTTTCACTTGGCTTAGATTCGCCAGGCTTTGTTTCACCAGGTTTGTTTTCATCTGGCTTAGATGGCTTGTCCGGTGTAATGACTGGATCTTTGACCTTTTCTAATCCATCAATTGCATCTTTAAGATTCTTATAAGCTGCATCTACTTCAGATTGCTCAGGTTCTTCCTTATTTAAAACATCCTGAGCCTTCTTTAAAGCATCCTGAAGTTTATTCCAGCTTTCTTCTGTATAATCCTTCTGATTCTGATCAATAGAACCTACTAAATCCTCTAAATCCTTAGTATCAGCATCTTCCTTGATTACAGGAGTCTTCGCAATTAAATCCTTTAATAACGCATTATAAAGATTTGTCTTTGCTTCATTGATTTCATTTGCTGAAGCATCTTCCTTCTTTAATACAGCTTTTGCCTTTTCTAATGCAGTATCTAACTTTTCTAATGATTCTTTAGTATAAAGTGTACGATCCAATCCTTCTGCATGTTTAACAAGTGCTTCAAGTTCTTCTGCTCCAATAGATGCTGGCACATAATGAATCTTGAATTCAGCTGCGCTGCCAAATCCACCCTTAGCTGCTAAGATATTAAATCTTACATACTTTGCATCAACTGCATCAAAGCTGATTAACTTACCTTCTGCATTTAATGGAAGTGTACCTTCTTTGACTTTCTTGAAAGTCTGCCCATCAGTACTTACTTCGATACTATACTGAGTCACTGTACCGTTACCAGCATTACTACGTGGTAAATAATAAAGTCCATCTACCTTTTCAGTTGTACCCATAGTAATCATATACCAGTGTGGTAAGGAAGCACCATTCCATAATGTATGCCAGAATGTACCTGGGTTACCATCTAAAGCATTAGAAGCAGGTGTTTTTTCATTTGCAGTTTCCTGTGAAGAAGCAGTACCTGTCATCGTACCCTGATAGTAATATAAATCAGCCACATCCAATAATACAAGTCGATCTAATGCACTCTGTAAATCTTTTGCATACGCATCAACCTGAGACTGCATACCTCTTGGTAAATCATATACAATATTGTTCTTAGCTGTTTCTAAAGCATCCAAAGAATCCTTTGTATAGATCTTAGTCAAATCAGTGTTAGGAATTTTTGCAAGAATAGCTTCAATTGCGCTGTAATCAGCTTTCTTATAAGTCACTGTCGCAATCAAATCTTTCATACGTTTTACAACATCCGCAATACGCACAGCATCTGGATCAGCCTGACAAGTAAGGGCCTCTCCTTCTTTGATTAATGATCTCATTGCATCCTTCTTAGAAGCATCTACTTTCTTATCTGCTTCTAATGCATGTAAGATCAATAATGTGTTATCTAATTCACTCGTTGAAGCATAGTCCTTATTCTTTGCAAGCACAATATCATCAATATAGCCCACAAAAGCATGTGTTTTACTTCCCACTCTTTCAAATGGAATCATTGTAGTTGCAATAAGTTTGTTACCTTCAACCTTTTCATCATCACCCTTACGGTCTACAAGCTTGCCATTAACATATAATTCAGCATACTTGCGATTACGTCCGTTATCTGGGTTCTTGATTTCAATTTCAACCCACTGTCCTACTGGAAGTGAATAATCAAAAGTAATATCAAAGTTTTCTCTTGAGATAGCTACTTTACCTGTTCCCTTTTGAACACCTTTGATAGAACCATAGCTTGATTCAAATAGGATCTGGTCTTTATCAATTGAAGATGAAGTACGTTTTACCTTGAATCTTAAGCTATTGTTTAATCCTACAGTTGTATGAAGCTTAGTTTCTACATATGAAGAGTTGCCCAATAAATGAATAGCCTTCTTATAATCAACATCTTCTACATCTGCATTCACACCCTTATATGAAGTATTATTGTCGATGACTTCAAATACACCATCTTTGTCTTCTACATTATAGGCAAAGTTAGTACCAGGTGCATCTCCTAATAAGCCCGCTGCATTTTCTGCCTGACTCTGAGTTAATGATCCTTTACCCCAAAGCTTAGCGCCAAATAATGCAGCAGATGCCTGAATACGATCATAAACATCATATTCAGTAATACCATTATTGAGGTAATCTGTCATATCATTCCATACTGCAAAAGAACCACCAAGCATCTGTTTATCACCAGCAGGAATATGCTTACCACCCACTTCATTGATTGGTAAGTTATATACTGTTGAATTATTCAAATAGTCATAGTAGTACCCTGCGTTTGGTACGATGTAATAGTTACCATCATTACAGTTAATAAGGTCAAAGCCTTCTTCGTACATCTTATCCATATTAGCCCAGCCGTAGTTCCATAAGTTCATTTCTACATTCTGAGCCTTTACAGTTACATTACCCTTAAGACTTGATAAACTTCCCCATAGACGTGCTTTACGTCCTGAGTTTTCTACATAATCAATCATATCGTTACAGAAGCGACGATATGCATTTGGATCCTTTGTATATTCATCCGCACCAATATGTACAGTTGTCTTAGAATCAAAGACTGGATCAGAACCATTCATATATTCACCAAAGATTTCCTGTACAAAAGCCACGGATTCATCATACTTAGTTACTAAGTTCAAGTGGTCATTGTCACGACCATAAGTACCAGCACGTAAGTCTGGACGCACCTTAGTAAGAGCAAGAGAATGCGCTGGTGTATCAATTTCAGGAACAATATTTACCCCATACATTCTTGACTGTTTAATGAAGTTTCTAAATGCCTTCTTAGTATAGAATACATCTGTACTTGTTAAATCAGCCTGGTTCTTACCGCCCTTCTTGATATCAGATTCAAGACGGAATCCAGAATAAGCTGTCATAGGGTCCTTACCTGCATTAGAGTAATTCTCTAGAGGAATGACATTATCATTTAAATGTACCTGGAAGTCATTCAACTTATACCAAGACATTTCCTTCATCAACATTGTTAGATTGTCCATAGTAAATGTCTTACGTCCTACATCAAGCATAAGACCTCTGACAGAATAAAGTGGATAATCTCTTGTCATACCCTTAGGCATAGTAAGCTTATTAAGCTTTAAGATCTGTAAAATAGTACGTGTAGACCAGAAAGCACCCGTTTCTTGTTCAGCTTTTACTGATACAGTATCACCAATTTCTAAAATATAACCTTCCTTATCTAAGCCTAAGTTTTCTTTCTTATCTACAAGATCAAGAACGATATCTCCTGCTTTTGTTTCACCGCTTGTAACGATATCTAACTTAGATCCTGTGATTTCCTTTAAATCACTCTGGAATGTTTTTGCCATTTCATTCAATTTAGAATTGCGCACCACAATACGACCATTCTTATTAAAGTTGAATGTACCTGTATAACCTTTCCATTCTCTTAATTCTGGTAATACGATAGGGGCTGCATTATCTCCCTGTTCGACGTTATATTTACCAGGAATATTCACTGCAATTTCTTTAAATAAATAATCATTCTTATCTTTCTTATTTGTTGCTTTGAAAGATAAAGTAGCAGTTGTATCAACTAAAGGCTGATAGATAGTCAAATCATCACCAACAAGCTGTTCATAATCAGCACCATTGAATGTAATTATATAATCTTCAGATTCTGGAAGAGTTACATTAACCTTCTTATCACCCTTCTTCACTTCTGCTACTGTAATAGAATCCATCATTTCATTCACATCAACTGTTGGTTCTCCGCCATATACTTCCATTTCATAAACAGAAATATTATTCCAGCTAATGCCTGTATCTGGATCTAATGAATCCATTGCATCAATATACAAGCGTACATAACGTGCCTTCACCGCTTTATCTAAGACAATCTTCTGAGTCTTATTAGCAGGACGACTGTTAAATACCTTTGCATCTGTCCACTTGTCTAATTCAGTTGCATACTGGATTCTATACTTTGTCGCTTTTCTTGTTTCCCAAGTTAAGCGTACAGTCTTGACATCTAATACATCTTCAAGATCCACATAAATCCAATGAGGTGCATTCTTTACACCAGATGCCCAGCGTGATGTTCCCTTAGTATTACCATCAAACGCTTTACCGGCTGTAAATGAAGTACCACCTTCAACTGAAGAAGCCACTGCAGGCTTATTGAATGCTACGTTTTCTGTAGGGTTTTGAGGTGCTTTATCTGATGAATTCAATACTTCAAATTCACAGCATGATACACTGTCGTACCCTTCCATCTTTGTCACTTCAACCTTTACATAACGTGCTTTTTTAGCACTAGATAAGTATTCTACAGAAGTACGTTTCTTGTTACCTGTTCTTTTTACAATAGCTTCACCCCAATTTGTATGATCATCTGAAGCATAGATATTATAAGAACCTGCATACACATCATTACTTTCCCAAACCATCTTTAACTGGTTGAAAGACTCAGACTTACCTAGATCTACATAGAACCACTGTACTGGAGCGCCTTCTGTAGACCATCTTGTACTTTCATTACCATCTGTGAGGTTTTTCTTAGGGAGTGTAGGATACTCTGCACTTACTACAACATTCTTGTTTAACGCTAAATTGACATTCGTAGGTGTCTCAGTCTTTTCCTGAGTACCCATGACTTCAAACTCTGCCACTGAAATACTTGGATAAGCACCATCACGTAATTTTTCTACTGTTAATCTTACATAACGATACTGTACAGGTGTATCAAGTGTTACTACTTCATCTACGCCAAATCCTTCTGGTTTATCTGCTGAATTATGAATCAATGCATAAGATGAACCATTGAGTGATCCTTCAATCTTGAATTTACGTACTCTTTGCAGAGCATTACCATCCTTAGGATTCTCAAAATGGATATTAAAAGATGAAATCGTAGACTGTGCACCTAAATCCACATCAATCCAATGGTTAGTCGCAGCATGTTCACCAAATTCAGTTGCCCAGCGTGATGACTTATCACCATCCACTGCTTTTTCAGCATCAAATCCAGAACATGCATAACTTGTTGTAACTTTCTTATTTAATGCAATATTTGTGATTGTATCTGCATGGACAAGAGTCATACTCCAGCTAGAAATAATCATACTCGCACTAAATAATGCAGCTACGACTTTCTTTAATCTTCCCACGATTTTCACTTTCCTTTCTGATTGATTGTCCTCCAATAAAAAAAGACCAAACACAAAAAGACATGATGCAGCGCATGCTTTAATGTGTCTGGTCTTGCCTACTTAAAGTAACAATCCATCTCAAGTAAGAGTATAGTTCATGTAACCTCTTACATCAAGTTTTTCATCACAATTATTTTAGCATTTTTTTATCCCTTCCTTTTCAAAAATCAGATCCATTTCCTGTACGTGTCCAGTTCCACGCTGTTTCACAGGTATATATCCAACATATCGCCATCCTTGTGAAGCTCTTTTGTCAATAATAGAACGATATTCATCAATACAATAGACATTACCTGCACCTAGTCCCCAGCCTTCTAAATTACAACTTATGGTTTCATATGCATACTTATACATGGTTTATCCTTTAACTTGTAAACTTGAAGCTATATCAATAATTAGTTTTCTGTGACATTCTGTAAATCTTGGCAAAACCTTTCATAATCATACTTGCCTTTGGTTTTGACTTTTTTTACTGCTCTTATAATAGTATTTCTAATAATAATAACTTTTTCCTCATCTGTCGCATTATAATATTGGTCAAAATCTATTCTAATATCAACGCTGGCACAACTTCCATTTCCAATAAATCTAACCTTTTCTTTCCACATTCCCTTTTGATACAAATCCTTTGGAGCACATTGAGGACATATACCAATTACTTTCAAAATCTCGCTATATTCCTTATCTTTGAAGTATTCATGACATTTTTTACAATAGTAGTATACACCTTCATTCACGCCATATTGCTGAGTAAAATAAGCAGGCGAGTTGATGTTTAATTCCAATTTTTATCACCTCTCATTTTGATTTACTTTCTTGTTCCATCTTCATAAAACATCTTTTTTAAAGCAAGTTCTGTTGGAATAATGGATACAATTATAATAATACATTGCAATAGGACAAAGATAAGAGAAATCATACTATATGTATTGTCATTAGTACGTAATAGTAATACAGAAACAAGAACTGAAAAAGCAAGCATGAATAACCCCATCTTATACCAAAGTCTTCCACAGTGCTCATTCGCAAATTTCCATGTATCCATATTTTTCATTGAACGCGTTGTTCTGTATCCTACCAAACCATTTATATTTTTGGGATAATGTTTCCACATGATTCTTCCTGTTACAATCACAACAACAGGAATCAACAAGTTACATAAAAACAATACATACATAAGATATACCTCCTTTTGCATTTGTCTTATATCATTAATAGAAGCAGTTGTCGCAAAACTTGCGACAACTGAACGATTCAATTCTTCTTTCAATGCATCCTTAATATGCTTACCTAGCGTCTTAACATGTCTCTCAAATAATTCAACCACACGATATCATTATTAACAGGCACATTAAGTTTAATTTCTTTATCTGCTGTTTCAAACAAAACCTATTCGTTTTTCATAATAGATTTACCTTCTTGTTGATTAAGTTCTTTCTCCTTTACATCTTCTTATCTTTTATATAGATACAGAAAAAGAACTTTCCTATATAAGTATTATACCATTTCTTATCTACAATTGTTTTTACAACTATATTATAATATTTATCTCATTATAAAAACAGGAGTATCCCCCCCGCCAATATGGGCGAAGGAATACTCCTGTCTAGGTTTATTGTAAGCATAATTCAAATAATAATCAACTATCATTTATAAAATCTTAATACCTGGTATTAATAACAGTCATCCTTATCTAGATAACCAACAGAAATACCTTTTCCATTATATGCTGATTTACCACTACTCGATTTATCTTTTGCTTCTTCAAGTAATGCATCAATCTCAGTGTCCGTTGCTTTATTGTAGTTTGCTTTAATAAGTTTTCTTGTATATGTAAGTGCCTCATCATGATACTTACTTGCCTTATCCACAAAAATAAGCATATTTCTTAATACGACAATCGATTGATGTTTTAGGCATAAGACCTCCTCCTTCATACTTCTATTCTATCATTACATGACTACTCCATTTCTTGCTTTTTTGCGATAAAAAAGGAACATATAATTTCTATACGTCCTTCACTAAACTGGAATTTTATAACTTATCAATCCCAATATAATATTATCATATGGTCTATCTTCTTGCGGTCAGTCAGCTCTATAATATGAGGATTATTCTCTTCCTGAGCTATAATCCATACTTTATAGTTTCCACATTCATCACTATCTCCAACAAAAGAAATATTACTTGGTTCAGCAACACCACTTTTTTCAATATATCTCTCTATTTGGGAAATAGGTAAAACTGTGTCAATCCAAAGAGCATCGGCGTATGTTGATTTTTCTCCTTTACTATTTGTGATTTCATAGCCATAAGTAGATACATAAATTACACTATCTGAGTCAGCAGACTTAATCTGTGCTACAAAGTTTTGTAAAGGATTAATATCTTCTTCGTCTAAACAAAAACTATTATAATCCTTACTTTTTTTATCAAAGTAATTATCAAATCCCATCAGAACATCATCATTCAAATCAAATTTTCTTGAATTAAAAACTATTTCTAATATGCCCATATTTTATTCCTCAAATTCCGATTTTTCTAATAAAACCATACAAACATAACCACAAATAATCCAATTATTACAAGCATTGTCCCAGCAATACATGATACAATTGCTGCAACACCATCTTCCTTATAACCATCAATATAGCTATACTTAGGATTATTTTTTTTATACCAGATTTTAACTTGGTCACCTTCTCTAAATTGAGGATATGTCGTTCCAAAATTAATTTCTATAGTTATAATTTCATAATTAACTTCATATTCATAAGTATAAAAGTAAGCACATCTTCTATTGATCCTCATTGCATTTACACTTACTATTTTTTCCTTCTGTTTGAGTCAAACATTTATGTTTTTTATCTTTTTTTGCTTTAAAATAAACATATCCTTTTCTTGCAAATAAACTACCTATAGAACAAAACATTAAAGGAAAAATCATTCCAAAAATAATCGTTTGGCTTAAACTCATTTTATCTCCATCCCGCAAAACTTCGATTTATTACACCCACATTATATCATAACCTTACATTTACATTCAATTACCTGTATTTTCCCTTTAAGTTCCCTTTAAGTTCTATAGAAAATCATTTCCAAGATATTCTATCTTGAGAATGACCATATATTTCTAATCTGTTTAGAAAGAGTATCATAACTCCATAAGCGATTACTTCTTTTCATAGAGTTAGGATCATTCACAATAAACATCCCCTGCTTCATTCCTCTAATCACAATAAGATGTCCTGTAGTAGTAAAGTCTCCTGGTTTCATACTGCAAATAAGAGGTCTACCATTCATGATTTCATTCTTCATAGAAGAATAAGAGAGGGGTATATTTCTTCCATGAATACCATAATGTTTCATACCTTCAGTAAAGAAAGCCCAGGATGTTCCATCTTGATAATAGCCATGACTATATGCATATGATGCCACATCAAAAGGGGTAATGTTATTTCTTCCTGTTAATCCTGCAATAATCATTGCAGTACTCGTAGGACCACAGCCATTCATGCCAATCACATTATATCCATACTTTCCATAGCCCCATCTTTGATCATATTGAAGTAAGAGAGGATAACGTCCTTTTGTGACTGGACCTATTGTATCTGTATAAACATGTCCTTTTTTACTTGGATAGTTGTAAACAAAATCAATAAGTTCTTCATTACGATAAAGTGATTGAATCATTGCATCAGGATATTGATTCTTATTATTTAATATAGTACGTAGTTTAGGATTAGAACGCGCTTTTATTTCTAAACCAATATCTTCTCTTAGTCCACTCACACCACCACTTATATTATAAGCTATATGACCTATAAGAATTGAGAATACACAAAGCAATACAATGATTATTTTTTTCATATGTTTTCATCTCCTTAAAAAAGCATCTTCATTGCTTGTATTTTACCAATACAAATGAAGATGCTTCTTTAATACATTCTTATAGAATTCTTATGAACTTCTTAATTTTTTGGGAGAGTAATTGTGAAGACTGTTTCTTCTTTATTACTTGATGCAAAGATAGAACCATGGTGAAGTTCCACTATTTCCTTGGCAATAGCGAGACCTAAACCACTTCCACCTGTTCTTGAAGTACGTGCTGAATCTAAACGATAGAAGTTCTCAAATATACGATTTAGTTTTTCTTTAGGTATCTCTTTTCCTTTATTGATGACTTTAATAATGACATCATCAGGCATACTATGAACATCAATATTGATATCAGTATGATCCTTACTATAGCTAATCGCATTCTTAATCACATTACTAAAGACTCTGCTAAGTTTATCCGCATCACCATATAATGTGATATCTTCATCTTGATTAAGATGGATATTCTTTTCCTGTTCTACTAGGACAGGATAGAAATCATCAATGATTTGTTCGAACATCAGACGAATATCTAAATCTTCTTTTTCTAGAATAATCTTTTCTGAATTATAACGAGCCACTTCAAATAATTCATTAATGAGATCTTCTAAGCGATAAGATTTATCTAATGCAACATTGATATACTTCTCTCTTTGAGTATCAGGCATATCTTTAATTTCATCTAATAAAGATAAGTAACCAATCATAGAAGTCAATGGTGTTTTAATATCATGAGCTAAATAAACAATGAGTTCATCCTTCTTCTGTTCATTCTCTCTTGCAAGTCTCTCATTCTTTATTGATTCACTCTTTAGTTCATTAAATCGTCTTTCTATATCATAAAGTTCTTCTGGTAATGTGATATAGTCTACACTCTTATCTATTAATTCATGAGATGCATGAGTCAATGCATCCATATAATAGGATGTCTGTTTATAAAGACGATGAATTATAAACGCAAAAGAAATCACTATACAGATTAATAAAAACAACAGAAGCAAGAGTGGATTCTTCACAATATTATAAAAGAACGCTAGAAACGTATAAATATTAGAATCAAAATCATAGACCCATTGAAAATCAAAAAAAGCAGCTAGATAGACTGCCAATACAAAAACAACTAACAGCCCTACTGTATAAGCTATATATTGTAGTAGTGTACGTTTATAAATCTTCTTTAAGATTGTATTAGTTTCCATATCATCCATCCTTTATTTTTCAATCTTATAGCCCACTCCATAGACCTTCTTTATATATTTAGGATTTCTTCCACCATCATGCATCTTTTCACGTAAATGTCT
>OLRI01002805.1_pt1 | contig 11349 bp, 11 predicted proteins | sample 1672871 | NCBI WGS metagenome assembly OLRI01 (sample SAMEA3136732, study PRJEB25190) | human gut metagenome
GGCGTGACCATTTGTTTGTGTTCTTGGACTTGAACATTCAACTTTATTTTTATGACATACGATGTATGAAATCACCGTCGATGTACCTTTGCAGATACACCGGCCTTTATTATTGTTACGAATTTTCTTTTTGATATTCCCATATCTTCTCCTTTCTTCTGATCTTCTATGTATTACTTGTCAGAATAAGTTCAGCACAGCAAAATAAGCAGCGAAAGGGGCTTATACCTGTTTATTCGTAGAAAACTCGTAACAAATTACTCGTTTCCAACGAATAAACAGGTAGTTGTACGTATTGTTATAAATGAAAGTACGATAGATAAATCAGTGGAAGTATGCTATAATAATGCTATATCAATGACATAGTCGTTTAAGGAGATGAAATACATGGCTTATTCAGATGAAATAAAGAAAATTCGTGAAAAATGTTTTTTTACACAAGAATTATTTGGGCGTGAATTAGGAGTATCATTTTCCACAGTCAATCGATGGGAAAATGAAAAAAGCAAACCAAATATGTCAGCTATGAAAAAAATGAAAGAGTTCTGTGATAAGCACAATGTTAACTTCAGTGCGTTAGAAGCAGAATGGAACAACATTGGAAAGGATGAAAATTAATATGGCTAAGAAGAAAACTAAAAAAGCTGCTGAGAAAGCTTTGAACATAGACAATATTTTATTTAACTGCCGCGATATTTTGCGTGCGGCTAGAAATTCAGGCTCATTCTTTGAAAAAAGAGATATGATGCTTACACTTGTATTCCTTCGTTTTATCGGAGAAAAATACGAAGATGGAATCGAAAACTTACGTCAGACCTTAATAGAACAAGGACTTGACCCAGATGATGAAGATATCAGAACAGCATTCTTTGATGATGCTACATTTGCAGATGGAACATATAATCTTCCTGTTGAAGCACGTTGGTCAACTATTATAAATACACCTGCACCAAGCCTTAATGTTGCACTTGATACTGCTCTTCATAGTATCGCAACTACTTCTAAAGACTTGAAAGGTTGTTTTATCGAAGGTACATTCACTTCTCGTAACCTCGGTGCAAATGACATCAAAAAGCTTGTAGATGAAGTTAATAAAATTAGCCACAAGGCTTATGGTGAAGAAAAAGACTTGATTGGTCATGTATATGAATACTTCCTTCAGGAATTTGCTGTTAATGCAACTAAAGAAGAAGGCGAATTCTATACCCCTCATGACGTGGTTCAGCTTATTGCATCTATGATTGAACCTTATGATGGAACTTTATATGATCCGGCATGTGGTTCTGGTGGTATGTTTATCCAGAGTGCTGAACTTGTGAAATCAAAGCAAGGAAGTATATCCAGTGTAAATGTTTACGGCCAAGAAAAAGAGGCTGCCACTTATCGACTTGCAAAAATGAACCTTGTGCTACGAGGTATTAGTCATCATCTTGGTGATATGAGTGATTCTTCTTTCACCAATGATTTGCATAAAGGATTGTATTTCGACTATATCATGGCGAATCCGCCTTTTAACCTTAAAGGCTGGTATGATGAAAACTTACAGAATGATCCTCGTTGGGCAGATTATGGAACTCCACCTGCAAGTAATGCCAACTATGCGTGGATTTTACATATGCTATCTCATTTAAAGAAGATGAATGGTGTTGCTGGTTTCTTACTTGCTAATGGTGCGTTGAATGATAGTGATACACTAGAAATCAGGAAAAGACTGATTCAAAATGATAAGGTTGAGGCTATTATCGTTCTTCCAAGAGAATTGTTTATTACTACTGACATCAGTGTTACTTTATGGATTCTTAATCAGAATAAAAAAGGTGGTAACTATCATGGTAGAAATCTTCGTAACCGTGAACACGAGATTCTATTCATGGATTTGCGTACCTGGACAGAAAACCCTGTAAAACGCCAGAGCAAAAAGAAAGTTTTTCTTTCTTCAAATGATTCCAAGAATACTGAAGACATAACAATCAACCTTACAGGACAGATTGAAAGAGCATCTTCAATTTATCATGCTTGGCAGAACGAAGGCACAGACGGAACAAATTATGAAATGCCAGAACTTTATCGTAGTGTTGGAATCAAAGAAATTGAAAGTAAAGATTGGGCATTGACTCCAAGTAAGTACATCGAGTTCATTGACCATGATTTGGATATCGACTATGAAAAGGAAATGTCCCGTATTCAAAAAGAAATGCAGGACATATTGAAAGCAGAAAAGAAATCCCAGCAGATGTTGGAAGAAGCATTCAGGGGGATTGGTTATGGCATTGACTAATATACGACTTGGAGAATTAATTGAATTACTTGGAAATGCAAACGCAGATTTACAATATGGAGTAGACGATGTAAGAGGTGTAAATAATCTCAAGAAAATGATGCCGACAAAAGCTGATTTGAATGGTCGAAATCTAACTAAGTTTCAAATCGTATATCCTGGAGAATTTTTCTTTAATCATAGAACATCACGAAATGGTTCAAAATTTAGTATTACATATAACTACGAAAAGAAACCTATCATATGTACTGAAGATTATGTTGTTTTTAAAGTGAAAAATGATTGTGAAAACATACTTTTAAAAGAATGGTTATATATGTATTTCAATCGTGCTGAATTTGATAGGTTTGTTATTACTAATTCATGGGGGAGTTCTACAGAATTCTATAATTGGTCTGATATATGTGATATAGAACTTGATTTACCATCTCTTGAAATTCAACAAAAGTATGTAAACATCTACAATGCCATGTCATCAAACCAACAATGCTATGAGCGTGGCTTAGAGGATTTGAAACTTACATGCGATGCGTATATTGAAGACTTAAGAAGAAAAATACCTTGTGAGGAAATTGGACCATATATCGAACCTGTAAATGATACAAATTCAAAAGGCTTATATACTCATGTTCAAGGAGTAGAATCAAGTGGTTCGTTTATCGACACTCGTGCAAATATGCAGGGAGTAGATATTAGCAAATATACTATTGTGCCAAAGGGTAATATTGCTTATAACCCTTCCAGAATCAACATCGGTTCTATTGCAATGTATTCTGATGATGAACCATGTGTTGTATCACCGATGTATTCGGTATTCAGAGTAACAAATACAAGTAAAGTATTGCCTGAATATTTAATGTTATGGTTTGGAAGAACTGAGTTTCAAAGATATACATGGTATTATGCTGCAGGTTCTGTTAGAGATACTTTCGATTTCAACTTAATGAAAGAAGTGAAATTTCCAATTCCTTCGATTGATATTCAAAAGGACATTGTTGATATTTTCACAGTATATAAGGAACGGAAAAGTATTAACGATAGACTCAAATCACAAATTAAAGATATCTGCCCTGTTTTGATAAAAGGCTCTATCGAAGAGGCGAGAAAGGAGGCGTAGCCTATGTCTAGGCTAAAAGACTATAATGGTCATTTTTGTGAGTCTGATTTTGAATATGCCTTCATAGGTTTTCTTGAAAAAGAAGGTTGGAACTATTAATGTGGACCCCGAGTCAAGGACATTAAATAAAAAGGCGCTTAAAAATGATTAGAAATAAAGATATCCTCTAGGTGTAATTAACCAGGAGGATATTTTTATGTGTAAACTATGTAAATATGTAATTATTAAAGATGGAGTTTTATGTGTATTGGAAACAGATAGAATGAAGGAAGTCATAAGAAATGAACTTGGTGTATTTGACTACCGAGATTATATATTTGATGATGATCCATCAGTCTATCTTCTTGTAAAGGATTTAAGTGTATATGATACTGGTCATACTATTGTTTACAGATCATTTCCAGATGATGCTGACGGTTATTTTAATGGCACTGTTATATTCACTAAGATGGATGATTTTGGCTTTGCATCATTAAGTAATAATGATATAGATATAATCAGAAGTCATCTACGCAGACTACCTGATGGACTGTTTGAAATGAGTTATTCTTTGAAGGATAGCTACTAATTTCTCGAGCGTTGAGTTTCTATCAAGATTATTTCTTATCTGTCTGAATTTTTCCTTATATTCATCAGGCTCCTTTGCGACATGAATTAGTGGGTATTCACCAGTTATATAATATTCAAAATATTCATTTGGTGAAAGCTTGGCCAGATTGTACTGATAACGATCATTGTTGTAATAAACCATATAGGAATCTATTATTTCCTTTAGTTCTTCATATGAGCAGGCATTCTCTGTATATCTACCTATCTCATCTTTCATATGTCCGAAGAAGGATTCCTGGGGAGCGTTGTCCCAGCAGTTTCCTCTTCTTGACATTGACTGTCTGATTTCCAGGCTCTTGAGTAAGTCAATAAACTTGACACTTGTATAATGCACACCCTGATCACTGTGTATCAAAGCATCAGTGTGAATATTATGCTTATGTTTACTGTAAAGCTGATTGATTGTCTCCAGGACAAAGTCTACTTCTAAAGACGGTGATAATACATATGCAAGAATCTGCTTTGTAAATCCATCCTTTATCACCGATAGATAGGCTTTAGATCTTTTGTGACCGTAGAATAGATAAGTAATATCTGTTTCAAGCACATATCCAGGACCATATTCCTCGAAGTGTCTGTTTAGAATATTATCTGCATAATTTGATGTTTTCATTGCCTTAGCCATTCTTCTTGCAGGATTGGCTTTTCTTATTGGACAGAATAGTCCGTATTTCTTCATCAGTCTTGAAATCTTTTTATGGTTCATCACAATGCCCATGTGAAGAAGACGCATATGAATACCACGTCTGCCCTTGTCATATCCTTTGAACCTGTATGCTTCTAAAATCAGTTCAAAATCCTTACGGTCTTGTTCTTCTTTTTCGCTTATGGAACCTTTTCGTTTCTTCCATGAATAGAACCCACTTCTTGAAACACCTGCAGTATCACATAATGCTGAGACACTCAGATTATTACTAGGTGATTCAAGAGTTCTATCTATCATTTTATATTTTTCTCTTATTGTTTGCCCTTCTGCAGTTTTAATATTTGCTTTCTGTTGATAAATCTCACTCTTTTTAAAAAATCGTTCTCCTGCTGGAGAATTTTATTTTTCTGCTTAAGCCTTTCTAGCTGTTCCTCAATGGTAAGATTCTTTGTAGAAGGTCTTCCGGATTTTGTGCCTCTGGTATCCTTGAATCCTTCTTCCCTTGCTGCTTCTTTCCTTACACGATCTGTGAACTTGAGAGTTCGACTAGATCCTAACATATGGGGATCAAATCCATACTTTCTAAATATGTTTCCAGGCATCATGCCTTTCTGTAAATCAATCCAGAAGAGTTCTTTGAATTCTTCTGAATAGGTTATGCTTTTGATAGATACTTTCTTTACATATGGATTCTTTTCGAGTTCCTTTACTTGTTCATCACTAAAATAGTTTACTCCCATAATAACACCACCATTCTATAATCATTATACTATGCAAAATAAAAACCCTGTAAAACAGGGTCACGAAATAAATATCCTTTTTTATCGTGTCCTTTTTACAGGGTCCATTTTATATATCGCAGGCAACAAAATAAATCGTACAAAAAAGGATGTGTTGATTGCAGATGACTTCAAAACATTTATTTCAAACACAGATAGAGATTTGAATGAAGATGAAGTATCACAAATATTTGATAATGTGCGTCTTGTAGGCGCTGAGAGCGATTTTGCTACACTTCATAAGGTTTATGGCTGGATGGTAGATGGTGTTCAGTTTACTCCTCAAAATGGACTTGCTAAGATGGTAAATCTGATTGATTTTGAAAACCCTGAAAACAATATTTTTAGAGTTGTTAATCAGTTTACTGTTGAATATATGAATAACGGCCAAAAAGAAAATCGTAGACCGGATGTATTGTTATTTGTGAATGGTATGCCACTTTGTGTGGTTGAACTTAAAAATCCTGGAGATGCACACGCAACGGTGTTTGATGCATGGGAGCAGATAAATATTCGTTATTGGCGTGATATTCCTCATCTTTTACATTACTGCCCACTTGCTTGTATTTCTGATGGTGTAAAGACAAGACTAGGCACTGTTCGCACGCCTTATGAGCATTTCTATGCGTGGCGTAGGGTGAACGATGGAGATGAGGTATCAACATTACCATTTGCGGAAACAGAAACAATGATTAAGGGGGTATATAGCCCAGCACGTTTCCGCATTATTTAGAGATTATATTTACTTTCAGGATACAATTTATGATCATGAAGAAGTTGAAATTGTATGCCGTTATCCGCAGTTCTTTGCATCTAAATTATTGAAGCAAAGCATTGTTAATTCTATTGTTGAAGGAACTGGTAAGGGTGGTACATACTTTGGTGCAACTGGATGTGGTAAGACCTATACAATGGCATTCCTTGCTCGTCAGCTTGCTCTTAGATGCACTGATATTCCGGAAATTGGCTCACCTACAATTATATTGATTGTGGACAGAGAAGAATTACAGAAACAAGGTGCAAAACTTTTCACAAAGAGTAAAGAGTTCTTAAATCTTGGAGAGGTATCAGTCGTAAAGAATAGAAAACAACTACGAGAAGAACTTGGAGCAAGACAAAGTGGTGGCTTTTACATTTGTACTATTCAAAAGTTTTGCGACCGCGAAGATGATAAAATCGGTCTTATAAATGACCGTAAGAATATTATATGTTTTTCTGATGAAGCTCATAGAACACAGCTTGAGCATTCAAAGAAAATTCAGTTTAGCAAAGATGCTGATGAAAATATGAAAGCAATGGTATCAAAGCCATATGCGAAAGTCCTAAAGGAAGCATTTCCCCAAGCAACTTTCGTAGGTTTTACAGGAACACCAATTGCAGAGACTTATCAAACATTTGGTGAAGAAATTGACCGTTACACTATGGATCAGGCTGTTGCCGATGGCCTTACTGTTCCTATTAAGTATCACCCTCGTATCGCAAAGGTGTTACTTGACAAAGACAAGGCATCCGAAATTGAAAATTACTATAAAAAATGTGCCGAAGATGGTGCCACATATGATGATATTGAAGCAAGTAAACGTGCAATGAGTTCTATGGAAGTTATTCTTGGGGAGCCATCTCGTTTGGAAAGACTTGCTGTAGATATTCATGATCATTATGTTTCAGCCTGTGATCAAGATCCGAACAGAACACAAAAAGCTATGGTTGTATGTTCCAGTAGAGCGATTGCTTATGCACTTCTTCTTAAATTCAAAAATAAATATCCTGAATGGTTTGAAGAAAAGAAAGTTCCAGATGGAGTTTATGCTTCAGAGGAAGAACTAAAGAAATTAAAACCTATGCCGTTTATGGCGATGGTTTCAAGTGTTGGAAGTAATGATGAACCTGAAATGTATAACTACCTTGGTGGTGTTAAGAATGACAAGCGTTCAGAAGAACTTGATGCATCATTTAAGCAAGAAAAATCAAATTTCCGTATTGTTATCGTTGTTGATATGTGGATTACAGGATTTGATGTTCCTTCGCTTACATTCTTATACAATGATAAACCACTTAAAAAACATCTGCTTATTCAAACTATTAGCCGTGTAAACAGAAAATTTCCGGGTAAAGACCACGGAATGATTATTGATTATATTGGTATTCGTGACAATATGCGTGAAGCTATGAAAGTTTATGGCGGTAACACATCAGTTGCACCGACTTCGGATGATGTTGAACAAGCAACGATGATATTTAGAGAGGAATTAGAAGTCCTTAAAACGCTGTTTGTAGATTATGACCTATTACCTTTCCTAAATCCTGAATGCGACCCTATAGAGCGCTATAAGCTACTTTCAAAGGCTGCAGAATATGTATTCGCGTCAACAGAAGAACTAAGTAGTGAAACTGGTAAGGTTTCTTTTAAGACGTATTTCTTGAAAACTGTAAAACGTATGAGAACTGCTTTCGATATTTGTCAGCCTTCAGGAGAGCTTGGAGAAAAAGAATCTGCCCTTGCTCAATGTCTTATGGCTATCGCTGGATTTGTACGTAAAATGAGTGGTACAAGTGATGTGGACGCCGATACAATGAATCGTGCAGTAGCAAAAATGGTTGAAGAAGCACTTAAGTATAATGAAGTAGAAAGTGTTCTTGAAAGTGGCGAAGAAGAAGATATCTTCTCTCCGGAATATTTTGAAAAGTTATCTGATGTTAAAATGCCAGCTACTAAGCTTGAACTTTTGATCAAAATGCTCCGTAAGCAGATTAAGGAATATGGTAAGATTAATCAGATAGCAGCCAAAACATTCCAAGAGATGCTTGAAAAGACTATTGCAGACTATCATGAAAGACGTAAGCATCTTACTGTTGAAGAAGCTGGAGCAACACAGGAACAGGCATCTGAAGATATTATTAAGGCTGCTACTGAACAGGCACTTGCTATTCTACGTCAGATGAATGAAAACAGAGAAAGTTTCCGTAAAATCGGATTAACTTTTGAAGAAAAGGCATTCTATGATATTTTGATTGCTTTACGTGATCAGTACAACTTTGAGTATGGAATTGATAAAGAAATTGACGGTGTAGTTGTGAATGACAAATGCAAAAGCCTTGCAAAGAAGGTTAAAGAAATAATCGATACTAAATCTTCCTTTGCAGATTGGCTTAACAACCAGAATGTCAGAAATCAGTTGAAACTTGATATTAAGATTTGTCTTGTTAAGAATGGATATCCACCACAGTATAGCCCTGAAGTGTTCAACAAAGTTATGGAACAGGTTGAGAATTTCGAAGAAAATTCTGACATGACCACAGCTGGTACGAGTGGAAATGCAAAGCTTTATCAGTATACTCCTGTTGATACCGTCTTAAAGGTGGCTGAAGAATCCACTTACTATGGTTTGAAGAAGGATGGTGAATAAATGCTTTATGACGAAATTACACAATTGATAGCAACACATCGTGAAGATGATTGGTGGGATTTTAAAGAAGTACACCATCATGATAAAGCAGAATTGGTTCATGATATTTTATGTATGGCAAATAATCGGCCAAGAAGAGATTCATATATCATCTTTGGCGTGGAAGATAAAACCTTTGCTATCAAAGGTATCGAAGATGATAAAAGAAGACGAAACCAGCAAAGCATAGTAGATATTTTAAGAAATATTTCTTTTGCAGGAGGAGTCCGCCCTAGAATTGAAGTTCAAACTATAACCATAGATAATCATGAAATAGATGTGCTTATTATAAAGGATAGCCTTGATACACCATTTTACTTAGATAAGGAATATCGGGATAAATCGGTCAAAAATGAAAAAGGGGAATTATATGGAAAGATAGTTCGTCCTTATCATATATATACACGAATTGTTGATAACAATACTGCAATAGATAAACAAGCTGATTTGAATGATGTTGAATACTTATGGCGTAAAAGATTCGGAATAGATTTACCTGCACTAGAAAGAATGATGATATATCTGAAAAATTCTGATTTATGGGATTGTTCACCTGGCAGTTTTGATGAAAAAATGTATTATAGATTTTCACCTGAATTTACAATAGAAACAGTAATGGACGATAGCAAAAATGGATATCAATACTATTTATTCAATCAAACAGATATTCATCCTAGATGGTATGATATTAATCTATATTACCATCAAACAATGCTTGCTTCATTAGAGGGTGTGTCTCTTGATGGTGGACGCTATTTTACTCCTTCGCCAAGAACAGATGGTATTTCATTGACACAATATCATAATTGGGATGTTGCTTTTAAGTATTATATTAAAAACTCTATTGAATATATTGTTCACGAATTTTACTATCATCCAGATGGTGATGATGAAACAATTGCACATAATCGGTTTATGAAATGTATTCTTGTATTTGAGTGTGATAGTGAAAAAGAGAATTTCAAAGAATATCTCAAGCTTAATTGGGATAAAAAGGAAAACTATATTGACAATATATGGTTACCTTACTTCGAAGAAGTTGATGGTTATAATATGGATGCTATCAAAGAAGAATATTTAAATTCTCAAATATTACAGAAAATGCTTGTTGTGTTTCGAAATACACAATAAAAAGAGGTTTTATACGATATTTACGAAATATAAGGAGGTATGTTATTGAAAACAATAGATGATAAAACAGAAATTGTATTAGCCCAATGGCAAACTTGTGTTGAAATGGCGAATTCAGTTAGTCAACGAAGAGATACGATGAATAACATTTTTGTAACATTGAATTTGGCTATTGTAGCAGCAATTTCAATTAATTGGGATATGAAATCATTATTTATTCTTGTGGCTGGAATAGTTGTTTGTGTTATATGGTTATTATTCATTCGAAACTATAAATTACTTAATACTGAAAAGTTTAATGTAATCAATGAAATTGAGAAAAAGTTACCGGTTAAGCCATTCAACGATGAATGGAAGAAATTAGAAAGAAACAAGCAATACAAAGATAGTACAAGACTAGAAAAAACGCTACCGATAATGTTTATTGTATTATATGTGATAGCAATTATCACTATTGTCACTATTAAATTATGTACACAAGGAGGAATACAATGATATATAACTTATTTATTAGCCACTCGTGGGCATATGGTGATGCATATGATAAGCTAACCAATATGCTTAAAGCAAAACCATATTTTTATTATCGTGATTATTCTGTACCAAAGAACGATCCAATTCACAATGCTTCAAATACGTATCAGCTAAAAGAGGCAATTAGAAAACAAATGCAACCTGCAAGCTGTGTGCTTATCATGGCTGGAGTTTATTCTACATATAGCTAATGGATAAATATTGAAATTGAACTTGCAAAGTCTATGAATAAGAAAATAATTGCTATTGAACCATGGGGTTCAGAAAGAACTTCAGCTGTAGTAAAAAATGCTGCTGATAAAATTGTAAGATGGAATACAGATTCTATTGTTTCGGCAATTAGAGGTTATTAGTTTCATCTGTGATTAGACGTTGCTAAAAAAAACGACCATGTCAGAGTTGAAAAATACTCTAATATGGTCGTTTTTGTACTGTATTTTAGGAATTTACAAATATGTGATATTTCCACACATATATGGATGTTCTGCCTCGTATTTTTTGTAAAGGTCAAGTAACTCTCGCCAGTCGGTTTCACCAGAAGCTGCTGGGCTAAGGTAATCAGCTAGGATATGCCAGTTTCCAGTATAAAAAATCTGGATAAAGTCTACAATTGTATTTTCGACGGTTGTTAAAAATTCGTTATAGTTATTCTCATAGTTGAGTTTAATAACTATTGTGCGATGAACCTGTTCGTCGATAACTAAGGTAACGTTTCCGTTATCAAGTGCATGGATTTGTAATTCTTGTCCTTCGCGTGATAATACCCAAGAGAAAGTGCCATAGTATTTTGAAACACTAATCAAGGCCTC
>OLRI01002807.1_pt1 | contig 11337 bp, 7 predicted proteins | sample 1672871 | NCBI WGS metagenome assembly OLRI01 (sample SAMEA3136732, study PRJEB25190) | human gut metagenome
GAGAATAATGCTGCCGTATTGGATAAAGAAGTACATGCAGAGGACGAAATAGAACTGAATGCAATCTTGAAGAAAGTGTTGGCAGAAGACAGTACTCGCTGGCATCGTGTAGCGGAAGAAGTGCGTGGCGTATCTGAAGAGACTACGACAGGCGTACACCGTTTGTATCAGATGCAGGAAGAAGGCAAATTGCTGTTCCCGGCATTCAATGTAAACGACTCGGTAACGAAATCTAAGTTTGATAATCTGTACGGTTGCCGCGAATCGTTGGCCGACGGAATCAAGCGTGCAACAGATGTGATGATTGCCGGAAAAGTAGTAGTGGTATGCGGTTATGGTGATGTGGGTAAAGGCTGTTCTCACTCCATGCGTTCTTATGGAGCGCGGGTGCTCGTGACGGAGGTAGACCCGATCTGTGCACTGCAGGCTGCAATGGAAGGTTTCGAAGTAGTGACGATGGAAGAGGCTTGTCTGGAAGGTAACATCTTCGTGACTACGACAGGTAATATCGATATTATCCGTATCGACCACATGGAGAAAATGAAAGACCAGGCTATCGTTTGCAACATCGGCCATTTTGATAATGAAATTCAGGTAGATGCTTTGAAACATTATCCGGGCATCAAATGTGTGAATATCAAACCGCAGGTAGACCGTTATTATTTCCCGGATGGACATAGCATTATCTTGTTGGCCGACGGCCGTCTGGTAAATCTGGGATGTGCAACAGGACACCCGTCATTCGTGATGAGTAATTCATTTACCAATCAGACATTGGCGCAGATAGAACTGTTCAACAAGAAATATGATATCAATGTATATCGCTTGCCGAAGCATCTGGACGAGGAAGTGGCTCACCTGCATCTTGAAAAGATCGGCGTGAAATTGACTAAGTTGACTCCTGAACAGGCTGCCTATATTGGTGTGTCAGTGGACGGACCTTATAAAGCAGATCATTATAGATACTAATTTGATTTACGATTAGACGATTTACCATTTACGATTGATAAATGAGGGAGATCGATATTCCACTGTTATCAATTGTAAATGTTAGATTGTCCGGTCGTATTTATTTTTATATTCAAACTTCAATCGTAAATAGTAAATCGTGTCATTGTAAATGAAAAAGTTTCTTCCCGACTTAATAGCCATTCTGGCTTTTATCATTCTTTCTTTCGCCTATTTTTTTCCGGCTGATATCGAAGGTCGTATCTTGTTTCAGCATGACACGGCTGCCGGAGTCGGTGCAGGACAAGAATCGAAAGAGTATCTCGAGCGTACCGGAGAACGTACGCGCTGGACAAACTCGATTTTTGGAGGTATGCCTACTTATCAGATGTCTCCGAGTTACGACTCGACAACGTCCCTGAAAGGGGTGGAGAAGGTTTATCGCCTCTTTCTCCCGGATTATGTAGTGCTGACTTTTATCATGATGCTGGGATTCTATATCCTCTTGCGGGCGTTTGGAATATCGGCCTGGCTGGCAGGATTAGGCGGAGTGATATGGGCATTCTCTTCCTATTTCTTCATTCTGATACCGGCAGGGCATATCTGGAAGTTTGTGACATTGGCTTATATACCACCTACGATTGCAGGTGTCGTTCTGGCTTACCGGAAGAAATACCTGTTGGGCGGAATCGTTACGGCCCTGTTCATCGCCCTTCAGATTCAGTCGAATCACATTCAGATGAGCTATTATTTCATGTTTGTGATTTTGTTTTTTGTAGGAGCTTACTTTGAAGATGCTTACAAAAAGAAAGAATTGCCTCATTTCTTCAAGGCTAGCGGGGTTTTAGCACTGGCTGCCGTGGTAGGAGTCTGCATCAATATTTCCAATCTGTATCATACGTATGAATATAGTAAGGAGACGATGCGTGGCAAGAGCGAATTGAAGCAGGAGGGAGCTGCTGCCAGTCAGACTAGTAGCGGATTGGATCGTGATTATATAACCAACTGGAGTTATGGTATCGGTGAAACGTTGACGTTGCTGGTTCCGAATGTAAAGGGGGGAGGATCAGGATCTACGATGTCACAGAGCGAAGCTGCTATGGCAAAGGCCAATCCAATGTATAACGGTATTTACTCACAGTTACCTCAATATTTCGGTGAGCAGCCGTGGACAGCCGGTCCGGTATATGTGGGGGCATTTGTGATGTTCCTCTTTGTATTGGGGTGCTTTATAGTGAAAGGTCCTCTTAAATGGGCGCTGCTGGGAGCTACTATCTTCTCGATTCTGCTTTCATGGGGAAAGAATTTCATGGGGCTGACGGACTTCTTTATCGATTATGTCCCGATGTATAATAAGTTCCGCGCTGTATCTTCTATTCTGGTAATAGCTGAATTTACAATACCTTTGTTGGCGATTTTTGCCTTGAAAGAGATTTTGAGTAAACCGGATATGCTGAAACAGGAAAAGAACTGCAGAGGAGTGATTGCTGCGTTGGTACTAACTGCCGGTGTGGCACTCATTTTAGCTGTCGCCCCGGGCACTTTCTTCTCCAGCTTTATAACGACACAGGAGATGACTGCTTTGAAACAAGCACTTCCTGCCGAACATTTGGCTCCGTTTGTGGCCAATCTGACTGAAATGCGCGAAGCCATTATTGCTTCGGATGCATGGCGCAGCTTCTTTATTATAGTGATCGGTTGCCTGTTCTTATTCTTGTATCAACTGCGGAAGTTGAAAGCCTCTTTCACACTGGCGGGTGTTGCACTTTTGTGTCTGATAGATATGTGGAGTGTCAATAAACGCTATTTGAATGACGAACAGTTCGTGCCGAAGTCGAAGCGGTCAGAAGCATTCGTGAAAACACAGGCGGATGAGATTATTCTTCAGGATACGACTCCGAATTATCGTGTACTGAACTTCATCGGTTTCCCCGGTAATACATTTAATGAAAACAATACAGCATATTGGCATAAGAGTGTCGGTGGCTATCATGCAGCGAAACTTCGCCGTTATCAGGAAATGATAGACCATCACATCGTGCCCGAAATGAAAGAAACTTATCAGGCTGTGGCTACTGCCGGTGGACAGATGGACAGTGTGGATGCTTCTAAATTCCGTGTACTGAATATGCTGAATACCAAATACTTCATTTTCCCTGCCGGAGAGCAAGGGCAGGCTGTTCCTGTCATGAATCCTTATGCATACGGTAATGCATGGTTCGTAGATAAGGTGCAGTATGTAAATAATGCAAATGAAGAAATAGATGCTTTGAACGATATTCTTCCAACGGAAACAGCCGTAGTGGATGTGAAGTTTAAAGAACAGCTGAAAGGTGTGACAGAAGGATATAAAGATTCACTATCTACCATCCAGTTAACCAGTTACGAGCCAAATCGTTTGGTTTATAAGGCCTCCACTCCTAAAGACGGAGTTGTTGTTTTCTCTGAAATATATTATCCGGGATGGCAGGTGACTATCGATGGCCAGCCGGTGGATATTGCCCGTGCAGACTATATCTTGCGTGCGATAAATATGCCGGCAGGGGAACATACCATCGAGATGTGGTTTGATCCGCAAAGCATACACGTCACGGAAAGTATTGCTTATGCAGCATTGGCTTTATTGTTAATCGGAGTTATGCTTCTTGCGTGGACGCAGCGGAGCAAGATAGCGAAGAAGTCCTAAGCGAAATGAAATAGTACGTAAACCTGTTGTGTATCATAAGGTTATTAAATAAGGGCGGCTCTCTTCCTCACGAAGAGAGCCGCTACTTTACATTCACTAAAAAATTATGAAAAACAAACGCTGTTCATAGAAACATATTAAGTGTGATGTTTTAGAGATTTTTTTGTTCAAAGTCCGGACCCTTGTCAGGATGATTATCTTTGTGCATTCTTCTTTGAGAAGCTTTTTTACGTGCGGAATTTTGTTCGGCCTGCCATTTCTCATACTGTTCTTTTGTCAGAATCTTTTTTATTTTCTTTTCTTTGGTTTCTGCGGCTTTCTTTTGTGAGTCGGCAGAATTGGTATCTCTGCTCATCATCGGACCACCTCCCATTCTGCCCGGGAAACCACCTTCTCCCATCATTGGCGGTTGGCCTCCACCCATTGGCGGACGTCCTCCCCGCATACCGGGACCTTCTCCCATTGGTGGGCGATAGTCATCCGAATTTTGCATAGCCTTGAAAAATGCTTTTTGCTCTTTCAGGTTCAGCTTATATATTTTCTTATATTGTTTATCTGTCAGTTGGAGCAACTTATTCATTTGCTCTGTCATCTGGGTTGCTACCTTCTCTGGATTCAGAACTTCGCGTGGAAGATGCTTTTCTTGTTGCTGCCTTTCTTGCGGCTCATTGGCTTCTTGTGCATCTATAAAACCTGCACAGCATGTTAAGCTGACTGCCAATCCTATCAATTTCATGTTTTTTCTCATTTCTCTTACTGCTTTTATTTGTTTTAATATCTCAAAGCTAAGTAGATACTGGAGCAGATAAAAATAAAATCGACTAAGGGTGGAGATTTGTCTATCAAATGCCTGACTTTTCTTCGTCCGATGGGTTTATGCTATTATGCTTTGGGGTGGAGGAAGGTTCCCCGCCTTGAAACTACAACAGTAACCTATTACCATTCTGAAAATACGATGAATAAAGGGTTTGATAATATAGGTGATAGGTGAAAGAGGATTCTTGTTTTTATCTATGAGAGTGACTGTCCATTCATTTACCCATTGAAAAAGGAAAATATGAATATAAACAAATAGTTTGTGGATAGTCTCATTATGCTATAAGCTGCTAAATTTGTAGCCAATAATAGAGCATATATTATGAAAAAACTACTATTCATTTTTTCCTTTTTTTTCTTGTTCGTGTTAAACGGAAAAACACAGGAGGTAGAGATTCTGACATTAGAGGATTGCCTCCGCATTGGTATTGACAATAACTTGTCGCTAGAAGGAAAACGTAAAGAAATACAAAGAAGTAAGTATGGCGTATCTGAAAACCGTTCGAAGCTGTTGCCGCAAATAAATGCGATAGCCGGTTATAGTAACAATTTTGATCCTCCGGTGTCCGTCACAGACGGATCATCTTACGGTGTTCCTTATAATATAACGCAGACGCTGCAACATTCTGCTAATGCAGGACTGGAAATGCAGATGCCGCTTTTCAATCAGACTCTTTATACTTCTATGTCCATAGCTAAAGTGATGGAAGAAATCAGTCGTCTGTCTTATGGAAAAGCCAGGGAAGATGTTATTCTTCAAATCAGTAAGATGTATTATCTCGGACAGGTCACGGCCGAACAAATCATGCTGATAAAAGCTAATATCACCCGTCTGGAGGAATTGAGAGATATTACACAGGCTTTCTTCGATAACGGAATGTCTATGGAAGTCGATCTGAAAAGAGTCAATATCAATTTGGAAAATCTGAAGGTGCAATATGACAATGCACAAGCAATGATGAAACAGCAATTGAATATGCTGAAATACATTATGGATTATCCGGCTGAAAAGGAAATTGCGCTGACACCGGTAAATACCGATAGCATTACTACGGTAGCCCTGACCGGCTTGTCGGAAAATATCTATGAACTTCAACTCTCACAATCGCAAGTGCAACTGGCGGAACGACAAAAGAAGATCATTACTAATGGATATATCCCTTCTCTTAGTCTGACAGGCAGCTGGCGATATGCCGCATATACGGATAAAGGTTATCATTGGTTCCACTCCGGTCCGTCCAATCAATGGTTTCGTTCCTATGGAGTGGGGCTAACCTTGCGTATTCCGATTTTCGACGGACTGGATAAAACCTATAAAATAAAGAAGGCGATGATCGATATAGAGAACAAAAGACTGGCATGGGAAGACGCCCGGAAGAATTTGCAAACTCAATATCTGAATGCTGTGAACGACCTGATGAACAATCAGCGTAACTTTAAGAAACAGAAGGATAACTACTTGCTTGCCGAAGATGTGTACGCAGTCACTTCCGACCGTTACCGGGAAGGCATTGCTTCTATGACGGAAGTGCTGCAAGATGAGATGCAGATGAGCGAAGCTCAAAACAACTATATCAGCGCACATTATAACTATCGGGTGACTAACCTGATGTTGCTTAAACTGACCGGACAAATAGAATCATTAGTCAAATAATACGCAAATAACAATCATAAATATGGAAACAATGGAAAATAACCTTCCTTCCGCTACTCATCAGGAGAAAGCAAAAAAAATGAAGAAACTTCGTCGCTGGCAGATTGCTATCAGCCTTCTCGGAGTGGCTATTATTGTTTGGGGAGTGATTGAAGTGATCTGCCTTTTTTTGAATTATAGCCAGACGGAGACTAGTAACGATGCACAAATAGAACAATATGTGTCTCCTATCAATCTACGTGCTTCAGGTTACATTGACAAAATCTACTTTACAGAACATCAGGAGGTACATAAAGGAGATACTTTGCTGGTACTGGATGATCGTGAATATAAAATTCGCGTAATGGAGGCTGAAGCTGCCTTGAAAGATGCGCAAGCCGGTGCGACCGTCATCAATGCTACACTCAATACTACGCAGACAACAGCATCTGTTTACGATGCGTCTATTGCCGAGATTGAAGTACGTTTGGCGAAACTGGAAAAAGACCGGAAACGATATGAGAACCTCGTGAAACGAAATGCGGCTACTCCTATCCAACTTGAACAGATTGTCACTGATTATGAAGCTACGCGTAAGAAGCTGGAAGCTACGAAAAGGCAGAAAAAAGCAGCTCTTTCCGGTGTAGATGAAGTGTCCTACCGTCGCATGAATACCGAAGCGGCTATTCAAAGAGCAACAGCTGCGCTCGAAATGGCCCGGTTGAATCTTTCTTATACGGTTGTAATAGCTCCTTGTGACGGAAAACTCGGCCGTCGCTCATTAGAGGAAGGACAGTTTATTTCGGCAGGGCAGACCATCACCTATATTCTTCCTGATACCCAGAAATGGATCGTTGCCAATTATAAGGAGACACAAATCGAGAACCTGCATATCGGACAGGAAGTATTTGTCACAGTAGATGCCATTAGCGATAAAGAGTTTAAAGGCAAAGTCACCTCTATATCAGGAGCTACCGGCTCCAAATATTCATTAGTGCCGACCGATAACTCCGCAGGCAACTTTGTGAAGATCCAACAGCGCATCCCCGTACGCATCGACTTCACCGATTTATCGAAAGAAGACAACGAACGATTAGCAGCAGGCATGATGGTAGTAGTGAAAGCCAAACTCTAACCACCGTGCACCTATAATTCATAAATCATAATTCATAAATCAAAAATTAATGCCCTCTTATCCCAAAAATTATCCTTTCTATAGCTGGATGCCCAAACCGTTGGGTATTATCATTCTGTTATTTTTCTTTCTGCCGATTCTTACGGTAGGCGGGGTTTATTCGGTGAATAGCACCGAAATGATGAGCGGGCTTGGCATTATATCCGAGCATATCCAGTTTGCCAACTTTGTTACTTCTATTGGTATGGCAGCCTTTGCTCCTTTCCTATATCAGTTGGTGTGTGTGCGGCGGGAGAAGATGATGTGTATTGTCGGGTTTGCGTTCATGTATATATTCAGTTATATCTGTGCAAAGACAGACAGCGTTTTTCTGTTGGCGCTTTGTAGTCTTCTGACGGGTTTCTTGCGTATGGTACTGATGATGGTCAATCTGTTCACACTCATTTGGTATGCGGGTGGAATGGAAGCTACCCGCAATATTACTCCGGGGTTGGAGCCGAAAGATACTGCTGGTTGGAATAAATTGGACATTGAAAGATGTGTGAGTCAGCCGGCTGTTTATCTGTTTTTTATGATTCTAGGACAGTCGGGCACAGCATTGACGGCTTGGCTGTCCTTTGAATATGAGTGGAAATATGTGTATTATTTTATGATGGGGATTCTCCTAATCTCTATTTTGCTCTTGTTTATTACCATGCCGAATTATAAGTTTCCCGGAAGGTTTCCTATTAATTTCCGTAAGTTCGGCAATGTCACTGCATTTTGCATCTCGCTGACTTGTCTCACGTATGTGCTGGTTTATGGAAAAGTACTCGACTGGTATGATGACGAATCTATCCGTTGGGCGACAGCTGTAAGTATTCTTTTTGCGGGAATTTTTCTATATATGGACGTAACGCGCCGGTCGCCTTATGTTTTGCTGGATGCGTTCAAACTGCGTACTATACGTATGGGAGCATTACTTTACTTATTATTGATGGTGATAAACTCCAGTGCTATGTTTGTCAATGTGTTTGCAGGAGTGGGGATGCATCTCGATAATCTGCAAAATGCTTCATTAGGTAATTGGTGTATGGTAGGTTATGCTATTGGCGCCGTGATTGCTATGGTGTTGGGAGGTAAAGGATTACATTTTAAGTATCTGTTTGCGATGGGATTCTTCTTCCTGTCTTTATCAGCTGTTTTCATGTATTTCGAGGTACAGACAGCAGGAGTTTACGAGCGTCTGAAATATGCAGTTATCATCCGTGCCACAGGCATGATGATTCTGTATGCGCTGACGGCTGCTTATGCCAATCAACGTATGCCTTTTAAATATCTTTCTACCTGGATCTGTATTATGCTTACTGTACGTATGGTTGTGGGACCGAGTATTGGCGGAGCAATTTATACAAATGTTTTGCAGGAGCGGCAACAACACTATATAACCCGTTATGCGCAAAATGTGGACCTGCTTAATCCAGATGCTTCCACTTCCTTCCTTGGTACGGTACAAGGTATGAAATATCAGGGAAAGAGTGAGACGGAAGCCCGTAACATGGCTGCTATATCTACCAAAGGGCGTATTCAGGTGCAGGCCACGCTCTCTGCACTCAAAGAGATGGCGGGATGGACAATTTATGGTGGGTTAATTTGTATGATATTTGTGCTCGTTGTTCCTTATCCTAAACGAAAATTGCTAACTTAGCGTCGTTTTTGATAATGATCTGTTAATATATTAGTATGATGGATAGCGGACAAGATCGTTTATTGCAGTTTGATCGCGATTTGTTAAGTGGGAAAAATATATGTAGCTCCGAAGGGATATTTGTAAATTTTCCACCCTCACTGAAGAAACCTTTCCAAATGAAAGGGCTGGGGCTGATTATTTGCCGCCAGGGTAATTTCCAGTTTTCGCTTAATCAGAAAAAGCATTTCGCAGGAGCAGGCGAAAGTTTGTTTATTCCCGAAGACGGCGAGTTTCAGGTTTTGCAAGAGTCGGAAGACATGGAGGTGCGGATTTTGATTTATCAGATAGAACCGATCCGGGATATTATGGGGAATCTGGTTGTTTCCATGTATATGTATTCCCGCCTTACTCCCGAAGAACCTTCTTGTGTATGGTCTACTGGTGAGGAAGAAGAAATCGTAAAGTATATGTCCTTATTGGACAATGTGTTACAGTCGGAAGAAAATTCATTTAAACTTTATGAGCAGAAATTACTTCTACTTGCATTGACGTACAGGATTTGCTCTATTTATAATCGCAAACTCGTCAATGACGGGCGGGAAGTGGGAGGACGCAAAAATGAAGTCTTTATTCACTTGATCCAGTTAATCGAAAAATATTATATGCAGGAACGGGGTGTTGAGTTTTATGCGGATAAATTGTGTTTGTCTCCTAAATATCTTTCTGCCGTTTCTAAGAGTATCTGCGGATATACCGTGCAGGAACTTGTATTCAAAGCTATCATTCGTAAGAGCATCTCATTGCTTAAAAATACGCAGAAAGATATTCAGGAGATTTCAAATGCCTTCGGCTTCCCTAATGCTTCTTATTTCGGTACGTTCTTTAAGAAGCAGGTTGGGGTTTCACCGCAGCAATATCGGAAGAATCTTTAAACGTTTATTCTTTTTCGCCGTAGGCAAGATCGCCTGCATCGCCCAGTCCCGGAACAATGTAAGAATGTTCGTTGATTTCAGGATCGATGGCAGCGCACCAGATTGTCGTCTTGTCTTCCGGAAATACATTCTTTATATGTTTCCCAAACATTCCAAATCCGAATATTGTAAATATCCCACCTAATATCGGTCCATTTAATGGTTGTTTCATAATCATAACATAAGTAGTATATAAAATTCCAAGCGCAGACATATTAATCATGCTGACACCTCTACCATATATATTCCCAAAATCGGAAGGCGCTCTACCACTATTTTTTATTAAATTTCCAAAATTTTTAAAACTATATCCATTTAAGTAAAATCCTAGAGCAAATACTACTGCAAAGAATACATACATTATAATTGCTATCCGTAAATTTCCTTTACTTACAATATTTACATTTTTAACTTCCAAATTAAAAGATTTAAAAACTCCTTGAATAAAAAGTCCGATAACTCCACAAGTAAAACCTATATTATATAAACTATAACCTTGATGAAAACGTAAAAATGATGCTGATAACGCAGGAATAATCATTCCAATTATAATCCCAACAGCATAAGAAATAAGTAATCCTTTAAAAAACGGAAGTCCTATTCCAAAACAAAGATAACTTACAACCGGTCCTAATGCTGTTCCAAACAAACTGTTCATTGTTAGGGTATTAAATTTTAAGCCCTCAATTTTACCATAAAGATAGACTCCAAAAGTTATTGGAATTGTATTAAATAAATTTTTTCCAAAAAGAGAGAAACCGAAAAGTGTAAAAAGTGCAGCTATAATTGGTCCTGTCAACAATTGTTGTCTTCTCCACAACACAAAAGATGCTAACAACATAAGTAAACCAGCATTTAAAAAAGTTGCTCCTATTCCACCTACTGTCATATAATCAGTAAGTAAATGACTTGGAGATTTTAAAATATTAAAATATCCTTCTAAAATTTCTTTAGGACTGTCAAAAAGCAAGCCGACAGACATTGCCAAAACAGAAAACACAAAGATTGCATCATATCTATAATGGTTTTTTACATATATCTTTTCTCTACTCAATACATTTCCTCCAAAACTTTCTCACATATATTGTAACATATAAAAAAAGAAATGTGAACAGCTAAAGTACTTAAATAGAAAAAAAGATTATTAAATTTAGTGCCTACAATAAAATTAATATTTTTAATATCGATATTTATTATCGATAACAAGTTTTAAAAAATTATCTATTTTAATTGTTTTTTAAAATAAAGACGTTATCGTCGTTAATTAAATTATACATCTTAAGCTACTTTTTTTCAATAAAAATACTAAAATTTTCTTTTTTTGTTTTATTTTTCCTTAATAAAAAATTATATTATTATATTTCGTTTAAGTATATTTTTTTATAATAATATGTTAAAATAATCTTGTAAAAGGAGGTTTTATATGAAAATTTTTATAAATAGAATTTTATCTTCCATAAAAGATGAATTTGAAAAGAC
>OLRI01002811.1_pt1 | contig 11327 bp, 8 predicted proteins | sample 1672871 | NCBI WGS metagenome assembly OLRI01 (sample SAMEA3136732, study PRJEB25190) | human gut metagenome
ATGTGTACATCGGTGGAAACAGGTTAAGCGGTTATCTGGACGGACGAAATAACTTTGTGGAGTTTCAGGGGAAATGATGAAAGATAAAACGGAAAGAAACAGAGGGAAAAAGATCGTTTGAGGGATAACAAGATGCAGGTGAAAAGAGAAGGATAAGATAGTTAAGATAGAAATAGGATAGTTATTAGGAACAAAATAATAGGTAACGGAGTAAAAGGGTAATCAATAAGATTTCAAGATATATGATTCAGGGTATAAATAGGGTGCGAAATGAAAGCTTAAAAGTTTTGAACCGGACTAAATAGTTTTTATCTTTGCGCCCTATTAGTTTTTATATACATGGAGTGGTTATATAGTCTATTTCTCGAACATTCTGCCTTACAGGCTGTTGTGGTACTTTCATTGATTTCTGCCATTGGTCTGGGCTTGGGAAGAGTGCATTTCTGGGGAGTTTCCCTGGGAGTCACTTTTGTTTTTTTTGCAGGCATCCTCGCCGGCCATCTCGGGCTTTCGGTCGATCCGCAGATGTTGAACTACGCAGAAAGTTTCGGACTGGTCATTTTCGTTTATTCTCTCGGTTTGCAAGTCGGTCCCGGTTTCTTTAGCTCTTTCCGCAAAGGAGGGGTAACATTGAATATGCTGGCATTGGGAGTTGTTCTGTTGGGAACGTTGTTGACCGTGGTGGCTAGTTATGCAACAGGTGTCTCTCTTCCTGATATGGTCGGTATCCTTTGTGGAGCAACGACGAATACTCCAGCGTTGGGAGCCGCACAACAAACATTGAAACAGATGGGAATGGACAGCAGTACTCCTGCTTTAGGATGTGCGGTAGCCTATCCGATGGGGGTAGTTGGTGTAATCCTTGCCGTTTTATTAATTCGCAAAGTGCTGGTTCACAAAGAAGACTTGGAGATAAAAGAGAAAGATGATGCGAACAAAACCTACATTGCAGCGTTTCAAGTACACAATCCTGCTATTTTCAATAAAAGCATCAAGGATATAGCTCGCATGAGTTACCCGAAGTTTGTCATCTCCCGCTTATGGCGTGACGGACATGTAAGTATTCCGACTTCTGACAAGATATTGAAGGAAGGTGACCGTTTACTGGTGGTAGCTGCGGAGAAAGATGCTTTGGCCTTGACCGTGCTTTTTGGTGAACAGGAAAATACGGATTGGAATAAAGAGGACATTGACTGGAATGCGATTGATAGTGAATTGATTTCGCAACGTATTGTCGTTACCCGCCCTGAACTGAATGGTAAGAAACTCGGTTCACTCCGGTTGAGAAATCATTATGGGATTAACATCAGTCGCGTTTACCGGTCGGGTGTACAGTTGCTTGCTACTCCGGGATTGGTACTTCAATTAGGAGACCGCCTGACGGTAGTGGGAGAGGCTGCTGCTATTCAGAATGTGGAGAAAGTACTTGGAAATGCTGTAAAAAGTTTGAAAGAACCCAATCTGGTTGTTGTGTTTATCGGCATCGTACTCGGTTTGGCATTGGGGGCGATTCCTTTCTCTTTTCCGGGTGTCAGTACTCCTGTGAAGCTGGGATTAGCGGGTGGACCGATTATCGTTGGTATCCTTCTGGGAACTTTTGGACCACGGATACACATGATTACTTATACCACCCGTAGTGCGAATCTGATGTTACGTGCCTTGGGACTTTCCATGTACCTTGCTTGTCTGGGACTGGATGCCGGAGCTCATTTTTTCGACACCGTATTCCGTCCGGAAGGTTTGTTATGGATCGCTTTAGGAGCCGGATTGACTATTGTTCCAACCGTACTGGTGGGGTTTGTGGCTTTCAAGATGATGAAGATTGATTTCGGTACTGTATCCGGTATGTTGTGCGGAAGTATGGCAAATCCGATGGCACTGAACTATGTAAACGATACAATTCCCGGCGACAACCCATCCGTAGCCTACGCGACTGTTTATCCGCTGTGTATGTTCCTGCGGGTGATTATCGCTCAAGTGCTGTTAATGTTCTTGTTAAATTGAGAATTGAAAATTGAGAAATGATGGATTTGTAAATAAAAAGTAGTCATTTCTTAATCAGGAATCGTATAAAATAGATAAATTTGTAACAAGAAAAAGGAGAGGAATTAATAAATTCCTTTTTTGAGTTACTAAATGGTAAGTTGTCAACTAATAATAAGTTGCCAATTAATAAATTGTAAATAGTAAAATAGTAAATAGAATGACTGCTCAAAGTAACATAACTCCTGAAAGCATTGTGAGTGATCTCCGTTACCTGCAACTGCTTTCCCGAAGTTTTCCTACCATTGCTGATGCCAGTACGGAAATAATCAACTTAGAGGCTATCTTAAATCTACCTAAAGGGACGGAACATTTCCTGACTGATATTCATGGAGAATATGGAGCTTTTCAGCATGTACTGAAAAATGCTTCCGGTGCGGTAAAACGTAAAGTAAATGAAATATTCGGCAACACTCTTCGTGAAGCTGAAAAGAAAGAAATCTGTACTTTGATTTATTATCCCGAAGAGAAACTGCAATTGGTGAAGGCCCGTGAAAAGGATCTGGATGATTGGTATCTGATTACGCTGAACCAACTGGTGAAAGTCTGTCAGAACGTGTCTTCCAAATATACTCGTTCGAAGGTTCGTAAATCACTGCCTGCCGAATTCTCTTATATCATTCAGGAGTTATTGCACGAATCGTCTATCGAACCGAATAAGCATGCTTATATTAATGTAATTATCAGCACAATTATCACTACGAAGCGTGCCGACGATTTCATTATCGCTATGTGTAATCTGATTTAGCGCTTGACTATTGATTCTCTTCATATCGTAGGTGATATTTACGACCGTGGTCCCGGTGCGCATATCATTATGGATACATTGTGTAATTACCACAATTTCGATATTCAATGGGGAAATCATGATATTCTCTGGATGGGAGCAGCTTCCGGTAATGATAGTTGTATCGCTAACGTGATACGTATGTCTATGCGCTATGGTAATCTGGGGACACTTGAAGACGGATACGGAATCAATTTGCTTCCATTGGCTACTTTTGCAATGGATACGTATGCCGATGATCCTTGCACGATTTTCATGCCGAAAATGAACTTTGCCGATGCTCATTATAATGAGAAGACTTTGCGTCTGATTACTCAAATGCATAAAGCCATTACCATTATCCAGTTTAAGCTGGAAGCTGAAATCATCGACCGCCGTCCGGAATTCGGAATGGCTAATCGTAAACTTCTGGAGAAGATTGATTTTGAACGCGGCGTCTTTGTATATGAAGGAAAAGAATATGCTTTGCGTGATACCAATTTCCCGACTGTAGATCCGGCAGATCCTTACCGACTGACTGAAGAAGAACGCGAATTGGTAGAAAAGATTCATTATTCATTTATGAATAGTGAGAAATTGAAGAAGCACATGCGTTGTCTGTTTACCTATGGCGGCATGTATCTGGTTTCAAACTCGAATCTTCTTTATCATGCTTCTGTTCCTCTGAATGAGGATGGCAGCTTTAAACATGTCAAAATACGTGGTAAGGAATACTGGGGACATAAATTGCTGGATAAAGCCGATCAATTGATCCGTACCGCTTATTTCGATGAAGAAGGAGAGGAGGATAAGGAATTTGCTATGGATTATATCTGGTATATGTGGTGTGGCCCGGAAGCTCCTTTGTTTGATAAAGATAAGATGGCGACTTTTGAGCGTTATTTTGTAGAAGATAAAGAGTTGCATAAAGAAAAGAAAGGCTATTATTACACATTGCGTAACCGGGAAGATATTTGTGACCAGATTTTGACAGAGTTTGGAGCTTCAGGGCCTCATTCGCATATTATCAACGGTCATGTGCCTGTGAAAACGATTCAGGGGGAACAACCTATGAAAGCCAATGGCAAGCTTTTCGTTATTGATGGCGGTTTTTCAAAAGCTTATCAGCCGGAAACGGGAATTGCGGGGTATACGCTTGTTTATCATTCTCATGGTATGCAACTCGTACAGCACGAACCATTCCAGTCTCGTCAGAAAGCCATTGAAGAGGGGCTTGATATCAAATCGACCAACTTCGTTCTCGAATTTAATTCGCAACGAATGATGGTGAAAGATACCGATAAGGGAAAAGAACTAGTGACTCAAATACAGGATTTGAAGAAACTGCTTGTTGCTTATCGTACTGGTCTGATAAAAGAAAAAGTGTGATAGATTGAAATGATAAGGGCTTAAAACCATCATTTATCATTTGATAGTTTTAGTAATGCTTAAAATATAGTGTCTTTATTTACTTGATACATAAGGAAAAGTGTAATTCATTATTAATATTGAATTGCACTTTTATTATTAATGCCCGTTATATTCCATACTATACATATCAAAGCCTTTGGCCCAATAGTCTCTTTGGATTTCTTTCAGTGTGAATCCTTGCTTTTCGTAGAATTTATAGGCTAATTGTGAAGTTCTAACGGTTATTTTTTGAATACCATCAATGGACTTTAATATTTCAATTCTATATTTTAATAATTGTGCTCCTAACGATTTGCCTTGGTACTGGGGATGTATGATATCCCAACTTATTTTTCCGCTGGCTTTATCCTTTGTAAAATTTATTCCGCCACAGCCTACAACCTTCTTGTTGAGTAATAGAACAAAATAAAGTTCACGTTCGCTATCCAGATAGTTACTAAAATCAGCTTCTTCTTTCGGTGCAAAATATGCAGGCGTGTTCTGTCTGATTAAATCTATTACAGCATTCTTATCTGTTGGCTGGTATTCTCTAATTGTAGTTATGTTCATCTCAACGTTCATTGTAATTTTATTTAGAAAAGAACAATGCCTGCTTCTATAATCGCTCCTTTATCGTAATTGCTTGATTTATTATAGAATCTGGTTAACCCATAACCACCTGTTGCATAGATGCCGAACTTCCTGGTAAATTGATATTCCAGATTGGCACGTGCCTGCAATGCATATAAGCGTTTCGGAATCACCTCGTCTTTGTTATCGAACGCCTCGATATGCTGGTAGCCAAGGTCTCCGCTGATGGATAAGCCTTTGTAAAGAGGGAAGGACAAACCGGCACGATAGGATGCACTTGCCGAAAACTTATCATTCAACCCCTGATACATGGAGCCGACTCCCAGAATGGTATAAAACAATTGGTTCTTGAAGCGTACACCTATATTGACAGGCGTAGCATTTCCACCATACACCATCATCTGCACTCTTGTATCAGGATTCGCATTAACCAATCCGAGTTGGAATCCCTTCATATCTTCTTTGTAATAATTGACAAGGCCAATTTGAAGTCCGCAAGCCTGCGTTACATAATTACATAATGCTATTTGCACCCCATTCAGTTTCGATGCAGTTATGTTGGCAATTCCTGCAATCTGCAAGCCGTTCATGTGTTCGCCTACTACATTCAAAAGTCCGGAAGCCATCAAGCCGCCGAAACTCTGTCCTGTAATATTTGCCGCTCCGGAAAAGTGTAGTCCCGAAGCCATATTGCCCGTCACATTCATGAAACCGCTAATCATTAACCCCGAGGTATTATCTCCTCCGATACTGGTTAAACCGGATATGATTACTCCCTGAGTTCTGTCGCCGGTGATATTTACCAGTCCGGCAGCAGAAAGTCCTACGGTGTTGTTACCACTGATATTACTGATACCGGCCAGCTGGACACCCCTCATTGTTCCACCTGCCAGATTGGCTAATCCGGTGATCTGTACTCCGTTCATGTCACCATGTACCACACTCCCCAATGCATTGATACCCACACCGTTCAAGCGATTCATTGTAGACAGGAGGCCGATGTTCACATAAGTCGTCTGTGTACTGTCATGCGGTTGCGTACAAATATCTTTCCAGATAGATATATTAATACCTGCACTCTTGTTCTGTGCCGGTAAACAAACGGCAGCCATTAGTATAGCTGCCGTGAATATTGTTTTCTTTATCTTCATTCCTTTCTCTTTTCGGCTTAAGTAATATCTCTATGCAGCTAACTTTATATTAGCCTTTTGCTTCCTGGTATAAATAACGTTTGATGCTCTTCTTCGGTGTCTTTTCGAATTCTTCCGGATAGATTTTCATCTTGGATATTTGGCTGTAAGCCGGTAGCGTATCATTCAGTGCCACACGGTTTTCTTCCATTATTTGCTCGATGTCTTCATTCTTCAGGCCATGAGCGAAAGCGTCGTCAAAATCAGGATAAACAAGTCCGACAAGTTTTTCGTTTTGCTGAACGATAATACTTTCAGCCACGTATGGCAGGTTGTTCAATTTATCTTCAATTTCTTCCGGGTAGATATTCTGTCCGCTAGCACTCAATAACAGGTTCTTGCTGCGTCCTTTGATCGTAACATTTCCTTCAGCATCCATCAAAGCCAGGTCACCTGTATGCAGCCATCCGTCTTTGTCGATAACTTCCTGGGTAGCTTCTTCGTTTTTGTAATATCCCAACATCACATTCGGACCCTTACATACGATTTCGCCAACAATGTTCTCGGGATCAGATGACAACACTTTCACATCCATACGTGGTACAGCTTTTCCGCATGAACCCGGCTTGAATCTTCTCCAATCCTCGTAACAGATAATCGGACCACATTCCGTCATTCCATATCCTACTGTATAAGGGAAATCAATCATTTTCAAGAACTGTTCTACTTCCTGATTGAAAGCAGCACCTCCTACAATAACAGCTTTGAAGTTTCCGCCAAATGCTTTAATCATTTCTTCGCGTACCGTTGCTTTTATCTTGTCGTTGATGATAGGCACTTTTAGTAAGATCTTCATTGCAGGAGTTTCCAATTTCGGAAGCACGCTCTTCTTGATGATTTTTTCGATGATAAGCGGTACGGCAACAATCAGATTAGGTTTCACCTCTTCGAAAGCCTGGAAAATGATTTTCGGACTCGGCATGCGAGTAAGGAAGTAGATGTGGCAACCCACGGAGAACTCATAAAGGAATTCGAAAGCCAGTCCGTACATGTGTGCCATAGGGAGCATGGATACGATCTTATCTCCGGCTTGCAGGTCTAATACTTCAAAAGCAAATTTGGTATTCGACCACAGACTGCGATAGGGGAGCATTACTCCTTTCGAGTAACTTGTTGTTCCTGAAGTATAATTGATAACAGCCAGTTCTTCCGGTTCATCCTTATGATAAGCGATATGCTCTGTGCGGAAATTCTTCGGATATTTTTTGCCGAACATTTCGTTCAGATGTTCGCGTGCATACGTGAGTCGTTCGCTGCGTGACACTAATAGGGTGAAGTCGTTCATCATCAGGATACCCTCCAGTAGCGGCATTGCCGACTCATTCAGGTTTTCCCATACCATATCTCCTACAAGCAGTAATTTTGCTTCGGAATGGTTGACGATGTTATGTATATTGTCCGCTTTAAATTCATGGAGGATGGGTACAACAACTGCCCCATACGTCAGTGTAGCAAGGAAAGTGACTCCCCAATGAGAGCTGTTTCTTCCGCAAACAGCGATTTTATCTCCTTTGCGGATTCCACTTTCTTCAAAAATGATATGGAGTTTTTCGATCTTGCGAGCTACGTCTTTATACTGTAAAGTTGCACCTTTATAATCGGTCAGGGCATCCAGGTCCCAATTATTTTTGATACTATTCTCAATGTAGGCTATAAAACTTTGTTCCATTGTTTTGCACATTTGGTATTAATTTGTGCAAATATAGCAATTATATTAAGAATGAAGAATTAAGAGGGAAGAATTTTTGGAAATGGGGGAAGGGCGATGTAGTGAGATTGCGACAGGCTGGTAGGAGGAAAGATTATGCTTATAGCTAATTTCATTATGCTATAACCAAAAATCATTATGCTATAATCAAAAAAAAATATGCTATAAGCAAAAATAATTCTGCTCATAGCATATTGATTGATTCTTTAAATTCTTATTTCAAGTACCATTCGTACATTCTTTGTACGCCTTCCTCGATTTCAATTTTATGGTGCCACCCCAAAGAGTGCAGTTTCGAAGGATCGGTCAGCTTGCGCATAGTGCCGTCCGGTTTGCTGCTGTCGAAGGTCAGTTTTCCTTGATACCCTACAGTTTCTACAATACGTTCGGCCAGCTGACGGATGGTGATTTCCTTACCGGTGCCGATGTTGATATGGCAGTTGCGGATATCTTTGCTGCCTTCTTTATAGGTATCTTTGAAGTCTACGTGCTCCATTACGAAGACGCTGGCATCTGCCATTTCTTCGCTCCAAAGGAACTCGCGGAGTGGAGTACCTGTCCCCCAAAGAGTGACTTCTGTTTCGCTGATTCCGTATTTTTGCAGAATAGCCAGGATTTCTTCTTTCGGACTGTCGCCATTTACACCTTCCACCGGACGCAGATTCATATCCTTGCGTACAGCTTCCCAATTTCCTTCTTTCAGACAGTGTGCCAGATGAATCTTTCGGATCATGGCAGGCAGTACATGACTGCGTTCCAAGTCGAAATTATCATTCGGTCCGTAAAGGTTTGTCGGCATCACAGCGATGTAGTTCGTTCCATATTGCAGGTTGAAGCTCTCGCACATTTTCAGTCCGGCAATTTTGGCGATTGCATACGGCTCGTTGGTATATTCTAACGGTGAAGTAAGCAATACATCTTCTTTCATCGGCTGTTCGGCATCGCGTGGATAAATACACGTGCTACCAAGGAAGAGCAACTTCTTTACATGGTGACGGAAGCTCTCTCCGATGATATTCTGTTGAATTTGCAGATTCTTATAGATAAAGTCGGCACGGTAGATGCTGTTCGCCATGATACCACCCACAAAGGCAGCAGCAAGGAATACATATTCCGGTTGTTCTTCATCGAAAAAATTACGGACAGCCGTGCCATCCAGCAGATCAAGCTCTTTGTGAGTGCGGCCTACCAGATTGGTGTATCCTTTATCCTGCAAATTCTTCCAGATAGCAGATCCCACAAGTCCGCGGTGTCCTGCTACATATATCTTTGCATTCTTTTCCATTCTATTAGTAAAGCAAGTTTTAATGTTTGGTAGCAATCATTCGTCTCACTTTCTCCATATCGTGGCGAACCATGATACTTACCAGTTCTTCGAATGATGTTTTACGTGGATCCCAGCCCAACAGTGTTTTAGCTTTAGTCGGGTCGCCCAGCAATTGTTCTACTTCCGATGGACGGAAATACTTCGGATCAACTTCTACCAGAGATTTTCCGGTAGCTACGTCGATACCTTTTTCATTTACGCCTTCACCTTCCCAACGAAGCTCGATCCCTGCTTCTTTGAATGCTAACGTTGCGAATTCGCGCACCGTGTGCATTTCTCCAGTAGCAATAACGAAATCTTCGGGAACATCATGTTGCAGGATCAGCCACATACATTCGATGTAATCCTTGGCATATCCCCAGTCGCGACGTGCATCCAGATTACCCAGATACAGTTTGTCCTGGAAACCTTGGGCTATGCGGGCGGCGGCCAGCGTAATCTTACGGGTTACGAATGTTTCTCCTCTACGTTCGCTTTCGTGATTGAAAAGGATACCGTTTACGGCAAACATACCATAACTTTCGCGGTAATTCTTTGTAATCCAGAAGCCGTATTGTTTGGCTACTCCGTACGGGCTGCGGGGATAGAAAGGAGTTGTTTCCGATTGGGGGACTTCCTGTACTTTACCGTAAAGTTCCGAAGTGGAGGCCTGGTAAATCTTTGTCTTTTTCTCCATGCCGAGGATGCGGACAGCTTCCAGCATACGCAGCGTGCCGATGGCATCTGCCTCTGCGGTGTATTCCGGTACGTCGAAAGATACTTTTACATGGCTTTGTGCAGCGAGGTTATATATTTCGTCCGGCTGTACCTGTTGGATGATGCGGATCAGCGAGCTGCTGTCCGTCATGTCACCGTAATGCAGGTTAATGGTGCGCTTTTGCTTCATGTCGCGTACCCATTCGTCGAAGTACAGATGTTCGATGCGCCCTGTATTGAATGAAGAAGAACGGCGGAGAATACCGTGTACTTCATATCCTTTCTGTAATAAGAATTCGGCGAGAAACGAACCGTCCTGACCTGTTATTCCGGAGATTAAAGCTGTTTTCATATTGTAGGCTTCTTTATTGATTATTTTTTGCGGGGGCAAAATTCGTTATTTTTTACGAGAATACAAAACTTATTGGCTTGTCACTTATATATCTTATCTACTATCAGTGCAATAGCCCCATCTCCCGTTACATTGCAGGCAGTACCGAAGCTATCCATTGCAATGTAGAGTGCGATCATCAGTGCCTGTGCCGATTCATCGAAACCGAGCATGGATTGCAGGATACCCAGGGATGCCATGATGGCACCACCGGGAACTCCCGGAGCAGCTACCATCGTGATTCCCAGCATGAAAATGAAACCGGCAAACAAGGGGAAATCAAAAGGCATGCCTTGCATCATCATCAGAGCAAGAGCGCATGCTACAATCTTCAGCGTGCTGCCGGATAAATGTATCGTGGCGCAAAGAGGGATAACAAACCCTGCAATATCAGAGGATACGCCGTTCTTCTTTGTCTGTTCCAGGGTAACAGGGATAGTGGCGGCAGAAGACTGTGTACCTAAAGCCGTGAAATAGGCGGGCAGCATCTTTCCTAACAATTTAAAAGGATTCCGGCGGACAAACAGCGCAGCGATACAATATTGAAATACCAGCAGGAAGATGTGCAGCAGGAAGATTACGCCGATAATCTTTATAAATACCATTAAGATAGAGAATACCTGTCCCGAATGTGTCATATTAAGGAATATGCCGAATATATAAATAGGAAGCAACGGCAGGATCACTGCACTGATCATACGGACAATGATATCCTGAAAATCACGTGCTGCATTCTTCAGTGTATCGTTTTTCAGTTGGGCAAGTCCCAACCCTAAAGTGAAAGCCAGTACCAGTGCCGTCATCACATTCATGAGCGGTGGAATGGCGACTGAGAAAAACGGCAATATCCCTTGCGCTTCACTGACCTCTTCCAGCGGGGCACCGGACTCTATCAGATGAGGAAATATAGTTACTCCTGTAAAGTAAGAGAGGAAACCGGAAAACAGGGTTGCCCCGTAAGCTATCAGGGCGGTAATCAACAGCAGTTTCCCGGCACCTTTACCGATGTCGGCAATGGCTACGGTAACCAGTCCCACAATAATCAGCGGTATGGAGAAATTTAGAAATTCGCTGAAGATACCGTTGAATGTAACGAACAGGCGTACCAATTCTCCGGGAAGAAAATTACCAAAAAGAATACCGAATGCGATGGCTATAAGGATACGCGGCAGTAAGCCGATATGTAGTTTTTTCATAAAACTGAA